>Ga0209382_10003269_pt1 | contig 22589 bp, 21 predicted proteins | sample SoiMetdeltSBSDD5_FD_187599 | JGI IMG/M metagenome (GOLD analysis project Ga0209382, IMG submission 187599) | Bulk soil microbial communities from a Populus tree surrounding site in Tennessee, USA - Soil MetaG P. deltoides SBSDD5 (SPAdes) (version 2) | ecosystem: Environmental > Terrestrial >...
ATCAAAACCGTTCGGCATGATAAACGGTAGCTTGAAACAACTACCCCGTCCGCTCCTGTTTAAAAGGATGCTTCGCAGCTTTTTCTTTAGGTCGCGTCCACCCCTCCTTCGCGAAGGAGTATCCAGAGCTGTCCTGCTGGCCAGCGCCATAACAGTAAGGAACAGCGCCTGCCGAAAACAAAGGACTTACAGGCGCTGTTCCTTGAGAGGGGTATATATGCCTTCCCCGAGTTTCATCATGCAAAACCCGAGCGACAACTTACTCCGCCTTTCGCGCGGTCAAGATGTTGCTGATTGTGTCTACAGAACCTGCGAGGACGTTCACACCCAGATAGAGCAAATCCACGTCGGCCACCGAGATCGTAATCTCACCCGCGATCACGATGCCCTTGCTGAGGACATGATCCAGCAGTTCAAACAACGAGAGTTCATCATCCTCGAAATTGATCAAGTCGCTCATTCAGAGAAATTGTATGGCGGCCACGGCCCAGTCAGTTCGAATTTCAAACCCAAGGCCGCGTACTTCTTAGCGAGTTTACCGGCCATGGAATGGAAGCGTTTTCGCGCCTTACGGGGCACGAGACACGACCATTTCCCTACCACAGCAGGGTGTTGTTTGGACTCAACCTCACGGATAGAGATGTCCTTAATACCGTCCGTGTTGGTTTCAATTTGTTCGCGGATTTCTTTAACTATTCGCCGAGTTTCCGACTTGCCTTCCGTGCCGCGAAGGCTTTCGAGTTTCTTTTCGAGCAAATACGCCTGTCCCGGTGTCGCGGCCTTAGCGCGATTCTGCAGTTCGGCCAAACGCGGGCTCAGTTCGACCATTCGCTCCTGCAGTTTCTTCGCATCCGAAAGAACGTTCAGCCCCCACTCTTCGCGATCGCTGATGCGTTCGAGCACGCGTTCGAGCTGATCGCGCCGTTTGGCCAACATTTCGCGAATCGGTTCGGGCGACGTGTACAGAACGCCAAATCGCAAGGGGACCACAGGCTCCTTCAGCGAAATAAACTCAGCCAATTGCTCGTGGCGCATAACTCTTTCGGCTGCCCACGTGGGATCCTGCAAGTTCTTTTCGAAGCGTCCGACACCAAAGTCGGACAACGGCACTTCGCTGACGACCGCTGCCAGTTTTCCTTCCGTGACGAGCGCTACCGGCACACCGGCCGCAACGCCGCCAGGAAGGTTGTTCGCATTGAACAGTTTGCGCAGACCTTGCTGCCGACCGATTGCATAGATATAAAGAGCGCTTGTTCGCGCTTTAGACTTCACCCTTTTACCGCCCTCTTCTTTTTGACCGCCGGCAGCACGGTCCATGTTTCGAAGTGAGCTGCCAGGCGGCGTGAGCCGCGAACCTCCTGACGATGCTGCGGCGCCGAAAGGATCGTCGCCGCGGATCTCAGCCGTCCACGAAACTCGTCGAGATCATGCTGCTGCGCGCTGCGTCGTGTCGCACAGAACCCACAACCCTCTGCCGCAGCCTGAGGTATCACATTGTTAACCAGGACACGGTCAAAATTCACATGCAGCCGTTCGATACCTTCGATCAGGCGCTCTGTTTCCAGCAGGCTCATGCGTTCCGGGATCGTTACTGCAATGAACTCGCACTGGGTGGGATCCGTGAGAGTTGCAATGACGCGCTTGATGTCTTTGGAGAGTTTGATCAGCTCCTGCGCGACTTCCGCAGAAGAAACAAACTCGCGATACTTCAGCAACAGGCGTATGAACGTTCGAACCCATTCCAGTGCAACCGTCGGCAATTCGAGAAACCTGAGCAGATGCCCGGTCGGCGCTGTGTCCAGGATCACGGAAGTATAGGTGCCTTGTTGCAGAAAATCACTAACCGCGCTCAACGCCGAGATTTCGTCGATGCCGGGCGGAGCCAGCGAGATCAATTCCTGCATAGCCTCGCGATCGAATTGGACTTGCCAGTGGCCGCCGGTCAGCGACGCGAAGATTTCTTCAATCCACTTTCGGTAACGTTCCTTGAGACTTTCGAATTTTGCGAGGGCGTTGATTTCGATTCCATCCAGGTTCTTCATGCCTGAGATCCCGGACTTGAATTCTCCAATTTCATCACCGAAGCAGTCGGACAGAGAATGCGCTGGATCTGTCGAGAACACCAGGAAGCGGTCACCCGTATGTTCCTGGGCCAATTGCAAAGCGAGCGTTGCCGCAGTTGTCGTTTTTCCGACGCCGCCTTTGCCGCCAACGATGACGACACGCTTCGTTGGCAACGTCGGTCGTTCAGCCGATACGGTAATCGCGCTTCGCTCCTTTAAAAAGCGCCGTGCCGCGGGCTTTGATGCGGTCCACATCCGCGCTGCGAAAACACGTAACACGTCGATTCCCTGAATTTCGTACGGCATGACCGGGATTGACAGCCGTTGAATGTCCTTGAATTGTGATTGCAATCGTGACAGGTGCCGCCGTTGTGCGGCGGTTCTCGCAGTGCAGTATTTGCAACTACCGTGAGTCTCTTCGACGCGGTTGACGACCAGGTGAGAAACTGCCACGTTTTGGTGGCGAAGTGATTCATAAAAACGAACCGTCTCATCCACCGCCATCGCTTCGGGAATCGTGACCAGCAGAAAGGTTGACCTGTCACGAGAGTAAAGAATTCGTTCCACACGCTGCAGCCTCTCGGAAAGGTCCCCGAGAAACGCATCGACGGCGTCTGCGCGCGGGCGTACGCGCGCGATTTGAGAAACCATATAGCGATGTTTCTCAGACATCCGATCGAGCGCACTTATCCATCGGGCGAAGACCTGAGGTAATTCAAGCAGCCGTTTTGTGTGCCCGGTCGGCGCAGTGTCGATGACAACGCGCGTGAATCCACCGGAGCGATCGAACTCGCTAAGTTCGAACAGCGCCATCACTTCGTCCATTCCAGGCAACGAAAGATTCAGTAAATCGTTGATATCCGAGTCATCGAGCAATGTGCCGCGGTTGGCGATCTCAGCGAGAACATCCCAGTGCTTTGTTTTGAAGGTATCGAGCGCTTCAGCGGCGTTGATCTCCCAGGCCTGGAGAACCGCGCCATTGTGTTCGGATACCTCGCGAATGCGGCCGCCAACCGGTACATTCAGACTATCCGAGATCGAATGGGCGGGATCGGTGGAGAAGAGAAGAATCTTTTCGCCGGGTTTCGCATGATCGAGCAGGTACACAGCCGTAGCGGAAGCGCAGGTCGTTTTGCCGACGCCGCCTTTCCCGCCGAAAAACAGATATGGAGTGGGTGGAACCTGACGAGCCGGAACGGATCTCACGAACTAACTTTCGTCCAATGCGCTGTCGATGACGATAGAGGAGGTTTTTGAGGTATGAACCGCTTCGTGAAGCAAATCGAGTTGCTGCTGCTTGATCACTCGCAGCCTTGCGAACAGCGTAGCTTCCGACTCTTTGTATTCGTCTTCTGTAATTTCGTCCAATTCGAGACGCATCTGTAGTTCCAGTAACTGGGATTTGATGACGCTTTCGTCGTTCAACTCGCGATCGACGATTTGTTGAATCTGTTTGAGGATGAATTTGAATCCGTCAACAGGCAGCAGCAGAAGATCGTCCACCAGTAACATCAGTTATTCCCCTGCCGCCTCGCCGCGTTCCAACTTGAGCCGGATGTGCACAAAGTTGTAGGGCGGCCATGGACCGCTGTATTTGAACGAGAGCTTACCTTCGTATTTGGCAGCGATCACCTTAACCTGTTGATCGAAATCACTTTCACGCTCGCGTTCGACGAGGAAAGCGACGTTCATGATCATCCTGTCGCCGATTGTCTTGTTTGCGCGTGATGCGACGGCGGTGTTCCGAAGGTCCGCATAGATCTCACGGACGTAACTGTCGGCTTGGTCGGTCAGCGCGGCTTCCACGAGCCGGCCGAGCTGCATCCTGGCGAAATATGTGGAACCGGTTCGAGCAGTGATCTGTTCCTTGAGGTTACGGATTTCCTCATTCTGCCTTTCGATTTCGGCGATCACCTTGTCGCGATCCCAGTTCACTTTCAGACCGAACTCGAGCTTGCCCTCCATTTTTGTAAACACATCGCGCAAGGCGTCACCTGTTCCGCGAAGCAGCTCGATGATGTCCTGCTCCGTTCGGAACAGCGCTCCGAATGCCATCGGCAGTACCGTGAACTCGCGCATCACCGTTTCGTTGACCTGTTCGTGCGCTAGCGCGTTTTCCCGAGTCGGGTCGTAGACCATGATGGGAGTGTTCGAAACTACCGCCGCAAGATCTTCGTAATGTACCGTGTATACGTCATCGCCACGAGCTCCGATGCCCATCGGTCCAAAGCTGCGGCGCTCTGTCGACTTAATGATGCAGTAAACGTATTTGCCTTCACCAACCTGTGGTTGTGGCTGTGGTTCGATAACATTACTCATGAAACGCTCCGCGTTCGCGAAAAGTTTGTGGAAAACTATTATTCGGAGAGACCCGAGAATTCTAGGTGCCGCCCCCGATAAGTGTCAATCCTTCTCAAATTCAGGTGGTGTGCGGGTTCCACCCCGGGCGAATCTCCTGTTATTGCCCGCATCTTTAGGAAAAAACACCCGGTGCATGTAAGAGTGCACCCGAAAATCTCATGAGCCAATTGGCGAGTTTGGAGGCAACGCATGTGCTAACTGTAGGCGCGCTCCGTGAGCTCTCACGATGTATGTGAACCTATGGTAACCCGATCTACAGACGTCCTGATTGTCGGTGCCGGCGTCGCTGGTCTGGCGGCCGCCGACACCCTTGCCGCCGCTCACATAAATAGCCTCATCCTTGAAGCGCGGGACCGCATTGGCGGACGGATACACACGCTTCGCACGAGTGGTTCCTTTGTTCCGGTCGAGTTAGGAGCAGAATTCGTTCACGGCAAACCGCCCGACGTTTGGAACATCATCCGTGACAGGGCGCTGCCGGTTGCGGAACTCAACGGTGACAATGCCTGCTTCGAAGACAATCGGTTGCACCGCTGTAATGACTTTTGGACGGAGTGGGAGAAAGTGGCGGACGAAATGGAGTTGAACTCCGGACGCGATGAGTCGTTCACCAACTTCGTCGCCCGACTTGTTCGAACCAAACCTGAGCTTGCAAAGGCGGTCCGACGAGCCACCGACTTTGTCGAAGGGTTCAATGCCGCGCGGGCGTCCGAAATCGGCGTGCAATCTTTGATTCAGGATCGCGATGCACAAGAAAAGATCGAAGGCTCTCGCCCTTTCCGGATCGTTTCAGGTTACGACCAGATTCTCGACGGTTTCGCCCACCACACGGTACATTTCAAAACGACCGTCAAAGAAATTCATTGGGAACCGGAGTTTGTCAGGGTCCATACAACGGACACGATTTCCAGGACTGTGCGCGTTTACGAGGCGAAAGCCATCATCGTGACCTTGCCGTTAAGTGTGCTTCAGTCAACAGGCCGGATCGCGTCGGTTGTGTTCGTGCCGCACCTGCCGATGAAAAAGCAGGCCGCGGACGCACTGAGGATGGGGAACGTTGTAAAGGTGATCCTGGTTTTTGAAAAGGCATTCTGGACGGATCGCGGCTGGGAAAAACTCGCGTTCCTTCAGGCTCACAACCAGCCGATCCCGGTTTTCTGGACAGCCGCTCCGTTAGTCACGCCAATTCTCACCGGTTGGGCCGCCGGCGCCGTCGCGGACTCTCTGGAACAGGCGACGCCACGGGATGTGCTGAGTGCCGGATTGGAATCGTTGGGAGCGAGCTTCGCGATTTCCATCGCCGGCCTGCGATCTCGGCTCCGGCGATCTTTTGTCGCCGACTGGGGCGCCGACGAGTTTGCGCTCGGCGCTTACAGTTACGCCCCGGCAGGAGCGTTATCCGCACGAGAATCCTTAGCAGCACCCGTTGAGAATACGTTGTTCTTCGCCGGTGAAGCGACGAACACTGAAGGCGCCTCGGGAACCGTCCATGGGGCCCTCGCAACCGGACGTCGTGCCGCGGAGCAGGTGCTGAAGGTTGTGAAATCGAGTTCCGCGGCGTAGCACGACGCTGTTTCGGCGAAGCAAAGCTCCCCTCCTGGTACAGGAGGGGTGGCGCGAAGCGCCGGGGTGGGTCGCTCGCACCGAACCGTCCTCGATTGACCACCCCGTCTGCGCCGGCTAAGGAGGCTTCGCGGCATTTGTTTACAGGCGCAGCCACCCCTCCTGTTTCAGGAGGGGAGCCGCTTGCCCCGACTCTGTCTCTGCTGCCTTGACTCTGCGAAACCAATCGGCCTATAAGTCCTCATGAAAACTGTCTTCGCTGTGCTCCTCCTTCTGGCGCAACAATCCGGCGTCAAACTGCCCTCGAATCCTGAAACCGTGGTTCGGGGACACTTCCCGACGGACGGCAAACCGGTGCTCCGGGTCAAACAAAACCAGAACGTGATGATCGACGCGCTCTCGCACCAGGGCCTCAACGCGGCGGAAGGTCCGGTCGCGTTTTTCGCAAAGGGCGGGGTCAAACGTGAGGATGTTCTCAAAGATGTCATCGATGTCGCGGAAAAGGTAAAGCTGCCGCCCGACCTCGGACCGCACGCCCTGACCGGGCCGATTTATGTCGAAGGCGCCGAGCCGGGTGACCTGCTCGAAGTCCGCGTCATGGACATCCAATTCCGCGTTCCCTACGGCGTCAACTCCACCGGCAAAGGCACTGGCGTCCTGCCGGATTTAATGACAGAACCGGTGTCGCGAATTATCCATCTCGATCTCAAACGGCGCGTCGCGCTGTTTTCGTCGGGCATTGAAGTACCGCTCGCGCCATTCATGGGTATCATGGCCGTAGCGCCGCCGCTGGCCGGAACGATGGTCAGTTCGCGGCCGCCAGGCGAGTTCGGCGGTAATCTCGACCTCAAACACCTGACCAAGGGCGCGACTCTCTTCCTCCCCGTCTACCAACCCGGCGCTCTCTTCTTCACCGGAGACTCTCACGCCGCACAAGGAGATGGCGAAGTGGACGGCACGGCGATCGAGATCTCGCTTCAACCCACTTTTCAATTCATCGTGCACAAAGGGAAGGGAACCGGCGTGAAAGGCCCGCGAGCCGAAACCGCGACACACTACCTGACCATCGGCATGGACCGTGACCTCGACAACGCCATGAAGTCGGCCGTGCAGGAAACCGTCGCTTTCCTGATGAAGGAAAAAGGCTTGACTGAGAAGGAAGCGTACGCGCTCGCCAGCATCGGCGTGGATTTTCGCGTTGCGGAAGCGGTGAACATCGTGCAGGTCGTCTACGGAATGATTCCCAAAAGCCTTTTTAAAACCAATCCGTCTTATTGGTATAAGCCCTAAAATTTTTTTCGGAACTGTGTCTATTCGGACGCGGCCCATTCGTCTCATTGTTGGAATTCTCTGAAAGGAGTGTGCCTGATGAGTGGAGTACGCGTATTAGTCGGGACGCGCAAGGGCGCGTTTGTACTGACATCCGACGGCAAAAGAGAAAAATGGGACGTTGCCGGTCCGCATTTTGGAGGTTGGGAGCTTTATCACGTCAAGGGTTCGCCGGCGGATCCGAGTCGCCTTTACGCATCCCAATGCAGCGGCTGGTTCGGCCAGATGATTCAACGATCCAACGACGGTGGCAGGACTTGGGAGCCGGTTGGCAACAAGTTCGCTTACGAAGGCCCGACCGGCACGCATCAATGGTACGACGGCACCGCGCGACCTTGGGAGTTCAAGCGCGTGTGGCACCTGGAGCCGTCGCTCAACGATCCGGACACTGTGTTCGCCGGAATTGAAGACGCGGCATTGTTCCGCTCCACCGACGGCGGGCAGAACTGGCAGGAACTTCCCGGTCTACGGGGACACGGCAGCGGACCGAGTTGGCAGCCAGGCGCCGGCGGCATGTGTCTTCATACGATTCTTCTCGATCCAAAGAATCCTGCGCGAATGTTTATCGCGATTTCCGCAGCCGGCGCATTTCGCTCCGACGACTCGGGTGCGAGTTGGAAGCCGATCAATCGCGGTCTGAACTCGTTATATATACCGAATCCGACGGCTGAAGTCGGGCACTGCGTTCATCGGATTGCAATGCATCGCTCACGGCCGAACGTCCTGTTCATGCAAAAGCACTGGGACGTCCTGCGCACCGACGATGCCGGTGAGAACTGGCGCGAAGTCAGTGGCAATTTACCTACCGACTTCGGTTTCGTCGTTGACGTTCATGCCCACGAACCGGAAACCATCTACGTTATTCCGATCAAAAGTGACTCCGAGCACTTTCCGCCGGACGGCAAGTTGCGTGTTTACCGGAGCCGTTCGGGCGGCAATGAGTGGGAGGCCCTCACGAATGGTCTGCCGCAAGAGAATTGCTATGTGAATATTCTGCGCGATGCGATGTCCGTCGATTCGCTCGAGCCTTGCGGTGTGTACTTCGGGACAACGGGCGGACAGGTATACGCATCGTCGAGCGCAGGCGACAGCTGGAAACCTATTGTTCGCGACCTTCCTGCCGTCTTGTCCGTGGAGGTTCAAACGTTGCAATGATCCGCGTTGTACTTCCGCAGCATCTTCGGACAATCGCGAAAGTCGAGGGCGAGGTGCGATTGCAAATCGACGGCGCTGTCACGCAACGCGCCGTCCTCGACGCTCTCGAAGCCGCCTATCCGACGCTCCGCGGAACCATCCGCGATCACGTGACACAACAGCGCCGGGCATTTCTCCGCTTCTTCGCCTGCAGCGAGGACCTGTCCCACGAATCCCCCGACGCCGGATTACCAGACGCCGTCGTCTCAGGCGCCGAACCGTTCTACATCATCGGCGCAATCGCCGGTGGGTGAAATTGGGGTCAGACGTATCGTGCCCCATTTATTTTCAAATCGCGATCAGCGGAGATTGCACAAATCCGCAATGTAGATTGTAGATTTCGAGACGCCAAGATCTATATTGGGGAGCGCGTTTCCCAAAATGTAAATCTTGGAATCTCGAAATCTACAATCTACATTGCGGATTTGTGCAATCTCCGCTGATCGCGATTTGAAAATAAATGGGGCACGATACGTCTGACCCCAATTTCATCATTGCCAGCCCCCACCCAAAACCCGGTAGAGCTGGACCAAGGTCAGCAGTTCGTTGCGGCGGCTCTGGGCGAGCCCAAGTTCGGCATTGAACAGATCGCGGTCGGCATCGAGGGCGTTCAGCAACGTGTCCACGCCACCGCGATAGCGGATGTACGAAAGCCGGGATCGATCCTGAAGCGTGGTCAGGAGCTCTTCCTGTTTGGTGCGAATCTCGCGCACCTTCTCATACTGAATGAGCGTGTCCGATACCTCCCGGAACGCGGTCTGAATAGCTTTTTCGTACCGGATCAGCACCAATTGCTGTTCGGCCGTCACCAGATCCACATTCGAGCGTAACCGGCCCGCGGTGAATATCGGCTGAGTGAGTTGAGGTATGAACTGCCAGATGCCGGTAGCCCCAGTGAACAGATTCGTCAATTGCCCGCTCTGCGTCCCAAGCAAACCCGTCAACGTGATCCGCGGGAAGTACGCCGCCTTCGCGACACCGATCATCGCGTTAGATGCAATCAGCGTCTGCTCCGCCGATCGGATGTCCGGACGCCGTTCCAGCAAATCCGAGGGCAGGCCCGGCGGCACCGACACCGGCTGCTCCTGCTCCGTCAGCGACCGACCGCGCGCAATCGAGCCCGGATTGTTTCCGAGCAGCAGACTGATCTGATTCTCCGTTTGCTCGATGAGTTGTTCGATGTTTGGAATCGCCTGCTGCGCAGCCTGGACCAGTTGCTCACCTTGCCGCACATCCAGCCTCGTCGAAAGCCCCTTGTGCTCACGACTGCGGATCAGCTGCAGCGAATCTTCCCGCGTTGCCAGCGTCCGCTTAGCGATCGCCAGTTCCGAATCGAGTTCCAGCAGGTTGAAGTATGCGCCGGCCACATCACTGATCAGAATCGTTACAACGGTCTTTCGGTCCTCTTCGGACGCGAGCACCTTCGCTCGTGCGGCCTCAGTCGAACGCTTCAGCCTTCCCCACACGTCGGCTTCAAACGACAACAGATTGACGCCGAGACTTCCCGTCGTCCTCTGCTGATCGAACCCCGCCGGGAGCGGAAAGCTTCCGGTGCGCGACGTCCGCGACGTCGTCACGTCGGTCGATGCACCTATTGCCGGAAACTGATCCGCGCGAGCCAGTCCCAGACCAGCCCTCGCAGCCTCAACCCGGACCAGCGCATCCCGCAAATCGTAGTTCTGCTCCAGTGCCGTCCGGATCAAATCCTGCAGTTGCTCATCCTTGAAGACGTCGAACCATTTCTGATCCGCGAGCGAAGCAGAGGCCGCTACCGTGGTGTCCGGCGCGCCGCGAAAACCTTCCGGCGCCTTAATCGCCGGCCTGCTGTAATTCGGGCCGACCGTGCGGCACCCCACCAGCAGTGTTAGAAATATAACCGTCGTAATAAACCGTGTCGTTTTCATTGTGTGAAGCCTCGCGCTTTCGCGCTACCAGCATGTAAATTGAAGGCACGACCAGAAGCGTGAATGTCGTTCCGACCAGCATCCCGCTGACGAGCATGATGCCGATGCTGTTCCGCGCACCCGCGCCGGGCCCTGTGGCGAGCACCAGCGGGAAGTGTCCAACCACTGTTGCCGCAGTCGTCATCAGGATCGGACGAAGCCTTGTGCCCGCGGCTTCGATGATCGCTTCCAATTTTTGTTTTCCGGTTTCCTGGAGCTCATTGGCAAACTGCACAATCAGAATTCCGTTCTTCGATATCAATCCCACTAACGTGATCAATCCGACCTGGCTGTAGATATTGAGGGTCGTGAAACCCAGGAACGAGAACAGAAGAGCTCCAGAGATTGCCAGCGGAACCGAACCCGCCAGGATAATGAATGGATCGCGGAAGCTTTCGAACTGCGCGGCAAGAACCAGATAAATCAGGATTGCCGACAGCAGGAACGTGCCGAGGAATCGGCTGCCCTCCACTCGAAGCTGTCGTGACTCACCCGCGTAATCGATGGTGAAGCCTCGAGGAAGAATCTTTTTCGCTTCGGTCTCAAGAAAACCGAGCGCCTGGTCCAGCGGGACCTGCGGAGGAATGACGCCCTGGATGCGCACCGCATTGAGCTGCTGAAATTTCTTAAGCTCGCGCGGTTCTGCAGTCGAGCGCAGACTCGCGAACGTTGACAACGGCACGAGGCGGTTGTCGGAACCCGTGATGTACATCTGCGAAAGCTGATCGGGCGTCAGCCGCTCCGTGCGCGTGACCTGTGGAATGACTTTGTAGCTGCGACCCTGAATACTGAAGCGATTGACATAATTTCCACCGACGAGCGTTGAAAGATCCTGACCCGCTTCACGCAGATCGACGCCTTGCGATCGCAGCTTGTCGCGATCGAACACCACTTCCGTCTGTGGTTGATCGAACTTCAAATCGGCGTCGGCGAAAATGAACATGCCGCTCGCAAATGCCTTCTGCACGAGCTGTCCGCCGAGGCTGACAAGTTGTTGCGGCTCACCCGGTGTCGCGATCACCAGATCGACAGGGAAGTCGCCGCCGCCAGGAAGGGGCGCCGGCGTCCGCGGGATGGCGCGTATGCCCGGGATTTTAGAGAGCGGAACCATCGACTCGAGGAGTAGTTGTTGCGTTGTCTTGGTCCGCTCACTCCAGGGTTTCGTCACCATCCCGCCGAAGCCGGCATTCGGGAAGGTCAGCTGGAAGATGCTGGCAGTTTCAGGGAACGATCGATACACATCGTGAATCTGCTGTGTAAAAAGTCTCGTCTGATCGATGGTCGAGTTTGCCGACGCCTGAACATATGCGAAGACCACACCCTGGTCTTCGTTTGGCGCCAGCTCACGCTGCGACAACATATAAAAAGGTACAGTCAGGCCCGCGACGATGATCCAGAGCACAATGACGACGGGCCGGTAACGAAGCGTCGAGCCGAGCATCGCGACATAAATCCGCCGAACTCCTTCAAATCGGCGATTGATCCAGCCCGCAAATCCGCGTTCGCTTTGACCAGACTTAAGCAGCCTCGAGCCCATCATCGGCGAGAGTGTCAGTGCGACGACTCCCGAAACGATCACGGCTCCGGCAAGCGTGAATGCGAATTCGCGGAACAGCGCTCCGGTCAGACCGCCCTGAATGCCGACCGGCGCATAAACCGCAGCCAGCGTAATGGTCATCGCGATGATCGGTCCAACCAACTCGCGCGCCGCATCTATTGCCGCCTGCAGCGGACGCCTGCCGCTGTGGAGATGCCGTTCGACGTTTTCAACCATGACGATCGCGTCATCGACTACGAGACCGACCGAGAGCACGATGGCGAGCAGCGTCAGCAGGTTGATCGTGAAGCCTGCGGCAAGCATCAGGAAGACCGCGCCGATGAGTGAGATCGGAATAGCGACGATCGGGATGATCACGGCCCGCACAGAACCAAGGAATAAGAATATGACGACGATAACGATGAGCAGCGTTTCAGTAAGCGTTCTTAGAACTTCATTGATGGCATCCTGGATGTATTCAGTCGAATCATACGGAATGCCGACCTTCATGCCGGCCGGAACCTGCGCTTCAATATCCGGCATCACTTCACGGACTCTGTGGATCACATCGAGCGAGTTTGCCGTCGGCAGGACCCAGACGCCCATGAAGGTGGCGGTCTGACCATTAAAGCGAACGTCCTGTTCGTAGTTCTCGGCGCCCAGCTCGACATCGGCGATCTCGCCGAGCCGGACGATCACGCCGCCTTCGTTTTTCACGACGAGTTGGCGGAATTCTTCAGGCGTTTTCAGATCGGTGTTCGCAACAAGGTTCACCGATACCATTGAACCTTTTGTCCGTCCCAACGCCGCGAGATAGTTGTTGCGGGCCAATGCGTCGCGTAACGCAGAAGGCGAAATACCAAGGGAGGCCATTCGATCGGGTTTCAGCCAGATCCGCATGGCGAAGGTGCGGTTGCCCAGAATGTCGGCGCGCTGCACGCCGCTGATGGCGCTAAGCTTCGGCTGAACCACACGCGTTAGGTAATCGGTAATTTGATTTTGATCGAGATCCGCTGACGAGAAACTCAGGTAGATTGCGGCGAACTGTGTATCTGCGGTCTCGAGCTCGATGATCGGAGCTTCTGCCTCAGGCGGCAGCTCGTTCCGCACTTGTGCCACCTTCGCCTGAATTTGTGTCAAGGCCGCATTGGTGTCGTAGTTCAGCTTGAGGTGGACCGTGATCGTGCTCATTCCCTGAGCGCTGGATGATTCGAGGTAATCGATGCCATCGGCGCTGGCAATCACGCGTTCGAGCGGCGTCGTGATGAAGCCGCGCACGAGATCAGCGTTGGCTCCGACATATACGGTCGAAACCTTGACGACTGCGATGTCACTGCGCGGATACTGCCGGACACTGAGCGACCGGATCGCCTGAAGTCCCGCGATGAGAATGACCAGATTGACGACGATCGCCAGAACCGGCCGTTTGACGAAAAGATCGGTGAACCGCATTTTTAACTTTCCTCAGGTTTCGGAGCGGGCTTGTTTGACGGCTGTACCTTGTTGTTAACCACCACGGCTGCCCCATTTCGAAGCTTGAACGCGCCTGAACTGACAATTTCTTCCCCTGCATTAATCCCCGACAGGATCGAGATCTGGTCACCGCGCGCCGGTCCGACTTTGACGAATTGTTGGCGGACGCCGCGATAGGTTTGCCCGCTCTGGTTCTTGAGATCGGAGACGATGAACACGGAGTCGCCGTACGGCGCATAGCTGATCGCCGAAGCGGGCACGGTGACCACCGAACGCGATGCGCCGACCAGAACTTCCGTCTGCACGAACATTCCTGGACGAAGGACTCCTTTGGGATTACTGAGCGTCGCCTGGATCTGTATGTTGCGTGTCGCTTCATCGACCACCGCGTTGATCGCACTGATTCGTCCCGTGAATGCCGCGCCGGAGAGATTGTCGGTTGTGATTCGGACCGTGTTGCCGATCGCAATCGACGCGGTGTCCTGCTGCGGCAAACCGAAGTTCACATAGATGGGATCGAGAGATTGGAGCGGAACGACAGGACTCCCCGGCGACAGATACTGTCCGAGGTTTACCTGCCGAATTCCGAGAACCCCGGAGAACGGAGCGCGGATGGTTTTGCGGGCGATCGCGGCGTGGATTTCGGCGACTTTGGCGTCACTCTCTTTTTGTTCGGCGGCGGCGCGATCGTATTCGGCGCGCGTGATGGCGCCTTCATCAACGAGATCGTGCAGACGCTCGAAGTTCAGTGCGGCAAGTTCTCGTGTGGCTTCGACCGCAGCCAGTTGAGCTTTCTCCTGCCGCGTATCGAGTTGTACGAGCAAGTCCCCTTGATTGACCGATGCTCCGGATTCAAACGCGATGCTTTCGACAATGCCCGGAAGATCGGCGCTCACGGTTACGCCCTGTACGGCGGCCATCGTACCGATTGCGCTTAGCGTCGATCGCCATGTGTCTTTCTCCGCGACAATAGTTGTCACGGACTCCGGTGGTGGCTGAAACGCCGCCGCCTGTCCCATTGCTTCCTGGATTTGCCGGAACTTTACGAATCCCAGCAACCCAATCACTCCTCCAGTCACGACTAACATCAAAATCATTCGCTTCAACATGGCTTGCGTTATCGCAACACTTCTTCCATGTCTAAAGCACTGATTTAGAAGGTGGGGAGGTTGATTCGTGACTTGCGATTTCGCGAGATGTTCGCGAATTCACGATCCCTCTCCGCGGAGGGGAGAGGACGGCGCGAAGCGCCGGGTGAGGGTTAGAAATGTCTACGGCCGGCTAGGACTCGAGTCTCGCAGGCAGCAAAAATAAATCGCCACTCCCGCGCCCGCCCCAATCCCGCCGATAATCGCAGCCCATTCCTTCGGCGTCGGATGCGTCGTCGGCGGCTGCTGCGGCAGTGCCCGCCCAGGCGCAGGCAACGATGGCGGTAACGCTGACGAAGCCAGCTGCGCCACCGGCACATCCGTCCGCTCCGTCTTCACATCGATGATCCGGACCGCACCCGCCGCGACGGTGAATCTTTCCTTCGTGCGCACATTCCGCACAACCACGCTGCCGGTCCTGACGCGAATTCCCGCGTACTCATCATTCAACAACGCAACCCCTCCGGTCGCGTCCGCAGACGGCGCAATCTGGAACCCGCCGACATCAATCACGAACGGTTTGGCCGAAACGCCAAATCCCAAATTTCCAGCCGTGAGAACCGCGCGAAGCTCTTCCGGCCCGCGGCTAAAACTCGCCCGCGTGTCAGCAAACAGTTCCACCTTGTTGCCGTCGGTGAGCGCAAGCTTCGCATACGAGCGTCCGCCCGTCTTCACCGCGTCGCCAGCGAACACCGTGCTCTCGCCGGTGATACTCACCCCGCGTAGTTCGATCGTTCCGTTGCCGGCGATGGATCCCAAGACGGTCCGCGACTTCGGGAAATCGTTGGCACTGATTTGTGCGGTGAAAATCAGGACGGCAATCATCCCGACCGAAATGCACGTGCGGAAAACTTTGGTAAGCACAGACTCCCCCGTTTTGAATCTCGGACGTACGGACTCTGCCTATCTATCGATGCCTGGCCGATTGCGTAATTCTACCTCGACCTCTTCAAACTTCGAGTTTTTTCCGTTATACGCAATACGCCATCCTTTATTGACCCACGCCAGTCGAATTTCGCTACGGTAGCCATCGGTTGCCCCGGTCGTTTCCGAACCGTGTTCGATGGTGATGTGGTCGATCTCTTCGAAACTGATCCACCTGTGCTGCGTGTTCTGAAGGCCCCAGACGTACGCGATGTTGTCCTTCACCGCCGTCTTGCCCGTGGATTTCTCTTCTTCCGTCGCCTCGAGGCCAAAAGTGGGAATCGAGACTTTCGCGAAGGTTCCTTGAAAGACGATCTCGTTCGTCGCGCCGTCCTTCAACGTCACAAGAACCCGAACCTTTGAAACGGTCGCCAAAACGGCCGATGTCCCATTGACCCGGACGACGATCGAATCCCCAGTCTCTTGCAGCCGGTCCTGACCGAATCCGGCCGGGGCGTGCAGCAATGCCATAAGTAATCCAACGAGAACAGTCGAGCGACTCACGACAGATATTCTAGTCAAACCTGTCCGATTCGAACAGTCCTATGCACCTCTAGCCTGAACATCGGTGATAGAGTGTTTTAAAGAGCCATTTATCCCTACAAGTCTGCGAAGGAGGTCTCATGCGACGCATCTCTCTAAGAGTTCCTGAAATCGGGTTCATTGCCGGAACTCGGGCCGCATTAGGCGCCGGAATCGGCCTGCTCCTGGCTGACAAATTGAATCGCCGTCAGCGGAGGAAAGTAGGTCGCGTGCTGCTGGCGATCGGTGCCGTGACCACAGCACCTATTGTCGTGAAGGTGATCCGCAAGGCGAAAGAGTCACTCGCTGCCGCTTAGCAGCTGGTTTCAACAGTGTCGTAAACCGAAACACGCGGGCATAAAGCCCGCGGCTACGAATCGGCCCCGCGTGTTTTGGGTGTGCAACATCCTTCCCCTATTTCATTGACTATGCCGTACAAATCGTCTGATGATACTGCCGTATGGATTTATACCTCGGTGAATTGGAACAGTTGATCATGCTCGCACTGGCGCGCCTTGGAGACGATGCGTACGGCGTGAGCGTCCGCAAAATGGTGGCCGATGGTACCGGCCGCGACATCACGCTGGGAACGGTCTACAAGACGCTGTGGCGGCTGGAACAGAAAAAGTTCGTTTCCTGCTGGATCGCGGATCCAACAGCGGAGCGGGGCGGTCGCGCCAAGAAAATGTACGAACTGACGCCGTTGGGAAAACGTGCGCTGCAGCAGTCTCTCGACAACTTGCGGCGCATGACCCAAGGCTTGAGCAAGGGATTCGCACGGATATGATGCCGCCGCGTCTCGCACGATTGCTCATTCTGCTCGTCGTACCTGCCTCGGAACGCGACTTCTTTCTCGGCGATTTACTCGAAGAGTTTCAGCAGAGAGTTCGCAGCGAAGGTTTGCGGCAGGCCAACGCATGGTATTGGCAGCAAGCGCTTCGGGCGCCCGGATGGTGGCGGCGCACGTCGCCGGAGTTTGCCCCTGCGGGCGCCGAGCTGAAACGGGGAGAAGTGATGCAGGGAATCGTCCAGGATATTCGTTATGCGCTTCGGTCGTTAAGGAAGAACAGATCGCTGGTGATCTTCGCACTTGGGGCTCTCGCCCTGGGCATAGGCGCCAACACCGCCGTTTACTCGGTCGTGCGAGGAATCCTTCTGAAACCGCTGCCGTACGCTGAACCGGAGCGAGTTCTGAGGCTCTGGGACAGCATTCCTCCGACGACCACCGTTGCAGTGGCACCGGGCAATTTTGCGGCGTGGGAGAAACAGAACACGGTATTCGCCGCCCTTGGCGCATATCGAGAGGATGGCTTCAGCCTGTCAAGCGACGCCGCACCGGAACGTGTCGCCGGCGCCAGAATTACGGCCGGAATGCTGCCGGTCCTGGGTGTAGCGCCAGTGATCGGGCGTTGGTTTACGGCAGAGGAGGACCGGGCCGGCGCTGAACCCATCGTGCTGCTTGGAAACAACCTTTGGAAACGTAGGTTCGGCGGTGACCGCAACATCATCGGGAAACAAGTCCGTGTCGATGGCGAATTACGCTCAGTTGTCGGCGTGATGCCGCCGGACTTTCGTTTTCCAATCGACGGTGGCGAATTGTGGATTCCATACGCTCTCGATCCCGCAAACACCGACCGCAGTTCGCATTTTCTTCGAGTGCTTGCAAGGTTGAAGCCCGGCGTACCGATCGAAACGGCGCGCGGGGAAATGGACGGAATTGCAGCGAGGCTCGATCAGATCGACTCCTCATCGATGAGAAAGGGTTGGCACGTGCTGGTCCTTCCGCTGCGCGCATCCATTACTGGCGACGTCGGACCAACGCTCTGGCTGCTGCTTGGAACAGTCGGCCTCGTCCTCATGATTGCCAGCGCCAATGTCGCCAATCTCCTGTTAGCGCGAAGCGTCGCGAGACGTAAAGAGATTGCGCTGCGATTCAGTCTTGGAGCAAGCCGTTCACGGCTATTGCGACAAGGGCTCATCGAGAGTCTGATGCTCTCGATCGGCGGCGGCTTTATCGGAACAGGGCTGGCGACGCTCGGAATCGATGTTCTCAAGAACGGCGCTCCCGGCAGCATCCCTCGCCTGGCGGACGTTTCAATCGATCCGTCGGTACTGGTCTATACCGTCGTTGTTTCCATCGTGAACGGGTTGTTGTTCGGTATCCTCCCGGCAATGCGCGGCAGCAAGCTGGACTTGAACGAGAGCCTCAAAAGCGCAAGTCATGGCAGCACGACGGGCCGGCACGATCACCGAATCGGCCGGCTGCTCGCGGCGTCGCAGATTGCGATTGCAATGGTCGTCGTCATTTCATCCGGACTGATGATTCGAACGCTTTGGAAACTGAATACGATAGATCCCGGCTTTCAGACCGGCGGCAGGCTTACGTTCGGAATCAATTTGAATTCTCCAAAATATTCGCACTCGCCGGCTCGAGCCGCCTTCGTGTCGGAAGTCATCGATAAGCTGCGCACTTTGCCGGCTGTGAAGGGCGTCGGAGCAACTCATCGTCTACCAATGATGGGCAATTCCATCCTTGGAATCGATATCGAAGGCCAGCCGGTACCGCCATCGGGTCAGAGAGTCAGCGTTGTCTACAGGATGATTACGCCCGACTATTTCAGCGTGATGGGAATACCGATGGTTCAAGGGCGCACTTTCGATTCTCGCGATCCGCAACTCGACGCGGCCGTAGTCGTCAATCAACGTATGGCTGCGCGATTCTGGCCTGGCGAGAATCCGGTCGGAAAAAGAATCCGGAGCGGACCGCAAAGCCCCTGGCTTTCGGTGGTCGGCGTAGCTGCGGATACCAAAGACAACAGATTGGATACCGATGGCCCCATAGCAATGTACAGGCCGTATTCCAGTGACCCGTTCCCGTCGATGACTTTGGTCGTTCACTCGACGACCGAACCGACCGCTGTTGCCGGCGCTATAAGAGAGGAGATTCGAAAACTGGACCCAGATCTCGGAATCACCGGCATGACACCGCTGTCGGACGTTGTCGCCGCCTCGATCGGCGAGCGAAGTTTTACGGCAGCGTTGCTCGGAGTGTTCGCTGGAATGGCTTTACTGTTGGCAACCGGCGGAATCTACGGAGTGCTTGCTTACGCCGTCAATCAACGGACGCGCGAGATTGGCGTGCGTATAGCACTCGGGGCAAACCGAACGATGGTTCTCAAACAAATCATTGCTGATGGAATGCGCTTGATAGTTCCGGGCGTTCTCGCCGGCGCTCTGGGCGCGTTGGCCGCCACACGTTTGCTAACGGCGCTCTTGTTCGGAGTTACGAAATACGATCCCGCAACGTTCGCTACAACAACCGCATTTCTAATATTCGTGGGACTACTCGCCTGCTATGTTCCGGCACGCCGAGCCGCGTCGGTCGATCCCATTGTCACTTTGCGTGATGAATAACGAACACTCAAGCGACGCGCCGGCGCCGGTTGCTGCTTGCAGTCTTCATCGGCCGAATGTCGTGGCCGAAATGGCCAACGCGCTCACCGCGTGTTGGGTTAATGGCTTCAAGACCGAATTCGACGCGGCTTGCTTTCTCTCCCATTTTCAACTTTGGTACTGTGATCACCAGTACTCCATTTCCGTGCGTCGCATTGGCGAGCGGACCGTTGACGTTCTGAGGTAGGACAATTTCCCGCTGATACGGACCGATACTCCACTCCGCTTTAAGCAAGTCGAGGTTATCCTGGCGGGGACCACGCTGCTTGCCTTGAATCGTCACGCGCTTGCCTTCAATCGCGATCGTGATATCTCCGGGCTCTAGTCCGGCGACGGGCGCGGCTAGAGCGAATTGGTTTTCGCTCTGATAGATTCGTACCGGGAGCCAGTTCATTTGACGCTTCGGCATATCGCTACCTCCTTTGAAAGACGTCCAGTAATATGCGCTGCAACAGCCGTTCCAATGGAAACGCGGCGGTTGTTGGGCATGGCAAGGCGCGTGCTCGTGCATTTGCAACCCGGAACACCACCAGGTGGTCATTCGAGACCATTACACGTGGAGGTTTGATGAAAGAACCTACGACGACACTAGATTCACGTTTTAGCGATTCCAATGCAGTTGCCACGGACTGGAAACAGACCCGCCAGATATTTGAATCGGCGCAGCTGTTCTGGATCTGTACGGTACGCGCCGATGGCCGGCCTCACGTCACACCGTTGGTTGCAGTGTGGCTCGACGGCGCTGTTCATTTTTGCACCGGGTCGAACGAGCAGAAGGCGATCAACTTAAAAAAGAACCCGCACGTTATCCTGATGACGGGCTGTAACCAGTGGGACAGGGGAGTCGACGTGGTGGTTGAAGGCGACGCCATTCAGGTTACGGACAACGAGACTCTCAAGCGCCTCGCCAAGGGGTGGACCACGAAGTGGGACGGACAATGGCAATACGAGGTGCGCGATGGCGCATTTCATCATCGAGAAGGGCTCGCGGCTCCCGTCTTTGCGGTCAAGCCAACCAAGGTGCTTGCATTTGGCAAGGGTGTCTTCGGTCAGACACGGCATCAGTTCTAAAAGAGGGATCTATGCTGCAAAACTCTCCGATGTACTCGTACATTCCGGTGAAGGACGTCGCCCGGGCGCGCAACTTCTACGAAAAAACGCTGGGTTTCAAGCCGAAGGAAGTCAGACCCGACGGCGTTATCTATGAGTTCGAGCACGGGACCGCGTGCTTCCTTTACAAGACACCGAATGCCGGTACCTCAACCGCGAGCCAGGCGTTCTGGCAGGTTCAGGATATCGAGAAAGAGGTCGCGGAACTCACATCGCGCGGCGTGAAGTTGGAGAAGTACGACATGCCAAACGTCGATGACAAGGGCATCTCAACTTCTGGCGGCGCCAAAGCCGCGTGGTTTAAGGACACCGAAGGAAACATCATGGCGGTCATCCAGAGTATCTGAGCCAGGCATCCGTGTAATCCGTGGCCACGGATTACACGGATTTCGCGGATTAGGTTCCGTGCGGGAACTCCGGTGCTCCCAGCAGGCCAAGACGACGTAAGGCCATGAACGTTTGCGCCTGACTGCGCAGGTTGTTCACCGTCTGTTGTTGCGTTGGATTGAGAATGCTCGTGAGTTGCTTTTCCATCTCTGCCTGCTTTGTGCGGACCTGTTCATGAATTGCCTTCAACTCGATAACCGCTTTTCCGACGGTTGCCGGGTCTGGGTTTGGCTGCTTTAGCAGCGTCATCAACTGTTCGAACTTCGGCCGCGCCTGCTCGTGAATCGTACGCAGCGAGTCTCGGCGCGAGCGGGCTAACTCTCGAATGCTGGTTACCTGAGATGGGCTCAGGCTGAGGGTGCGCTGGAGCGTGTCGAGCGAACGGTCAATTTCCTGATCCGACGCCATTCCCCGCATCCGCATCATTCCCATCTCGTGATGCTGGGAAAACGCAGGTACGCTCAAGCAGATGACGAAAAGGATAATTGCAATCTTTCGTGACATTTGGAGATTCCTCCCCATTGAAGAGCTCTTAAATATTCAGACGGTGAAAGGGAAGAGAAGGCTCATGAAGGGCGGTTGGGTGGGTCAGTCACGCTACATGGTCTGTGCGCTCGCTTTTCACGTCCGGTAGCGGAAGCGAGAAAGAAAACGAACTGCCTCTGCCCAATTGGCTTTCAACCCAGATCGATCCGCCATGGGCTTCCACAATGCCTTTCGCGATGGATAGTCCAAGGCCGGTACCCACTCGCTTGTACTCTTGCGCTTGGAAGAACCAGTCAAAAACCTTTTGCATATCCTCGTGTGAGATACCGTGTCCATTATCCGAGACACACACGATGACGGCGTTACCTGCCTGTCGAGCCGTCACGCGAATCCTGCCCCGCTCAGGCGTGAATTTGATCGCGTTACCCAGCAGATTGGCCATGACTTGCGAAATACGGTGCGCGTCAACACGAACGGCTGGCAGATCGGGCGGTAAATTGAGTTCGATGGTCTGCTGTTTGGCGTCGGATAGCATACGAATGCTTTCGATCAGTGGTGAGAATACATCGCTGAGTCGTTCCACTTCCGGTGCAACGGAAAAGGTGCCGCTCTGAATCTTGGACAGATCGAGAAGATCGTTGAGGAGCGCGAGCATCCTGTCAACGGAGCGTTGAATCTTGTCGGCAAAGTCTGTGAGCTTTTTCCTGTCGATTATTATCTCGGGACGGCGCAGCGCGTGGCCGATCAGCGCTAAAGTCGTCACCGGGTTCTTCAAGTCGTGCGAAACAATGGTCAGCACGTTGTCCCGCAGTGTGATTGCGCGTTGCGCCTCATCGAATAACCGGGCATTTTCGAGCTGCACGCGTCGGAGATCGGAAATATCGCGCGTGATCGTACCCATGCCGAGGACACGTTCATTTTCGGGATCCCGGATCATAAAGTGGTCATCGGAGACCGGAATCGCCTCGCCCGTTTTCCAATTTCGGAAATGCGTTTCGCCTCTCCAGTGGCCCTGTTCGATCATCGATCTGACAATGATGTCGGTAGCGAACGCGCGCTGATCAGGAAAGTAATATTCAGGAATCGCCGTGTTTTC
>Ga0209382_10003270_pt1 | contig 22587 bp, 17 predicted proteins | sample SoiMetdeltSBSDD5_FD_187599 | JGI IMG/M metagenome (GOLD analysis project Ga0209382, IMG submission 187599) | Bulk soil microbial communities from a Populus tree surrounding site in Tennessee, USA - Soil MetaG P. deltoides SBSDD5 (SPAdes) (version 2) | ecosystem: Environmental > Terrestrial >...
CGCCCGGCTTCAGCGACTTGGCGATTTCGCGGAAGTACTCCAGTTGCGGGTCGTCGAGGTACGCCTCGCCCTGCGCGTCGATGGCCAGCAGCCACCACCGGTGCGGTAGCTGAACCGCGAAGTAGCTGCGGGTCTGGCAGGTCAGCCAGCCGCCGACCTGGCCGCCGTCCCGTCGGGCGAATAGCCGCAGGAACGCGGTCAGCCCGTCGTACCAGTCGTGGTTGCCCGGCAGCGCGTAGAGGGTGGGCTGGATGCCGTCGTCCGGACAGGGCAGAGCGGAACGGTACGGCCCCTTGCATCGGTCCTCGTACCGCTCACCGCTCGCGGTCGGGTAGACCTGGTCGCCACCCATGATCAGGACCTCGCCGCGGGGGAGTTGCTGCCCGTCGAGCTCGATGTGGGGCTGGGCGAGCAGGTACGCGACGGAGTACGTCGCGTCGAACCCGTCCCCGAGGTCCGCCACGAAGTCGAACCACAGCTCGCGCTGCTTGCTGTGGTCGTGGACCCGCGCCGGCAGTGCGCTCTGCAGCTCGCGCTTGTCCAGGAACACGCCGAACTGCTCGGCCAGTACGACCCGGACACCGGTCGCGGCGAGCTGCACCGGGTTCAGCCACGGTACGGGTTTCTGCGGGGTGAAGCCGAGCTCGCGCGGCTCGAGACTCTTCGGCCGCTGTGGGGTGGGGTCGGTCACGGATCCGCAGCCTATCGGCCGGCACCTGGTCACGCTGCCCACCGATCAGCCGGTTCGGCCTGTCGCGTACACTTACCGGCGTTGCCGCCTTAGCTCAGACGGTCAGAGCGACGCACTCGTAATGCGTAGGTCGTCGGTTCGATTCCGACAGGCGGCTCCGCTCGAGAAGCCCCCGGTCAGCTGCCTTGCTGGCCGGGGATCTTTGCTTCCCGGCGGGGACGGGAACAGGACTGTCCATAAATACGTTGTGCAGCGAGTCGACCGTCCCTTACCTTCGATGCAGACGTTCCACCGAGTCGAGGAGTCATCCCGTGTTGTTGTGGCAGGCCACCAAACCGCAAGCGACATCGTCGCTCTGCGGCAGGTCGGTCATGCCCGTCTCCGGGCGACCCAACCACCTGATCGCGAGCGACGAGTACAGCCGGGGCCGGTGGCGCGACTAGCGCAGCACAAGGACGCTGACGCCGCCCCCGGAGATCCGGACAGGGCGGCGTTTTCGTTACCAAGCAAGCACATGCGGGTGTAGCTCAACTGGAAGAGCAGCGGTCTCCAAAGCCGCCGGTTGTGGGTTCGACTCCTACCGCCCGTGCGTCCTCGGCTGCGCGCCGACGGCATCGATCATTGAGAACTCCACAGTGGATGGCATGAGAATCCCGGCCGGGTCCGTTACCCGGCCGGGCAATCGGGAGCGTCCGGCACGGTGACCGGGCCTGATTTGGAATCAGGAAATGCGGGGTTCGACTCCCCGGTTCCCGACGTACGCCTTCCTGGCGCAAGCGGTAGCGCACGCGGTTGAAGCCCGTGGGGTCTCCGTTCGACTCGGGGGGAAGGCACTGTGGACCGTCGGAGCAGTTGGAAAAGCTCGCCTCGTTCTCACCGAGGAGATCGCGGGTTCGAGTCCCGCACGGTCTACGCGCGGTAGTAGCTCATCAGGTAGAGCCGCAGCCTTCCAAGCTGCCGGGCGGGGTTCGAGTCCCCGCTACCGCTCGCGATGACCGGTCGGCTAACGGCAGGCCCCTGAGCCTTGACCTCAGAGACGCAGGTTCGAATCCTGCCCGGTCAGCGTACGCATGCCGCGGTGGCCCAACTGGAAGAGGCGGCTGGCTCAAACCCAGTCCACGTGCGGGTTCGACTCCCGCCCGCGGTACGCATCGCCGTCGTAGCTCAGTCTGGTCAGAGCGCTGTCCTGGTACGACAGAGGTCGCCGGTTCGATTCCGGTCTTCGGCTCTGCGGTTGTAGCGCAGTTGGTAGCGCGTCACCTTGCCAAGGTGAAGGTCGCCGGTTCGAACCCGGTCAACCGCTCCACACTCCACCATGACGACGAAGGAGGTGAACCGGTGGAGGCTGTGCTCGTTCTCAACGCCGACCTCGGGCCGCTGCACCGGGTCAGCCTCCGGCACGCGATCCGGATGCTCGTCCGCCAGGTCGCCGAGGTTCACGAGGCCCAGCCCGACCGGCTCATCGGTGTATGGCCAGTGCCAACCGCCGTACGGCTCCTCCGGTACGTCGTCACGAAGTGGCGGTACACATCCGGGCCGGCCTGGTCGCGTGCGGGCGTCCTCGCTCGTGATGGACACCGTTGCGGGTACTGCAACGGGGTCGCGACAACGATCGACCACGTGATCCCGCGGTCGCGTGGTGGCAAGAACTCGTGGCTCGACACCGTCGCCGCGTGTGGCGACTGCAACCAGCGCAAGGGTGACCGCACCCCCGCCGAGGCGGGCATGGTGCTGCGGACCAAGCCGACCGCCCCGACGTGGGCCGGGCTGGCCGCGTTGACCCGGCGCTGATCCGGCCGGCGGGATCCGCGGCTCGCCGGCCGCTCTGGGGGCTGAGGTAATCCGGCAGCCTGACGGGCTCTGAACCCGTTCATCCAGGTTCGAATCCTGGGCCCCCAGCGACATGCCCTCGTAGCCCAACGGTAGAGGCGCCCGGTCGAGGGCCGGGTTGTTGCGCGTTCGAGTCGCGCCGAGGGTACGCATGCCGGCGAGCCACGGATGGCGCACCGGCCTTGTAAGCCGGTAGCCGCGAGTTCGACTCTCGCCGCCGGCTCGCTCGCCAGCGCAGCACGACAGGTGGTGCGTCGCCCTCGTAACGCGAAGGTAGCCGGTTCGAGTCCGGCCGCTGGCTCTCTCGGGGTAGGTGCCGGTGCACAGGATCGCCTTGCAAGCCTTCCGTGCGCGGTTCGACACCGCGCTACTCCACGTGCTCGTGATGGAAACAGGTAGACATGCCGGGCTCAGAACCCGGTGCCAGTGATGGCGTGGGGGTTCGACTCCCTCCGAGCACACGCAGGTCCTGTTGGTCCAGATGGAGTGGACGCCGCCTTGTCACGGCGGAGACCACGGGTTCGAGTCCCGTACAGGGCGCTTGAAGGGTTCGCCATCGGCAAGGCACGCGGGTTGCTAACCCGTCGCGGGTCACACCGTTGGGGGTTCGACTCCCTCACCCTTCGCTCTATCCCGTCGCGGCCGAAGTGGTAGAGGCGCCTCGCTGATAACGAGGAGACAGGAGGTTCAACTCCTCCCGACGGGACCACGCCCCTGTAGCTCAACGGATGGAGCAGCGGTTTACGACACCGTCGTATGCAGGTTCGAGTCCTGTCAGGGGTACGCATCGGGTTGTGGCTCAGCTTGGTAGAGCACTGCGTTCGGGACGCAGGGGTCGTCGGTTCGAATCCGGCCAGCCCGACTGTGGAGGAGCCAGCCGACGTGGCGACGGCACCCCGTTCGAAGCGGGACGAGCGATGAGCCTTGGCGGTTCGACTCCGCCCTCCTCCGCTCCAGGAAGGTGACCGGTTGGTCGAGGGGCACCGTTGGAAGCGGTGTACAGGTGTGAGCCTGGGTGGGTTCGAATCCCACACCTTCCGCTCCGGTGAGGTGAGGCCACCCGACAGGTGACGGGCGCAGTCCTGAAAACTGTTAGACCGCAAGGTTTGTGGGTTCGACTCCCACCCTCACCGCGATGGGTCGCGAGCATGATTGGTTAATGCTGCGGGCTCTTACCCCGTAGATCGGCGTTCGAGTCGCCGGCGGCCCACGTTCTTCCCCTCGGTAGCTCAACGGAGAGAGCAGCGCGCTTCTATCGCGTCGTGTGCGGGTTCGAATCCTGCCCGGGGGACGGATACGACATCCACGCCGCCGGCGCCTGATGGCCGGGCTCTGGACTTTTAATCCAAACTGCGGAGGTTCGATTCCTTCCGGCGGCACTGCGGGTAGGAGCACCGGTCGTGCTCGACGGCCTCATGAGCCGAGTCAGGTGGGTTCGACTCCCACACCCGCTACGAACGTCCTGGTAGCTCAGCTGGAACGAGCGCCGTCCTGACGCGACGGAGGTCGCTGGTTCGAACCCAGCCCAGGGCACTGCGCGCGTTCGGCTATGGGTAGGCTCTCGTCCTTTCACGTCGAGGAAGTGGGTTCGAGTCCCACACGCGCGACCATTCCCCTTGTGGTGACTGGCCGATGAGGAGCTTCGGGAGCAGGTGCCCACACCGATGGCGCGGGCACCGACTCCGCGGACGCCGATCAGCCGAAGAACGCGGTGAACTCGTTGATCACGGCCTGCGGCTGCTCCTCGACGAAGTAGTGGCCGGTGTTGGCCACCGTGCGCAGGGTCACGTCAGTGGCCATGGTGGGCAGCCGGGCGGCCATGTCGGGGAAGAACAGGTCGTGCGCCATGCCCAGGATCGGCGCGGTCACCGGCGCGTACGTGGCCAGGTCCGCGATGTCTTGCACGAACGTTGCGTACCAGCCGTTTCCGCCGCGGATACCCTCCGGTCGGGAGTAGGCGGCCGCGTAGATGGACCGATCGAAGTCGTTGACGGCGGCCAGGTTGAGCAGCAGGTTGTCGAACATCCAGTCGATGAGGATGCGGGAACGGCCAGAAACCAGCTGCTCCGGCAGCTCCGGTACCTGGTTGAACGCGAACCACCAGGGAAAGAAGGGCTGGCCCGGCGCCTTCAGCATCCGGATCTCGAAGTAGCCGTCGTTGGGGTGCAGCACGTCGAGCATGGCCACCTTGCGGGTGGCCTCGGGGTGGTTGGCGGCGAAGCTGTACGCCACCATCGAGCCGATGTCGTGACCGGCAATGTTCACGCTGCTGAAGCCGAGGACGCGGATGAGCTCACGGATGTCCCTGGCCATGGTCTTCTTGTCGAAGCCGGATGCCGGAGTGTCGGTGTCACCGCCACCGCGCAGGTCCACCGCGATCACCCGGTAGCGCTGGGCCAGGGCCGGCATGACCTTGTGGTACTCCCACCACATCTGCGGCCAGCCGTGAAGCAGCACCAACGGCTCACCCCGGCCGCCGATCACGTAGTGCTGGCGGATACCGTTCGCGACCGCGAACTTGCTGGTGAAGCCGCCTTCCAGCGAGCGGGCCAGCTCCGCGCTGGACGGCACGGGGGCATCCGCGCTCACCGGTCCACCGGACGCTGCGGCACCCAACCCGGCCCCGGCCGCCGCCGCAGCAGCACCGAACGCCATGAACTTGCGCCTGTGGACTCCCAACTCGACGCTCCTTTCAACCTGGGAATGGATGGGGAGTTCCGCATGTTGGGCCATCGCCCTCGATACATGACCGGGGGAGCGTATCCATTTATGAATGTCTCCACCATAGGTCGCTGGTTCGAGACCAGCCCAGGACACCCACGCGCGACCATTCCCTCGTAGCTCAATCGGCGGAGCAAGCGCCTGTTAAGCGCAAGGCTGGTGGTTCGAGTCCACCCGGGGGAGCTCTCTGCCTGCGAGGCCCAGCTGGTGTGGGCGGTGTCCTTATAAGACAACGGCCGCGGGTTCGAATCCCGCCGCAGGCACAGGTACGCCCGTGTAGCTCAACGGAAGAGCACCTGTCTTACAAACAGGAGGCCGGGGGTTCGACACCCTCCGCGGGTACGGCGTTCGTGGTGTACCGGATCGTGCATGTCAGGTTGTGGCCCTGAGGGTTTGGGTTCGACTCCCAACGAACGCCCCAAGCAGGTGCTCATGAGGCGTGAGGCGCTGTCTGTAAAACAGTAGCCCTGCGGGTTCGACTCCTGCCGCCTGCACCATGCCCTCGTAGCTCAGCGGACTAGAGTACTGGAATCCGAGTCCAGGGGTCGGCGGTTCGATTCCGCCCGGGGGTACGCACGGCGAGCCGATCGTCCTGGGTGGGCGCTCGGTCTGCAAAACCGGTGATGCGGGTTCGAGTCCCGGGCTCGCCTCTGTGCCATCCACTGTGGACACTCGCAGGCGGACGCTGGCGTCCAGCTGCTGCTCATAACGGCGGCCGGCCCGGTTCGACACCGGGGCCTGCGACGGCGCTCCCCGGTGCGCAGGTGACGGTTACTTCGGCCCGCTATGGACCGACCACACGGGGTCGACCTCTCCGGTCGATACCCGGTGATCAGTACGTACCCGTTGCCGACTGGAACTCGGGGAACACAACTTCAGATGGCGCCCGGTGCGCAGGAGACGGTTACTTCGCCTGATTAGTGAGTGGCTGCGGGTTCGAGTCCCGCCGTCGGCCGCATGGCCGGCGTAGCTCAATTGGTAGAGCGCTGAATGTCACCGTCCCCGACAGGGATCTCGGGCGCCTTCTGAATGCCCCTTGGAGAGGACATGGCAAAGTTCAACAAGAGAACGACCCGTGCCGAGATGACGCCGTCCGGGCTGACGTACGAGGGCGCACCGGGCTACGCGCGCGACGCGAAGTCCGAGCTGTTCCTGCTCGCGGTGGCCAACATGGTGGGCGAGCGGACGTTCTACGAGAGTGCGGGCGACCGCGACAGCCGGTACCAGGAGCTCGTGCGCCGGGTTGCTGTCGAGGACGCCGGCTGGCTGCTCGCGTTCCTCGGCTGGCTGCGCGGCGATGGCAACATGCGTTCCGCGGCGCTCGTCGGCGCGGCCGAGGCGGTCAAGGCCCGGCTCGAAGCGAACGTCAACCCGAGCCGATCCTTCGTTTCGGCCGTTCTGCAGCGCGCAGACGAGCCGGGCGAGCTGCTGGCCTACTGGATGTCGCGGTACGGCCGGGCGATTCCGAAGCCGGTCAAGCGTGGTATCGGGGACGCCGTCCGGCGGTTGTACACCGAGCGGGCGCTGTTGAAATACGACACCGGATCGCACGGATACCGCTTCGGTGACGTGTTGGATCTGACGCACCCGGCGCCGGCTACGGACAAGCCGTGGCAGGGTGAGTTGTTCAAGCTGGCGCTCGACCGGCGTCACCACCGCCAGGACATCGCCATCCACCACACGTTGCGGACGCTGGTCGCGAACCATCAGCTGCGGCTGGACGCGGTACGCGACCCGACGGTGTTGCTCGACGTCGACCGGCTGACCGCGGCCGGCTCGACGTGGGAGGGTGCGCTGTCGCTGGCGGGGTCCACTGTGGACAAGGCTCGGTTGTGGAGCGCGCTGATTCCGTCCATGGGCTACATGGCGTTGCTGCGTAACCTGCGCAACTTCGACGAGGCCGGCGTGCCCGACGACGTCGCTGCCCGGGTAGCGGAGCGGCTGGCCGCCCCGGCACAGGTGAAGGCGTCGCGGCAGCTCCCGATGAGGTTCCTGTCGGCGTACCGGGCGGTGCGTTCGTTGCGGTGGGGTCACGCGCTGGACAAGGCGCTGACCGCATCACTGGCGAATGTACCGGTACTGGCGGGTCGCACGCTCATTCTCGTCGACGTATCCGCGTCGATGACGGGTCTGATTTCGGTCAAGTCGGATCTGAACTGTGCGGATGCCGCTGGTGTATTCGGTGCCGCATTGGCTCTGCGTACCGATCCGACACTCGTGTGGTTCAACGATCGTTCCGGCCGCGTGATGGTGCCGAAGCGTGGGTCGCTGCTGAAGCTCGTCGATTCGATCCCACGGCCGAACGGCGGCACCTACACCGCCGCGGCGGTCGAGAAGTGGTACTCCGGCCACGACCGGGTCGTCATCGTCACCGACGAGCAGGCGCACTACGGCGGACAGCGGTCGGTCGACGCACCGGTACCGCGACATGTGCCGGTGTACACCTGGAACATCGCGGGCTACCGGCTGGGCCACGCTCCGTCGGGCACCGGTACCCGGTACACCTTCGGCGGCCTCACCGACGCGGCCTTCCGCATGATCCCGCTGCTCGAGGCGGGCCGGGACGCGGTGTGGCCGTGGCAGGTCTGCGACGATGGCGAGAGCTGAATCGAAAGGACGATCGTGAGTACGACCTACAACCTGCTGCCTGGCACCCGGGCGCCGGTCAAGGTATGGACCGACCCGTGGAGCATCGAGGCCGAGGCCGCGCGGCAACTGCGCAACGTCGGCTCGCTGCCGTGGGTCGAGGGTGTCGCGGTCATGCCCGACGTGCATTTCGGCAAGGGCGCCACCGTCGGTTCGGTCATCGCCATGCGCAACGCACTGGCACCCGCGGCGGTCGGCGTCGATATCGGATGCGGAATGTCCGCGGTACGGACCACGCTGACCGCCGAGGATCTGCCCGACAACCTCGGCGGGCTGCGTACCGCCATCGAGGCCGCGATCCCGGTCGGCTTCGACATGCACGGGTCCGCGGTGGACCCGGCGAAGGTGCGCGGGCTGGATCAGCGCGGTTGGACCGCGTTCTGGGACGGGTTCGACGGCCTCGATCGCGCTGTGGTCAAGCGCGAGGAACGAGCGCGGCGCCAGCTGGGTACCTTGGGCGGCGGCAACCACTTCGTCGAGATCTGCCTGGAAGAGGGCGGCGACGACGCCGGCCGGGTCTGGCTGATGCTGCATTCGGGATCGCGCAACATCGGCAAGGAGCTGGCCGAGCGGCACATGGCCGTCGCACGCACCCTGCCGCACAACGCGGACCTTCCGGACCGCGATCTGGCGGTGTTCTTCTCCGGTACGCCGGAGATGGCCGCTTACCGGCGGGACCTGAACTGGGCGCAGGAGTACGCCCGGCGCAACCGTGCGGTGATGATGGCGCTGCTGAGCGGTGTCGTCCGGAACGCGTGCCCGACCGTCGAGTTCGACGAGCCGATCTCGTGCCACCACAACTACGTCGCCGAGGAGACGTACGGCGACGTCGAGTTGCTGGTGACCCGCAAGGGCGCGATCCGGGCCGGCTCCGGCGACCTGGGGATCATTCCCGGGTCGATGGGTACCGGGTCGTACATCGTGCGCGGGCTCGGCAACGAGGACGCGTACTGCTCGGCCAGTCACGGCGCCGGTCGGCGGATGTCACGCGGGGAGGCCAAGCGCAGGTTCACGATCGACGACCTCGTCGAGCAGACCTCGGGCGTGGAGTGCCGCAAGGACGCCGGCGTGGTCGACGAGATTCCGGGCGCGTACAAGGACATCGCCGATGTCATGAACCAGCAGGCCGATCTGGTCGAGGTGGTGGCTCACCTCAGGCAGATCGTCTGCGTCAAGGGCTGACCCGCTCCAGAACGACCACCGGGATCTCCCGCGCGGTCTTGGTCTGGTACGAGTCGTACGCCGGCCAGATCGCGGTCATCAGCGGCCACAGCCGTGGCTTCTCCGCGGGCGTCGCGGTGCGGGCCCGGGCGCGGAACGTCTCCGCCCCGACCTGCACCGTGACGTCCGGGTCGCCGGACAGGTTGAGGTACCACGCGGGGTGGCGGTCCGCACCGCCCACGGAGGCCACCAGCAGGTAGTCGTCTCCGTCCCGTCCGTAGATCAACGCCGTCCGGCGCAGCTTGCCGGACCGGCGTCCGCGAGTCGTGAGCAGCAGTGTCGGTACGCCGTTCCACTTGTGGCCGCGCTCGCCGTCGGATTCGACGTACTCGCGGATGTGCTTGGCGACCCAACCGGTGGGGCTGTCGAGAATCTCCTCTGTCACGTGTCCGATGCTGCCACCGTCAGTCCGGTTCATTCAAGATCAGCTGTTCGCGGGCGTACGCCAGCTCCCAACACGGCCAGTACTCTCCGCACCGGGCACATCGCCGACGGTCCTCCGAATGCGGTACGTGCTCGGCGACCGTGCGTCGCCACGAGTCACGAATGGCTAGCTCATCGTTCATCAAGGACCCCCGGATCGTGGCAGCGGCGGCCGGCTGTACACGAGGTCGGCCGGCCGCCGCGGGACGTCCACCGGGTTGCAGACCAAGAGAGGACGCCCAGGAGCAAACCTACGATAACTAGCTAACTCAAGTCAACGGCTCGCGCAGATAAAACATCAGGCGATCGCTTGCAATCTTGGGGTTTGCGAGATCACAATGTGAGGTGCAGACCAAGAGAGGCACCTCCTATGCCCAAGGCGAAGTGGCAAGCACTCGCGGAGCACATCCGCAACCAGATCAAGACGGGTGAGCTGAAGCCCGGCGACCGCCTCCCGTCCACGTCCCAACTGTGCGCGCAGCACAGCGTGAGCGCGATCGTCGTCCGCAACGCGATGATCGCCCTCAAGGAAGCGGATCTGGTGGAGGGTGTCCCCGGAGTCGGAGTGTTCGTCAAGGAGCGGTAGTACCTTCGTCCAGGCGGCGATCGAGGACAATTGACGCGTATTTGCCCTCGATCGCGGGGAAGATTAGCGTATGACCGTTCGACCGACCCTCAACCAGCGACAGATCCTCCTGCTCATGGTCGGGCTGATGACGGGCATGCTGCTCGCCGCGCTCGACCAGACGATCGTCGGTACCGCGTTGCCGACCATCGTCGGTGACCTGGGCGGGCTGTCGCACTACTCGTGGGTCGTCACCGCGTACCTGCTCGCCGCGACCGCGTCGACACCGCTGTACGGCAAGGTCAGCGACCTCATCGGCCGGCGGTCCGTGTTCCTGTTCGCGATAGGCATGTTCCTGGTCGGCTCGTTGCTGGCCGGCATGGCACAGAACATGGCGCAGCTGGTCATCTTCCGCGGTGTCCAGGGACTCGGCGCGGGCGGTCTGTTGACGCTGGCCTTCACGATCATCTCGGATGTCGTGTCGCCCCGGGAACGCGGTCGCTACCAGGGTCTGTTCGGAGCGGTTTTCGGAGTGGCGTCGGTAGCCGGGCCGCTCGTCGGCGGCTACTTCGCCGAGCACAACTGGCGGTGGATCTTCTACGTCAACGTGCCGCTGGCGATACTGGCCATCTTCGTCTCGTACCACGTCCTGCGCCTGATCCCGCTGCGCAAGCGGCCGCACCAGCTGGACTGGCTCGGCGCCGTGCTCATGGTCGCCGGGGTGTGCTGCCTGTTGCTCGCGCTGTCGTGGGGCGGTACCGAGTACCCCTGGGGATCGCCGACGATCATCGGCCTGCTGCTCGCCGGGGTGGGGCTGTCGGTGCTGTTCCTGATCCAGGAGGCGCGGGCGAGTGAGCCGATCCTGCCGCTGAAGCTGTTCCGCCGCCGGACGTTCGCGCTCGCCAACGGCGCCGGGTTCGTACTCGGGTTCGTGATGTTCGGGTCGATCATCTTCATCCCGCTCTACCTGCAGCTCGTCAAGGGCGCGTCACCGACGAAGTCCGGACTGCTGATGCTGCCGATGATGGCCGGCGTGATCGTCACGTCTGTCCTCAGTGGACAGGCGATCAGCCGGGTTGGCCGGTACAAATGGTTCCCCGTCGTCGGAGCGCTCGTGCTGTCCGTCGGCATGTTCCTGTTCACCAGGTTGCATGTGGACAGTCCATTATGGATGGCGTTCATCTACATGATTGTCATCGGCGTCGGGTTGGGGCTGTGCATGCAGTCGCTGATCCTGGCCGTGCAGAACTCGGTCGACATCGCGGACCTGGGCGCCGGTACCTCGGCGGCCACGTTCTTCCGATCGCTGGGCGGCTCGTTCGGCGTGGCGATCCTCGGCGCGGTGCTGTCGTCCCGGCTGGCTACCGAGATCGCGGCCCGGGTGCCGGTCGCGTTGCAGAACGTGCCGCCGGATGTCGCGCGGCAGTACGCGAACAGCGGTACCGACATCTCGATCAACGAGCCGTCGGCGATCCTCGCGCTGCCGGAACCGATCCGGTTGGCGATCCAGTCCGGCTTCGTGGACGCGCTGCACATCGTGTTCCTCGTGACCGGCGTGGTCGCGCTAGCCGCGGTGGTGCTCGCGCTGGCGCTGCCGGACGTCGTGCTGCGGGGCGCTCCGCCGGCCCACCCCGAGCTGGCCGACGAGACCGACGACGAGGCCGCCGCCGAGATGGAGGCGAAGGCGTCCGCGCTGCTCTAACGCTCTTCGGCGGGGGAGGCCGGGCTATTTCATCACCAGCCGGCCGGTGGCTTCGAAGTGGGCGAGGTCGGCGAGGGTCTCGGCTACCGACGGGGCGAGCGGCTCGGGCATCGCGTCCGGCGGGTAGAAGCCCGCGTCCGAGGCCTCCGACGGATCGGGGGCGATCTCGCCGGTGCACCCGGTCAGCAGGAAGGCCAACACGAGCGCCTGGTACGTGTTGCCGTACATGTCGGTGAACGTGTACTCGGGGCCTGTGTACATCGCGTACGGCGTCGCCTCCGAAGCGAGTACCCCGGTCTCCTCGTACGTCTCCCGGATCGCGCAGTCGGCGATCGACTCGCCGAGCTCCATCGCGCCACCGGGGATCGCCCACGCCCCGTTGTCGGCGCGGCAGATCATCAGGATCCGGCCGGCGTCGTCCCGGACGACGCCCCGGGCGCCGACGAACAGCAGAACCCGGTCACCGACGAGCGCGCGAAGCTGGCCCAGGTACGAGTCGGCCCACGAAAGGCTGGTCACCTGATCACCCTACGGGTTAGCGTGCCCGGTATGCGCAGCACCATGATGGACCTGCCGTTGCAGGTGTCCCGGATCCTCGAACATGGCAGTACCGTCCACGGGACCGCGGAGGTGGCGACGTGGACCGGCACCGGCTCGCGCCGGATGTCGTACGCCGAGCTGGGCCAGCAGGCCGCCCGGCTGGCGCACGCCCTGCGCGACAACCTCGGCGTGACTGGCGACCAGCGGGTCGCTACGTTCATGTGGAACAACGCCGAGCATCTGACCGCCTACTTCGCCATACCGAGCATGGGTGCGGTGTTGCACACCTTGAACATCCGCCTGTTCCCCGAACAGCTGGTGTACATCGCCAACCACGCCGAAGACCGCGTGGTGATCGTCGACTCGACGCTGATCCCGTTGCTCGCCAAGTCCCTGCCGAACATGTCCACTGTGGAGCATGTGGTGGTGGTTGGCGACGGCGATCCGGCGCCCCTGAGCGGTCGGGTAACGGTACACAAGTGGTCTGATCTGCTGGACCACAAGCCGGACCGGTACGACTGGCCCGAGGTGGACGAACGCGATGCCGCGGCCCTGTGCTACACGTCCGGGACCACGGGCAATCCGAAGGGTGTCGCGTACTCGCACCGGTCGATCTGGCTGCACTCGATGCAGATCTGCACGGCGGAGGCGTTCGGTGTCACGCCGCAGACCAAGGAGCTGGCGATCGTCCCGATGTTCCACGCGATGGCGTGGGGAATCCCGTACGCCGCGGTCATGGCCGGTGCCTCGCTCCTGATGCCGGACCGCTTCCTCCAGGCCGAACCGATCGCCGCGATGATCGCCGCGGAACGGCCCACGCTGGCCGGCGCGGTGCCGACCATCTGGGGCGATCTGCTGGCATACCTCGACACGCACGAGGTCGACACCAGCTCGTTGCGGGAGGCCATCGTCGGAGGCTCGGCCTGCCCGCCGGCCCTGATGCACGCGTTCGCGGAGCGGCACGGCGTCGAGATCATCCACGCTTGGGGGATGACCGAGATGTCGCCGCTGGGTTCGGTGTCGCGCCCGCCCGCCGGCGTGCCCGCCGACGAGGCGTGGGCCTACCGGTACACGCAGGGTCGCGTCCCGGCCGGCGTGGCCGCGCGCATCGTCGGGCCGACCGGCGAGGTCATGCCGTCAGTGCCCTTGGCGGACGAGCGTAAGGCCGTGGGCGAGCTCGAGGTTCGCGGGCCGTGGGTGACCGGGGGGTACGTGGGTGAAGCCGAGCCGGATCCGGACAAGTTCCGCGATGGCTGGCTTCGAACCGGCGACGTAGGGGTCATGACCCCCGACGGCTACATCATTTTGACCGACCGGGCGAAGGACGTCATCAAGTCCGGTGGCGAGTGGATTTCCTCGGTCGAGTTGGAGAACGCGTTGATGGCGCACCCGGCCGTGGTGGAGGCGTGCGTCGTGGGCGTACCCGACGAGCGGTGGGGCGAGCGTCCACTTGCGACAGTCGTGGTCCGGGACGGAGCCACCGCGACGGCCCAGGAGCTGCGCGACTTCCTCGCCGAGAAGGTGGCGCGGTGGCAGCTACCGGAGCGGTGGGCGTTCATCGACGAGGTGCCCAAGACGTCGGTGGGCAAGTTCGACAAGAAGCAGGTGCGGTCGAGGTATGCGGAGCAGGGTCTGGACGTGACGATCGCGGAGTAGTAAAGATCGAGTCATGGACATCCTTGTGCTCATCGGCCGGATCCTCTTCTCGGCCCTGTTCCTGCAATCCGCGGTGGGACACTTCACGCAGACGAAGGCCATGTCGCAGTACGCCGCCAGCAAGGGCGTGCCGATGGCGTACTGGGCCACGTTCGCTGGTGGGTTCCCGCTGGCGTTGGGCGGCCTGTCCGTCCTGCTCGGCATCTGGGCGGACTTGGGCTCGTTGCTGATCGTGCTGTTCATGCTGCCGACGGCGGTACTCATGCACGGGTTCTGGCGCGAGACCGGCGAGGCCCGGATGCACGAGCAGATCCAGTTCAACAAGGACCTCGCCCTGGGCGGAGCGGGGCTCGCCCTGGCCGGGTTGTTCTCCATCGCCGGCGACAATCTGGGCCTAACGATCACCGGCCCGCTGTTCTGACCCTGCTCTTTCTCCGTCGCTCGAGGACTTTGGCACGTGTCCTCGAGCGACGGAAGGAACGAGTCAGGCGGACGCCTTCTTCGCTACCTTCTTCGTGGCCTTCTTGGCCGTCGTGGTCTTCTTGGCGGTACCCGTCTTCTTGGCCGCCGCGGTCTTCTTGGGGGCGGCCTTCTTGGCGGCCGCCTTCTTCGCGGACTTGGCCGCGGTGATCGGCGTCGGCTTCTTCTCCTCGGTCTCGGCCGGTGCCTCGCCGCGGGCGGCCCGCGCGCGCTCGACCGATGCCTTCAAAGCGGCCATCAGGTCCACCGCGGCGGTCGGGGCCGCCTCCGCCTCCGGCGGCGCCACGATCTCCTTGCCGCTCACCTTGGCGTCGATGACTTCCTGCAGGGCCGCGCGGTAGTTGTCGGTGTACTCGCCCGGATCGAAGTCACCCGCCATCGAGTCGATCAGCGAGCTGGCCATGGCCAGCTCAGCCGGGCGGGGCTTGAGATTCTCGTCCAGGAAGGCGAAGTCGGCGGCACGGATCTCGTCCGGCCAGAGCATCGTGTTGAGTACGAGCACACCTTCACGGACCCGCAACGTCGCCAGCTGCTCCCGCTGGCGGAGGGCCACCTTGACGATCGCGACCCGTTCGGCGTCGGTGAGCGCGTCGCGCAGCAGCACGTACGGCTTGGTCGCCGTGCCCTCGGGCTCGAGGTAGTACGCCTTCGCGTACAGGATCGGATCGACCTGCTCGGCCGGCACGAACTCCAGCACGTCGATCGCGTGCGAGGTGCTCAGCGGCAGGTCGGCGAAGTCCTCGTCGGTGAGTACGACGATCTCGCCGCCACCGATGTCGTACCCCTTGGCGATGTCGTCGAACGACACCTCCTCCCCGCACACGGAGCAGACCCGCTTGTACCTGATGCGCCCGCCATCGGTGCGGTGTACCTGGTGGAAGCGGATGTCCTTCTCTTCCGTCGCCGAGTACAACTTCACCGTGATCGACACCAGGCCGAACGAGACCGCGCCCTTCCAGATGGCCCGCATAATCGCTCCCTACCCGCCGCGAACTGGTCCGGAACCCCCGCCGTACCTCGAGAACGGCCCGGTATCGACCAGCATTGCACCCGCGTGGCCGGGATTCCACCGGATCTAGCATGACGGTGTGCCCAGCCCGCTGTCGCCGATGCTGGCCGTGGCCGGTACCGGGGAGCTGCCGGCCGGCCCGGACTGGGCGTATGAGTTCAAATGGGACGGAGTGCGGGCGATCACCCACCTGAGTGGGGGAAATCTGCGCATGTACGCCCGCTCCGGCGCCGAGATCACCATCGCGTACCCGGAGCTCGCCCCGCTGTCCGGACAGCTGCGGGACGCCGTCCTCGACGGGGAGATCGTGGTGCTCGACGAGGCCGGCCGACCGTCGTTCACCGCGCTGGCCGAGCGCATGCACGTGCGGGACGCCGGGCGGGCCTCCAAACTGGCGGCGGCCCTACCCGTGACGCTCATGATCTTCGACCTGCTCCGGCTGGGAGACACCGACCTCACCGTCCTGCCGTACGCCGACCGCCGGGACGCGCTCGAGGCGCTCGACCTCGCCGGCCCGCACTGGCTCGTCCCGCCGAGCTTCACCGACGGGCCGGCCACGGAGGCGGCCGCCCGCGAGAACGCCCTGGAAGGGCTCGTCGCCAAGCGGGCCAGCTCGGTGTACCGGCCCGGGCTGCGGTCGCCGGACTGGGTCAAGGTCAAACTGGAGCACACCGACGACCTGGTGGTGGGCGGGTGGCGGCCGGGCGCGCGTGAGCTGGGCGCACTCCTGGTCGGCGTACCGGGTCCGGAGGGGCTGTTGCGGTACCGCGGTCGGGTCGGCGGGGGGATCAGCGGGGCCGCCGAGACATCCCTGCTCGCGGCGCTCCGGCCGCTGAAGGTGGCGGCGTCGCCGTTCGCCGACCCACTGCCGAGGGAGGATGCGAAGGACGCGAACTGGGTACGACCGGAACTGGTGGTCGAGGTGAAGTACGGCAACAAGACCCGCGACGGGCGGCTGCGCTTCCCGCGGTTCGTCCGGCTGCGCCCCGACAAGTCGCCGGAGGACTGTGCCGATGCCGGATAACCGGATCCGGGTTCACGTAGACGGACAAGAGCTGGAACTGTCCAACCTGGACAAGGTGCTCTATCCCGCGGCGGGCTTCACCAAGGGCGAGGTGATCGACTACTACACGCGGGTGTCCCCGGTCCTGCTGCCGCATCTTCAGGATCGGGCGCTGACCCGGATCCGGTACCCGAACGGCGTCGACGCCACGTACTTCTTCGAGAAGAACGCACCGGCCGGTACGCCGGACTGGGTACGGCTCGAGACGTTGCCGGTACCGGGCTCGAACATGAACCGGGAAGTGCTCGACTACGTCGTCGCCGACGACCTGCCGACGCTCGTCTGGCTCGCCAACCTCGCCGCGCTCGAGCTGCACACTCCACAGTGGAAAGTCGGCTCCGACGGCCCGGACCTGATGGTGGTCGACCTCGACCCCGGTGCCCCGGCAGCCCTCGCGGACTGCTGCGAGGTGGCGTTGATGCTGCGCGACCGGCTCGGTGCCGACGGGCTCGAGGCGTACCCGAAGACCTCGGGCAAGAAGGGCATGCAACTGTGCTGCCCGGTCGCCGGTACGCAGTCCTCGGAGGAAGTGTCGGCGTACGCGAAACGGGTCGCCGAGGAGCTGGAGCGGGCCGCGCCGAAGCTGATCACCTCGAAGATGGCCAAGAAGCTGCGGCCGGGCAAGGTGTTCATCGACTGGAGCCAGAACAGCGCGACGAAGACGACCGTCACGCCGTACTCGCTGCGGGCCATGCAGGTGCCGACCGTGTCCGCGCCGGTCACCTGGGACGAGGTCGAGGACGGCGCCTTCGTCGCTACCGACTTCACCGCGGGGGTCGTGCTCGAGCGGATCGACGAGTACGGCGACCTCCTCGCCCCCCTCTGCGACGGCGGCCCCGAAGTCCCGAAACGCTGATCAGGAAGTAGGCAGGACGTCGTCGGCGTCGACGATCGTGTACGCGTACCCCTGCTCGGCGAGGAAGCGCTGGCGATGTGCGGCGTACTCGGTGTCGATGGTGTCCCGCGCGACGACCGTGTAGAAGTGCGCCTGCCGGCCGTCGCCCTTCGGGCGCAGGATGCGACCGAGCCGCTGGGCCTCCTCCTGCCGCGAGCCGAAGGTGCCCGACACCTGGATCGCGACCGCCGCCTCGGGCAGGTCGATCGAGAAGTTGCCCACCCGGGAAATGACCAATGTGGACACTTCACCGGCCCGGAACGCGTCGAAGAGCCGTTCCCGCTCCTTGTTGGACGTGGCACCCTGCACCACCGGAGCGTCCAAATAGGACGAAAGCTCGTGCAGCTGGTCGAGGTACCCCCCGATGACGAGCACCTGGTCGCCGGCGTGGCGCTCGGCGAGTGCCCGTACCACCGGAAGTTTGGTGCGCGCGGTGGCCGCGACCCGGTAGCGCTCCTCGGGCTCGGCCACGGCGTAGGCCATGCGCTCTTCCTCGGTGAGCGTGACGCGGACCTCCATGCACTCCGCCGGCGCGATCCATCCCTGGGCCTCGATGTCCTTCCACGGCGCGTCGTAACGCTTGGGCCCGATGAGCGAGAAGACGTCGCCCTCGCGGCCGTCCTCGCGGACGAGAGTCGCGGTCAGGCCGAGCCGGCGGCGGGCCTGCAGGTCGGCGGTGAACCGGAAGATGGGCGCCGGCAGCAGGTGCACCTCGTCGTAGATGACCAGGCCCCAGTCGCGAGCGCCGAAGACGTCCAGGTGCGGGAAGACGCCGCCCCGGCGCGTGGTGAGGATCTGGTAGGTCGCGATGGTGACCGGCCGGATCTCCTTGCGCTCGCCGGAGTACTCCCCGATCTCCTCCTCGGTCAGCGAGGTGCGGGCGATCAGCTCGCGCTTCCACTGGCGCCCGGCGACCGTGTTGGTGACGAGGATCAGCGTGGTCGCCGACGCCTCGGCCATCGCGGCCGCGCCCACGAGCGTCTTGCCGGCGCCGCAGGGCAGCACGACCACGCCCGAGCCACCGGCCCAGAAGTGCTCGACCGCCTGGCGTTGATAGGTGCGTAGTGACCAACCCTGTTCGTGCAGCGAGATCGGGTGGGCTTCGCCGTCGACGTAGCCGGCGAGGTCCTCGGCCGGCCAGCCCAGCTTGAGCAGCGCCTGCTTGAGCCGGCCGCGCTCGGACGGATGCACGATCACCATGTCGTCGCCCACCCGCGTCCCGAGCATGCCGGCGAGCTTCTTCGACCGGGACACCTCGACCAGCACCGCGCGATCGAGCGCCTGCAGCACCAACCCGTGGGCCGGGTGGTTGAAGAGCTGGAGCCGACCGTACCGGTCCATCGTCTCGGCGACGTCCACCAGCAACGCGTGCGGCACGGGGTAGCGGGAGAAGCGTAGCAACGCATCGACGACGCTTTCCGCGTCATGGCCGGCGGCCCGCGCGTTCCACAGCCCGAGTGGCGTCAGTCGGTAGGTGTGCACGTGTTCCGGAGAGCGCTCCAACTCGGCGAATGGGGCGATCGCCATGCGGCAGGCGAGCGCGTCCGGGTGATTGACCTCGAGCAGCAGGGTCTTGTCTGACTGCACGATCAGTGGTCCACCGGTCACAGCGCGCCTCACTCGATCAATTCAGGCGGAACGGACCTCCAAGTCTGACACGGGGGTCCGACACCGAGGGAGTCGAACTTCGCGTAAACAAACGGGCGGGCTACGCAACCGCAACCCCATCTCCAGGCGTCTACGAGAGGACGACCGCTACGAGTTGGGGAGGACACATGGCGCGTCGCCGGCTGCACGTGTGGCTGGGGTTCGCCGTCGTAGCGGTCGTCACGATGGTCGGTGCCGGGGCGTGCGCGTTCGAGCCGCAGGGCGGGCGGCCGGGAGCCGATAGGCTCTCGCCGGTCAGCGCTACGGACGCTGCTTCGGGGGCGAGCGCGTCGCCCGGACCGAGCCATTCACCGTCGGCAGCGCCGCCTCCGGCGCCGCCCGAACCCGCGTCGCCGAGCCCGAGCAAGACCGCGCCGCCGAGCTGTCCGCAGGGCGACAGGCAGCGCGAGGTCGAGACGTACCTCGCCCGCCTCGGCGGGTTCGGCACGATCACCATCGACGGCAAGCAATCGGCCGCCGACTGCGCCGCCATCAAGAAGTTCCAGCGGAGGTACGGCATCAGCCCGGTCGAGGGCAAGGCCGGCCCGACCACCGCCGGGGTAGCCGCCCGACTGGCGGGTACGGATACGCGTGCCTGCCAGTCCGGCTCGGGTACCACGATCTGCGTGAACCTGACGCTCCAGACGCTCTGGGTCATGCGGGACGGTGTGGTGGTAATGCGGCCAACGGTCACCCGTACCGGCATGAAGGGGTTCGCGACTCCGGCCGGTACGTTCACGATCAACCGCCGGAACATCCGGGAGTGGTCGGTGCCGTACAAGGTCTGGCTCCCGTACTTCCAGCACTTCTACGACGGCATGGGCTTTCACGAGACGACGTCGTACCTGCACAACGCATCGATCGGCTCGCACGGCTGCGTGAACCTGCTGCACACCGACGCGGAGCGGCTCTGGCAGCTCGGCAGCGTGGGTACCAGGGTGTACCTGTTCGGCCACCGGGCCGGCACCTAGAATTGATCTCTATGGCGGACGTCAAGCCACCGGTATGGCCCGTGGTGGTCGGGGCCACGGTGCTCGTGGGCTTGGGCGTCGGGTGGTTCCTGCTGTCGAGCATCGTGATGCACACCACCTCGGCGGACGCCGCCGGTGAGGCCCTCGGCGTCGCATTGGCGCTGCTCGTGGTCGTTTCGGTGGTCGGGGCGATCCGACGGCGACCCTGATTTTTCCCGGGTGCTGCCGGAAAAGCCCTGTGCGGACTTGACGCCGGATGTCAGGCTGAAGGCCCTATATGCGTCGTGGAGGGCGGGGGATGACCGACCAGAAAGCGTCGAGACAGGAGCCGGACAAACGGACCCGGCCTGTTGGTCGCATGTGGACAGTCGCGGCCGCCGTCGTCGGCGTCGTGCTCGTCTCCTGGTTCTTCGTTGCCTGGCTCGCGCTCGGCCGGCACGTCGCAGATGCCGCGGGCGAGTCGGTGGGCTCCGGCTTCGCGTTGCTTCTCGTCGTCTCGGTGATCGGCGCCATCCGCGGCGGTCGCGCCTGACGCGTCCTAGATCGACGGGACTACTCGGCCAGGGCGGCGGCGGTGATCCGGTGCAGGGCGAACGTGTGCAGCATGTCCGTGCGCTCGTCCTCGGCCCGCAGGTAGCCGGCACCGATCGACACCGGACGGACGAGCCGCTGGGCCGTGGCGCCGTGCGAGTCGACGTACCCGACCCAGACCCGCGCCTTCTCCCGCAACGCCTGCTGCAGGATCGCGAGTGCCTGGGTGTGTGCCTGTCCATCCATCAACCGCGCCCGGACCGTGACCGGTGCCCGCCGGGCGGCCCGGGCCGCCGCGTCGCCGTGCCGGATCTGCTCGGCGATGCCCAGTAGCCGCGGCCGGGTGAGCCGTCCGCCGCCGATAGGGTCGTACGCCGGCCGCAGCGTCGGGCCGCGGGTGGCCCGGAGCGCGGTCGGGCGGGTGAGCACCACCGCCCCGCTGGCGTCCTCGGGTACCGGCGCGTAGCCCGCCTCGCGCAGAATGGCGAGCACGCGGCCCAGAGCCGTGCGCGTCACGAGCACGGTGGGCGCCAGGCGGCGCAACGACAGGCTCGCCAGTCGCCGGTCGACCAGCAGCTCGGCGAGCAGCGGTTCGTCATCGCTGCGCAGGTACGCCGCTGCGGACCCGGTACGCAGCCCGCCGTGCCGACGTCCCACGTCGTCGATCAGGTAGGTCAGGGCCTGCGGCACCGGAGTGCGGGACCGGCGGCGGAACAGCGCATGCAGGTCGCTGCCGGCATACCCGGCGTCGAACGCGCGGCGCACGCTGTCCGCGGTGACCCGGTACACGGTCGCCCCGCCCGCCGACTCGTGCTCGGCCACGAGCGCCAGCTCGGCGGCGAGCGCCGGTTCGGGCGGCCCCGGTACCACCACGGTCAGGTCGGCCTGGATCAGCACGTGGTCCACGGGCGGCGGGAGCAGTGCGTCCAGCGCCGCGATCACCTGGTGCTCCACCGGGTCTTCGGAAGCGCGCAGTCCGAGCGGGTCGTCCTCGTCCCGCGCCGCACTGCCCGTCTCCGCCAGCAGCAGCCGGCCGTACGACGTCAGCCCGCCCAATCCCGTCAAGCCCAGCTGTGCCGCCTCGCGCAGGGCCGCCTCGATGGCCGGCGTACGGCCCACCGATCGGCGAGGCGTCTGCCAGGCCAGCTCGGCGAGGACCTCGTCCGGCGTCGGCCCGCTACCCGGCGGGAGGGCGGCGAGCACCTCCAACGCCGCCCGCCGGGTTGCCGGGGCTCCCGCCCGAGCGGCCTCCTGGCTAAGCACGTTGACGGGCCGGTCCCGGTCGTCCCGCTCACCGATCAGCCGCGGTTCGCGGGTCATCGCGAGCCAGGCTCGTGCCAGCGTGGCCCAGCGCTGCGCCAGCGGCGCGGTGCGCCAGGTGTCGTACGCCGCCGTCGGCAGCAGCAGCTGCCCGGTCGGGCGGGCGAAGCCGGTTGTGCCACGGCGCGCCGCCCGGTCGGCGGCGTCCGCGTCACCGAGCAGCCCGGCGACGTAACTGACCTCGCACAGCAGCGCGGCCGCGGGCTCGGTCACGCCGGCCGCCCGGGCGATCCGGCGTAGGTCCCGCACGCCCAAACCGCCGGACCGCAGCAGGGTCGCCGGTTCGTCGGCCAGCGTCTCGAGCAGCGCCTCGGCCTGCCGTACCGCCTCCATTACCTGCCCGGTGCCGGCCGAGTCGACGGCGGCCTCCGGGTGCCGCGTCACATCCCGCGCCGGCGGCTGGGGATGCAGCGGACCGAGGGGACCGGCATCTCGGCGCAGGACCAGCCCGACCTCGCGGGGAAGCTCGACCGTGCCTTCGCCGGTCCGGGCCAGCAGCCGGTTTTCCACCAGCCAGTCCACGGTATTTTCCGATTTGGCGGTCCCAGGCCCATTCGTGGTCACCGTGCCGACCGGCGGGCCGGCCGCGAGCCGGTCGAGCACCGCGCGGGCGGGCGGCGGCGCGGCGAGCAGCGTGCGGCGCAGCCGGGCCGGGTCCGTGCACAACGCCGCCACC
>Ga0209382_10003271_pt1 | contig 22587 bp, 13 predicted proteins | sample SoiMetdeltSBSDD5_FD_187599 | JGI IMG/M metagenome (GOLD analysis project Ga0209382, IMG submission 187599) | Bulk soil microbial communities from a Populus tree surrounding site in Tennessee, USA - Soil MetaG P. deltoides SBSDD5 (SPAdes) (version 2) | ecosystem: Environmental > Terrestrial >...
CCGTGTCGTCGTTCGATGGTTGGCAACGTGCCCGAGGACAATCGGCGCCACGCCGAGCCGCGCCATGCCTGTGAGCGCAGTCCGCCTCAAATCATGAATGGTCCAGTGCGGGATTCCAAATAGCCCGCGCTGGTTCGCCAGCGAGACCGCCGCCGATACCGTGACGCCATGAATCGGGAACAGTGCCCCGCCGTCAGCGTCCTCCAGAGCGTCCCCGATGATGGTCAGGGCCATATCGGACAACGGGACAACGTGGGGCGCTTTGTTCTTGGTGCGGGCGCCGGGTAGGTGCCATTCGGCGCGATCGAGATGCAGTTCCTCCCGGGTCATGCCGGACACCTCGCCGAGACGCTGCGCGGTAATCAAACATAGCTGCACTATGCGCTGGTAGCTGGTCGGCAAGACCTGCGGCAACGTATGCCACACCGTCTTGATCTCGCTATCGGACAAGGTGCGCTCGCGAGGAGCGCCGATCTCTGGCCCCTTCATTCTCTCGATCGGATTTGTCGACAGGTATTCGCGCTCCACTGCCCAGCGCAGCATGGCCCGGATGTCCTCGAAGACGCGTCTTGCCGCCACGGGCTTGCCGCTACGCTCGATAGGCTCGAACACGTTGCGCACGTCCCGGCGCCCGATATCGGCAACCCTGAGGTGGCCAATCACGGGCAACACGTCGCGCCTGAAGCGCCGCTCGATCTCGTCTATGGTGCGCAGCTTTGCCTTGCCGGGGTCTCGGACGTAGGCTTCGGCGAGATCCGCCACCGTCATGCCCGCGTTGGCCTTGGCCCGGCGCGGATCGTTGCCGTCTTCGGCCATGCTCGCGGCCTCGATCGCCTTCGCCCGGGCAGCCGCCAGCGATATGGCCGGATAGGCGCCAAGCCCAACACGGGCGCGCTTGCCGTTCGGCGCGGTGTAGAACGCGTTCCACACCTTCCTGCGACCGCCGGCCGCGACTCGCAGGACAAGCCCGGTGGTCGTCGCGTCGAAATAGTCGGTTCGCCCCTCGGTCTTCACACTGGCCACAAATCGGTCAGTCAGCTTCACCCTTGGCATGCTCAAGCCCTCTATGTGTTCCGTACCCAATGGGTACAGAAACATGCGCTTGAATGCAATCGGCTGAAACCCGATGCATTGCCCAAGAGGTAGGAAGGCCTGGAAAACCGGGGCTTCTGGCCCGTGGCCGCGATGCAAGCTATTGCACGCGGTTTCAGCGGCTAGTGCAATATTTGACTGAGGAACAGCTTGGTGCGCTCGTGCTGCGGGTTGGCGAAGAACTCCTTCGGCGAGTTGGCTTCGACGATTTGCCCGGCGTCCATGAAAATCACGCGGTTGGCCACATGATTGGCGAAGCCCATCTCGTGGGTGACGCACAGCATCGTCATGCCGTCCTGCGCCAGCTGCACCATGGTGTCGAGCACTTCCTTCACCATTTCCGGGTCGAGGGCCGAGGTCGGCTCATCGAACAGCATGATCTTGGGATTCATGCACAGGGCGCGCGCGATCGCGACGCGCTGTTGCTGGCCGCCGGAGATCTGGCCGGGGTACTTGTTCGCCTGCTCGGGGATCTTCACGCGCTTCAAGTAGTGCATCGCGAGCTCTTCGGCGTCCTTCTTGGGCATCTTGCGCACCCAGATCGGCGCCAAGGACAGGTTCTCCATCACGGTCAGGTGCGGGAACAGATTGAAGTGCTGGAACACCATGCCGACCTCGCGGCGGATCTCGTCGATCTTCTTGAGGTCGTTGGTGAGCTCGATGCCGTCGACGATGATGCGGCCCTGCTGGTGCTCTTCCAGCCGGTTGATGCAGCGGATCATCGTCGATTTGCCGGACCCGGACGGGCCGCAGATCACGATCCGCTCGCCGCGCATGACGCGCAGGTTGATGTCGCGCAGCACGTGGAACTCGCCGTACCACTTGTGCATCCCGATGAGGTCGACGGCGACCGCGTTGCCCTCGTTGGGGCGCCCCGACGCGTCCTGGCTGATGGTTGGGACCGTTTGTTCCATTGCATGAACCTCGTCGTCAGCGCTTGTCGGCCTGCGCCAGCCGAGCCTCGATATTCTTGGCGTAGCTCGACATCGCGTAGCAGAAGACGAAATAGACTACCGCCGCGAACGCGTAGCCGGTCGCGCTGGTCACCGCGGTCGCCCATTTCGGATCGATGCGCGACGCCTCGATCGTGCGCAGGAAATCGAAGATGCCGACGACGAACACCAGCGTCGTGTCCTTGAACAGGCCGATATAGGTGTTGACGATGTTCGGCACCGTGATCTTGAGCGCCTGTGGCAGGATGATCAGCCGCATCATCTGCCAGTAGCCGAGCCCGACCGCCATGGCGCCTTCGTACTGCCCTTTTGGGATCGCCTGCAGGCCGGCGCGGACCACCTCGGCCATGTAGGCGGAGGAGAACATCGCAATCCCGACCAGCGCCCGCAGCAGTTTGTCCGGCGACCACTGCTCGGGCACGAACAGCGGCAACATCACGCTCGCCATGAACAGCACGGTGATCAGCGGCACGCCGCGCACGAACTCGATGAAGATCACCGAAAACAGCTTCACCGCCGGCATCTTCGATCGCCGCCCGAGCGCCAGCAGGATGCCGATCGGCAGCGAGCACACGATACCGACGGCGGAGACCACAATGGTGACGAGCATGCCGCCCCACAGCGCGGTGTCCACTCGCCGCAGCCCGATCGTCTCCCATCCGGTCAGCAGGATGAACGAAGCTATCGGGACCACGACGAAGAAATAGAGCGCCGCCAGATCCTTGCGCGGCGCGCTCAGCCGCAGCAGCCAGAAGATTCCGATCGCCAGCATGACGAAGAAGATGTCGACGCGCCAACGTTCGCCAATCGGGTACGAGCCGTAGATGAAGTACGGGAGGCGCTCGCGTACGAACGCCCAGCACGCCCCCACCTCCGGCCGTTGCGCGGTGGCAACACAGGCTTCGCGGTCGACGCCGTACCAGACCGCGTCGAAAATCATGAAATTGAGGAACGGCGGAATGATCCACAAGGCCAGCAGGATCATGACGACCGACAGCGCCATGTCGGTCGGCGTGGCGAAGAAGTTTTGCCGCAGCCAGCCGATCGGCCCGCGCGCCGACAACGGCGCGGGCATGGCATCGACCGGAACATCACGCACGTAGGCGATCGAATGTTCCGGATCCATCTTCTCGAGGGTTGCGACGGACATGGGCTCACCGTTCCACGATCGCCATGCGGGCGTTGAACCAGTTCATGAACAGGGACGTGAGCAGGCTGATGGTGAGATACACCGCCATGGTGATGACCACGACCTCCACCGCCTGGCCGGTCTGGTTCAAGACCGTCCCGGTGAACACCTGCACCAGGTCCGGATAGCCGATCGCAACCGCGAGGCTCGAGTTCTTGGTCAGGTTGAGATACTGGCTGGTGAGCGGCGGAATGATCACCCGCATGGCCTGCGGAATGACCACCAGCCGCAGCGTCGGGCCGTTGCGCAGCCCGAGCGCGTGGGCCGCCTCGCTCTGCCCCTTCGACACCGCCAGGATACCGGCGCGCACGACCTCGGCGATGAATCCGGCCGTATAGGTGACGAGGCCGAACAGGAGGGCAACGAACTCCGGCAGAATCTCGATGCCGCCCCGGATGTTGAACCGTCCCTTTTCCGGATACGCGAAATCGAGCGGCATGCCGGCGAGCAGGAAGACCAGGAGCGGCAGGCCGACCACGAGGCCGAGGGTAACCCAGCCGACCGGCGCCTGTTGGCCGGTGAGGACCTGCCGCCGCTTCGCCCACATCCGGTACGCAATCGCACCCGCGATGCCGATGAGCAGCGCGGCCAGCACGTAACGGAAGCCCGGCTGGCCGATCGGCTGCGGAATGAACAGGCCGCGGTTGTTGAGGAAGACGCCGCCGGGAATCACGAAGCTGTCGCGCAACTCCGGCAGCGCCTTGAGCACGGCATTGTACCAGAACAACAGCTGCAGCAGCAGCGGCAGGTTGCGGATCAGCTCGACGTAGCCGGTGGCGATGCGCGACACCAAAAAATTGCGCGACAGCCGCGCGATGCCGACGAGGAATCCCAGAATGGTTGCGAAGAAAATGCCGACGATCGCGACCAACAGCGTGTTAGTCAGGCCGACCCAGAACGCTTGCCCGTATGTCGAGGTCTGCGCCGAGTACTGGATCAGCGTCTGGCTGATGTCGAAGCCGGCGGTGTTGTTCCAGAACCCGAAGCCTGACGCGATCTTCGCGCGCGCCAGGTTATCGGCGGCGTTCTTGATTGCCGCGTAGACGAGGAACAGGATCAGCGCCACCAGGATGATCTGGTAGGCGATGCTGCGGACCTTTGGGTCGTACAGCCACGAGACCTTGGGCGGTCCGGCGCCCGCCCGACGCGGATCGGCGTCCTGCGCAAGGCTCATCGGGCATTCCCCTCGTCACGATAGTCGACCGTATGCCCCATCGTAACAATTCCCGCGCCGGATGGCGACCGGCCGGTGCGTTCACGCTCCGGCCGGCGCTCCTATCCAAGCATCACCGGATCGGCGGCGCGTATTGCAGCCCGCCCTTGGTCCATAGCGCGTTGAGGCCACGGGCGATCTTGAGCGGCGAGCCCTGGCCGACGTTGCGATCAAACGACTCGCCGTAGTTGCCGACGTGCCGGATGATGCGCACTGCCCAATCCTTGGTGAGGCCGAGCTGTTCGCCGGCATTTCCCTCGGTTCCCAACAGGCGCTTGACGTCGGGGTTCTCCGACTTCATCTGATCGTTGAGGTTGGCCTTGGTCACGCCAAGCTCCTCGGCGGTGAGCATGGCGAAGTGCGTCCATCTCACGAGGTCGAACCACTGGTCGTCGCCATGCCGCACGGTCGGGCCGAGCGGCTCCTTGGAGATGATCTCCGGCAGCACGATGTGGTCGTCGGCCTTGGCCAACTTGGCGCGCTCGGCATAGAGGCCCGACGCGTCGGTGGTGAAGGCGTCGCAGCGGCCGGCGTCATAGGCCTTCACGGTCTCGTCGGCGCTGGCGAACGTCACCGTCTTGAGCTTCATCTTGTTGGCGCGGAAGTAATCGGCGAGGTTGAGCTCGGTGGTGGTGCCTTGCTGGACGCAGACGGCCGCGTCGGAAAGCTCGAGCGCCGAGTTCACCTTGAGCGCCTTGCGCACCATGAAGCCCTGGCCGTCGTAATAGTTCACGCCGGTGAAGTTGAGGCCGAGCGAGGTGTCGCGCGACGAGGTCCAGGTGGTGTTGCGCACCAGCACGTCCACATCGCCGGACTGCAGCGCGGTGAAACGGTCCTTGGCGGTCAACGGGACGAACTTCACCTTCGTCGGGTCGTTGAAAAGCGCCGCCGCGATCGCCCGGCAGTAGTCGACGTCGAGGCCTTGCCAGTTGCCCTGCGCGTCCGGTACGCCGAAGCCAGCCAACCCGGTATTGGAGCCGCAGTTGAGAATGCCGCGCTGCTTCACGGTATTGAGGGTCTGCGCGGATGCCGCCGACGCGGCAACGCCGACCGCGGTGGCAAGCGCCAGAGTTGTGAACAAGTGTTTCATGATGGAAGTCTCTCCTATTGTTCGTTCTGCCATTGCGGGAGTTCGAGCGGGCCGGCCGAGCGCGCGCTTATCAGCGTGGTTCGCCTGCAGGTCTGCCAGACCCCGGTCAAGGCCGGACAACTCCCCCACTCTCCCCGGCTGATTGCATCTGAGAACGATCGGCAACCAAGGTCAAGGGGTTGACCGTGCCACGTGTGGCCGCGGTAAATGCCCGCCGCTGGAGACTTGCGATGAAAGACGACGACGCCCCTGACGACGTGTCGCGAAAGCCTCGGCGCGCGACGCGTCTGGTAACCGGCGGACGCGACCCGGTTTCCCAGCACGGCTTCGTCAACACGCCGATCTACCGTGGCTCGACCGTGCTCTACCCGACGGCGCAGGATTTCCTGGCTCGGCGCGCGCGCTACCCCTACGGCACGCGCGGCACGCCGACGGTGGAGGCGCTGGAAACGGCCTGGAGCGAGCTCAGCGGCGCGGCTGGAACGGTGGTCGTGCCTTCCGGCCTCGCGGCCATCGCGCTGGCGCTGCTCTCCTGCCTGGGCGCCGGCGATCATCTGCTGGTGGCGGATTCCGTCTACCGGCCGACCCGCAATTTCTGCGACACCGTGCTCAAGCGCTTCGGCGTCGAGACCGAATATTATGACCCGTCGATCGGCGCCGACATTGCCGCGCTGATGCGGCCGAATACGCGGGCCGTGTTCACCGAATCTCCCGGGTCGCAATCGTTCGAGATCCAAGACGTGCCGGCGATCGCCGAGGTCGCGCACCGCGGCGACGCCACTGTGCTGATCGACAACACCTGGGCAACGCCGCTGTTCTTTCCCCCGCACCAGCGCGGCGCCGATCTCGCGATCGAGGCAGGCACCAAATATCTCGGCGGGCATTCCGATCTGTTGCTGGGCCTGGTCTCGGCGAATGCGCGCTCGTGGAAACGACTGCGCGAGACCTTCGACGCCACGGCGATCTGTGCCGGACCGGAGGATGTGTTTCTGGCGCTGCGCGGCCTGCGCACGCTCGGCGTGCGGCTGGCGCATCACCAGGAAGCCGCCTTGCGGGTCGCGCGTTGGCTCGAGCAGCGCCCGGAAGTGTTGCGCGTCTTGCATCCGGCGTTCGAGAGCAACCCCGGTCATGCGATATGGCGCCGCGACTTCACCGGCTCGACCGGACTGTTCAGCGTCATCCTCAAGCCGGTGCCGCAGCGCGCCGCGGACGCTTTCGTCGATGCGCTCAAGCTGTTCGGCATCGGGGCGTCGTGGGGCGGGTTCGAAAGCCTGGTGATCCCGTTCGACTGCACCACCTATCGGACCGCGACGAGATGGAGCCCGGGCGGCCCGGCCCTGCGCTTCCATATCGGCCACGAGGACATCGGCGACCTGACCGCGGATCTGGAGAACGGGTTTCGCGCGCTCGCGGCCGCGGCCTGACCTAGCCTGCGACGTCCTGCGCCCTCGCCCCCATCGCCAATCGCTTGAGCCGGCGCCAGGACGGGCCGGGCAATGGGTGGACGGACCGGTCTGGCGCCACCAGGAAGCCCAGCCGCCGGGCCGCGAACCAGTTTCGCACCACCAGGGCGCCGAAGACGCCGATCACCGCACCGGCGACAACGTCGCTCGGATAGTGCGCCGAAACTGCCACGCGGCTCACCGCCACCATGATCGCCAACATCCACAGTGGCACGCGCATGCGGGGAAACAGCGCTCCGATGGCGAAGGCGGTGGCGAACGCGGTGGTACCGTGGCCGGACGGCAGGCTCGCGAAGTCGACGTGCCAGCGGAGCGGCGCGAAATCGAACGCGCCCGAGCTCTCCCAGCTATAGGGCCGCGCACGGCCGATCAGGCGCTTGCCCACGGTCACCAGGACGCCGGGCACCGCGACCGCCATGAATACGAAGCCGAGGCGCGCCGCCACGGCGGTGAGCACCATTTGCCGCGTGTGGCCAAGCGCCGGCGACGAGACCGCGGCAAGCACAGTGATCGCGAGCGCGAGCGGCGCCAAGACATACCCCGAGCGGCCCAGGTCGGTGACGGCTTCGAACAGCTCGATCTCCGCCTGAGTGAGCCGCCGCTGCAGCGCAATCACCAGGTCGTCAATCCAGAGCATGGTGGCGAGGACAAGCGCGAATGCCACCCCGGCGCCGAGCAGCAGGTGGCCGAGGCGCGTCCACGCCGGTTGCGGACGCCTGACGCGCTGGGTGCCGGCCACCGCCGACAGCCAGCGCGCGAGGTTCGCAACCGTACGGCGTGCGACCGCGGCGGCAGTGGACGGCGACGGCGACGTGGCCTTGTCGGCAATGCTCATGGTTCGTTGCTGTTTACTCGCATCCCGACGCTTTCGCCAAGCCGGTGCGGCGGCGAGCCGATGCGAGTCCTTGCTGGTTTCGGCCGAGACATGAAGATGCTTGACTTAATTCATTGAATTCTCACGACTACGCTCTCGGCCGCGCCACGCGCATCGGTGACCGTCAGGCGCGCGAAGCCGGGTCCCTCCGGAACCCAGAACAGGGTCTGCGGCCGATGGATTGAGGTCTTCGGGACCCCGTTGACCAGCATGGTCCATGGCGCCACGCCGCCGGTGATCTTGAGCGCCAGCGGTTCGGCGCCTGCGCTGCCGGCCGTCAAGTCGAGGCGGGCGCCGTTCGGTGGATAGACGATGCGCAACGGCGCCTCGGCGCGCGTGCGCGGCAGGCCGCCATGCTGGAAATGCTGCAGCGGCGGCGGCAATTTGGCGCCGGGTCCGGCCAGCATGCCACGCGGCGCCGGCGCGAGCGGGGCCGGCTGCCGGCCCATGCGCGCGAAGGCTTCGAACAGGATCGGCGCCGCAACGCTGCGCCCGGTCAGCCCCGGCACCGGCGCACCATCGGGGCGGCCGACCCACACGCCGACCGTGCGCCTTCCGTCGAACCCCACCGACCATGCATCGCGGTAGCCGTAGCTGGTGCCGGTCTTGAAGGCGATCCGGCGGCGCAGCGCATTCTCCGGCGGGGGAGTGCCAAGCAGGACGTCGCCGACATACCAGGCGGCGACCGGGTCGAGCAGCCGGCGCGATTGCGCCGGCGTCGAATGCTGATCGCGTCGCTCGGTGATCGGCACGGTAGTGCCGAGCCGCGCCAGACCGCCATAGAGCATGGTCAGGTCGGCGAGCCGGAGACCGACCCCACCCAGTCCCATCGCCAACCCGGGGGCCTCGCCCGGCGGCAGAACCAGCGACACGCCGGCTTGGCCGAGGCGCGCCGTCAATCGGCTCGCCCGCACCGACTCGAGCACCGCAACCGCCGGAACGTTGAGCGACAGCTCCAGCGCCTTGCGCACGGTGACGGTGCCCTGGAAGGTGAGGTCGAAATTTTCAGGCGCATAGCTGCCGTAGCGGATCGGCCGATCCTCGATCAGCGTTTCGGGGTGGATCAGGCCGTCCTCGAATCCGAGGCCATAGATAAAAGGCTTCAGCGCCGATCCGGGCGAACGCAGCGCCTGCGTCATGTCCACCTGCCCAGCGCGGCGTTGGTCGAAATAGTCGGCGGATGCGACGCGGGCCAGCACCTCGCCGGACCCGTGATCAACCACCAGGACGGCGGTCGATATCTCGGGACCGAGGCTGCGGGCGCGCTCACGCGCGAGCTCTTCCAGGCTCCTCTGCAGCGGCGCCTCGATGGTCAAGCGATGCAGGCGACGATCCGGCAGCGCCGCTATGGCGGCATCGGCGGCATGGGGTGCCAAGGCCGGCATCGGCAGTCGGGCGGACGGGACCGGCTCGCGCTTCGCCGTCTCTGCTTCATCGGCCGGCACCAGGCCGGCGGCGGCGATGCGGTCCAGCACCCGGACGCGCGCGGCCTCGGCGCTGCGGGCGGAGCGGTCGGGACGGCGCATCTCGGGCGACTGCGGCAACGCCACCAGCAACGCCGTCTCGCCGAGCGACAGCCGTCGCGGCTCCTTGCCGAAATAGGCATACGTGGCGGCGCGGAGGCCCTCCAGGTTGCCGCCATAGGGGGCGAGACTGAGATGCAAGCCGAGAATCTCATCCTTGGTAAGAGCCCGCTCGAGTTGGAGCGCGCGCACCATCTGCCGCAGCTTGGCACCCAAGCTGCGCTCGGCGCGCGGCTCCAACAGCCGCGCTACCTGCATGGTCAGGGTCGAGCCACCGGAAACGACCCGGCCGTTGCGCACGAGCTGCCACGCGGCACGCACAAGGGCGAACGGGTCGACGCCCCAGTGCGAGCGGAATCGTTTGTCCTCGTAGGCGATCAGCGCATCGACGTAGCGTGGATCCACATTCGCCGTGGTGACTGGCATGCGCCAGCGTCCGTCTGCGGTCGCATATGGCCGAAGCAGACGGTCGTCGTGGTCGAGCACCAGCGTGGAGAACTCGAGCTCATGGCCGCGCGGCGCGGGACCGAGGGATTGGATCCATATCGCGCCGGCGCTAGCCAAGGTCGCCGCCAGTGCTGCAAGGATCAGGCTCAGACCGCGCCGCAGGCCCCGCCTGTTCCCTCCCCACTTGCGAAGCGGGGTTAGGGTGGGAGGCGGACCCGGAGACAACGGCGCCGGATGAGTGTCCCCCTCCCGACTTGCGCTGCCGGCACGGCGCGCGTCGGCCTCCTCCTCGAGGGGGGAGGTAACAAGCGGCGAGGCTGAGCCAAGTGCCATGTTGCGCCTCAGCGCGCCGCTTTGACCTCGATCGTGCCGGTGCCGGTACGGCCGAAACGGTCAGGCCGGTACATGTCTTCCACGTAGGCCTGCGGCAGGACGTAGCGCCCGGGGGAAACCGCGCGCACCACATAGGCGACCGTGAACACGGCTGGATCGCCGCCTTTGCGCTCGAAGGCGGCCGTGAAGCGGTCGTCGCGGAACTCGGTGTGAACCGGCTCGGCCGCATCCTCGATCCATTCGAGCTTGCCGGTATCGCCGGACGATACCAGCCGCGGATTGTCGATCTCGAAGCCGGCGGGCAGGTAGTCCGCGACGATCACGCGGGCGAATTGCGGCGATGGCTCGGTGATCTTGAGCACGACCGCGAACCGCTGGTTCTGTTTCGCCTTCGAGGGGTCGATCCGCTTGCCGTCGAGCGTGTGGAACAGCCGCTCGATCTTGAACCCGCGCTCGGCCGGCGGTTCCGGCGTCACCGGCGCGCCGGTGACCGACACCACGGCACGCAGCTCGCTGTCCCCGGTATTGGTGACCTTCGAGGGCGTGCGGACGAGATCATCGGCGCGCATGCGCCGGTAATAGGAGCCCTGGCGCCGCTCGCCGTCGACCTCGAGCGACGCCGCGGTCGCGTCCCTGCCGAGGGCGCGGGCGGCCAGCACCATCCACGCCTGCTCCTGCGTCGAGGTGTAGGATGTGAGCGCGCGCGCGTTCTCTACGCGCTGGACCGCGCTCATGATCGTCGGCCGCGCGCCACCCCCTTCGGCAGCAAGCGTCACCAACGCCGCCGAGTCACGCAGCACCGAGCCGTAGTCGGTGCGGCCGAGCTGCAGCTCCGGCCGCTCCGGAATCGCCTGCAGCGCGGCCGCGTAGACGCGCTCGGCGCGGGTGCGGTCGCCCAGCATGGCGAGCGCCGCGGCGATCTGCGCCTTGGCGATCGGCGTTGCGACGTCGTTGAGCTTGGTATCGGCGATGTAGCGGAGATCGCCGACCGGTGCGACGCCGTTGCGCGCCAATACGTACAACGCGTAAGCCAACTCGCGCCCGCCGTCTTTCGACACCTCCGGCGCGTTGGCGACGAAGTTGCGCAGCCGTTCGATCGCGAGCTTGTGCGCGACGTCGGGAACGGCGAAGCCGCGCTCGCGCGCGCGGGTGAGAAAGTCGGTGACGTAGGCGTCGAGCCAGGCGTCGTCGCCGCCCGTCGACCAGAGCCCGAAGGCGCCGTTGGAGCCTTGTCGTGCCAGCAGCCGGTCGATGGCATCGTGAATGCGCTGGTCGACGGCAGTATCGGGCGCCAGCTGCGCCCCGGCCGCGAGCTCGTTGACATAGAGAAGCGGCAGCGCGCGGCTGGCGATCTGCTCGGAGCAGCCGAACGGATAGCGATCGAGCGCCTGCAGCAGCGCCGCCACGTCGAGCGCGCTCGAGGGGCCGACGGACAACGCCACTCCGCCGGTGCCCGGTACCAGGTCGGCAAACAGGTCGTTCGACAGCGTCAGGCTTTCGCCGTTCGCCAAAGGCTTTACCGTGCGCCGGGTCAATACCTGGGTGGCCGGCTTGGCGGCCAGCACGTAGCTGCGCGCAAGGTCGAAACCGCCGGGCCCGGTAATTCGCACCGCGACGTTTCCGACGCCGACCCCGGAGGCGGCGAGCGGCACCGTCAGTCCGGCGCGCTGCTTGGCCGCGAGCCGCACGGTTTGCGTGCCGGCGGCGGCGAGCGGCCCGCCGGTCGCGACCTCGACCCGGTAATCGCCCGCCTGCCCCTCGACATTGTCGACGTCGAGCCGGATCCCGCCGCGATCGCCGGTCAGCAGGAAGCGCGGCAGCGTCGCGGTGAGCACGACGGGATCGCGCACGATCACGTCGCCGGCCGCCCGGCCGACCTTGTCCTTGCTCCACGCCACCGCCATCACCCGCACGGTGCCGGCGAAAGCCGGAATGTCGAACGCGATCTCGGCCGTCCCATCCGCGCCGACCGCTACCACGCCCGAATAAAGCGCCAGCGGCGGCTGCGTCGGCGGCGAACCCGAGATCGACGCACCGGCGCCGTCGCCTCCGGTGCGAATTTGCCCGCGCGTCCCCTGCATGCCGTCGATCAACTGGCCGTAGAGGTCGCGAATCTCCGCCGACAGCCGACGCTGACCAAGGTAATGATCATCCGGCGCCGGCGGCTTGTAGTTGGTCAGATTGAGGATACCGAGGTCGACGGCGGCGACCACGATGCGAGCCTCCTCGCCGGCGCCAATCCCATCGAGCTTCACGGGAATCCGCAGCGGCGAATTGGGCCGCACCAGGTCCGGCAGCTTCATGTCGAGTGCGAGCGTGCGCGCCTTGCGATCGATCGCGAACCACTGCACGCCGATGGCGCGGCCCGGCATGCGTTGCGCCTGCGCGTCGAGCGGCCGGCGCAACGTGGCGACGACATAGGCGCCGGTGCCCCAATCCTGTCCTACGGTAATTGGAACGCGCGCCACACCCGGCTGTACGTCGGCGGTCGTGGTCGTAATCAGGCGATCGCCGATCACCGCAACGCTGACCTTGCCGGCGGTGCGCGCGGTCACCGCGACATTGATGGATTCGCCTGGACGATACTCCGCCTTGTCGAGAGCGATCTCCAGAAGATCGGGCGTATCCGCCGTCGCCTCCGCGTAGAAGCCTGCGTCGAACGCGACCGACGTGATCGGTCCAGTGGGATCGTCGGTCGCCACTTCGAGCCGGTAGCGGCCCCAGCTCACCGGCAGAGCGACGCGGCCAGGCTTGTCGGCCGCGGCATCGACGCGGCCGTCGGCCATGCGTCGCACCGACTTGACCGGTTCGTATTCCCAACTGCCGCTGCGGCGGTACCACTGATAGCGCGTCTCGATCTTGACCAGCTCGTAGCGCAAGCCTTTGCGCTCGAGCATCTTGCCCTCGGGTGAAATCATCGCGACGTCGAACGTCGCGGTCTCGCCCTCGCCGAGCGACTTCCCGGCGAACAGTGGCTTGACGCCGATCATGGGCGCCGCCGGCACGATCGGCAGGGTCAAGCTGCGCTCGACGGCGCGGCCGCCGGGCTCCGCCATGCGGACCGTGACCTGCGCTTCCAGCGGCTTGGTCGACGCCGGCAACTTCTCGACATCGACGTTGAACCTCGCCTTCCCCTCGGCGTCTGTCTCCGGAAGGTTCTCGAGCGGCTGACGTTCGGCTGCGACCTCGTCCTCGTCGGCGAGGCCGAATTGATAGCCTGCCAGACCGGGCCGCTCCTTGGCCGGCGAAACCAGAACTTCCCCGTCAAGCTCGAGCCCGGACGCCGGTGCGCCGTAGAGATAGCGGCCTTGCAGGATCACTTCCGCCGGCTGCGACTTGACGATACTGCCGGTCGGCGCGGACAGCTCGAACTCGAGCCGGTCGGGGATGTAGTCTTCGACCAAGAAGGTGGTCTGGCCGACGGCCGGCCCCTTCGGATCGACATGGGCGCGCACTTTCCAGGTGCCGGTCGGCGCCGAGCTGACGATCGGTACGCTCCACGCGCGCCCCCCTAGGCCTTGATCCTGCACCACCGCCCGGCGGTATTCGACGCCGTCAGGACGCTCGAACACCACGGTGAGCGGCACTCCGGCGACCGCGGTGGCCTTCTCGTCGCGCAGCAGCGCCGCGATGTGCACGGTCTCGCCGGTGCGGTAGACGCCGCGCTCGGCATAAACGAAAGCATCCAATCCGGACGCTGGCGGTCGGCCTGCGACACCGCGGTCGCTCAAGTCGAATGCCGGGCCCTTGAGGTTGAGGAAGGCATAGTCGCCCGGCGAATCGGCGGCGATCACCATGGCCGGCGACAGCCCACCCTCCCCGCGCGTGAGCCCGGCCTCGAAGCGCGCGACGCCTGATGCATCGGTGCTGCGTGCCGCCAAGACCTCGTTGCTGCGCGCCAGCAGCCGCACCTCGACGCTGGCTTTCGGCGCGGTGGTGGCGAGCGACTGCACGAATACATGGATGCCGTCGTTGCCGGTATACGCCGCCAGGCCGAGGTCGGAGACGATGAACCATTGGGTCGCAAGCGACTCATAGTCCTCGGACTTCGGGCCCGGCGGCTCCGCCACCATGACGTAAACGCCAGGGGCGAGCTGCCCCACCGCCTGATCGACCGGAAACGCGGTGGTCACGTCCGCGTTGAGCGTCGATTCGACTTTGAGGTCCCCTTTCCACACATCGATGCCGCGCTCCTCGGCGAGGCGATTGAGGTCGTAGCGGTCGAGATTGCGCTGGAAGTCGCGCCCCAGCACCGTCGCCATCAGATTGCGATCGCCGACGCGCAGGATGCGCACGTTCACGGTGTCGGTATTGACGCTGACGACCGGAATACCCTGCTGACCGGTTTTCGGCAGTACATATGCTTTGCCGGTGAAGCGCGCGGATGGTTTCCGGTCGCGCACATAGACGTTGTAGTCGGCCGACCGGGTCAAAACCTCCTTCACCGACGACGGCAGCCCGGCGCGCAACGTGATGGCGTAGCGCTCGCCATGCTTGAGCCCTTCGAAACAGAGCTGCTTTTCCTCCGCCGACAGCGCCGGCTTGTCGATGCCACCGAGCACCACGAATGGAGAGAGATCGGTGCGCTTGCCGGGCAGCTCCTCGGAGAACTGGAAGCAGACGCGCGGCGAAGCCGCATCGGAATCTACCGAGTAGTCGAGGATGCGGAAGCCGTGATCGGCGCGCAGCTGCTCGTACTGGGCGCGCAGTTCCGCCACCTCGCGCAGTTCGAGCGAGAGACGCAACGTGTCGAGTGCCGGCCGCCACAGCTTGCGATCCGCAAAGGTGCGGCTGAGCACCGCCAGGCTCTCGGCTTCCTCGCTTCGGTCGCCGGCGCGCTGATAGGCGATGTACGCGGCGGTGGCCGCGCGCTCGAGCAGAGCCGCGCGCTCGCGATCGTCGCGTGCGAACATTTGCAGGATGGCGCGGGACAGCCGCAGCCAGTTACCGCTCTCGTTCCCCTGCACGGCGACCAGCACCGACAACGCCTGCACCAGCGCCCGGGCATCTCGCTTCTCCTGTGCGGCTTCCGCTTCCCGGCGAAGCGTCGCGACCGGCTTGGCGACTGCGCCCGCCTCGCGCTTGATCTCACCCTCGAGCTTGATGGCGCGGTCGGCAAGGTCGTCGCGTTGGTACGGCTTGTCGGCGGCGGAGACGGAAAAGGACGCAATGGCAACCAGCGCGGCAGCAAGGCCGACGCGGACGGACGCGAGCATGGAGGGCCCTCCCGGGGAGCGCCGGCGGGGGCGCGAGACCGCCGGAGTCGTTTCCGATTAAGCTCAATCGTGAATCTTGTCGAGGTCGTGACGCCGGTCATGCTCGCCGACGTCGCCCCGCGCGTATCAGAGCTGGCCGCCGTCGCCCCAGGTGTCGAGCAACGCGCGATAGCCCGGGTCCTGATAGCGCGAGAGCAGAAAGGCGGGGGCGTAGTCGGGCAGCCCGCCGCCGATGATATGCCGGGCCGCCAGCTCGCCGCCGGCGCACGATGCCATGACGCCGAATCCGGAATACGCCCCCGAAATGATGGCGCCCTCGACCGGCAACGGACCGATCAGCGGCCGGTTTTCGCGCGTTTTGATGTAGTAGCCGCCGTCGACATAGGGCCTAACCCCTTTTCCGAGGTAGGCCCTGAGCGCGGGCACCATGGTGGCCATGCCACGGAGCACGATCTCGCCGTAGTGTGGATCTTCCGGCAGCGGAAAAACGATGTCGGCCGTTCCGTCATGGTGGTTGAAGAGGGCTATGAGGGTCGTGCTGCCGCCGGCCCCGTCGGGCCGCCCATGCGCGCCGGGAGGAAACTTGTCGAGCAACCACCGTGCCTCGCCGTCGGCGGCGATCGCGGCGCGCTCCTCGTCGCTCCACGGCAAGTACTGCTCGTCGAGCCAAATCAGCATGGGGGCCGCGCGCGGCACCGCACCCAAGGGATCGGAGAAGCTGATCTTGAAGTGGCGCTCGGCCACGATCGGCAGCTCGATGCCGAGCAGTTCGGCCATCTCTTTCTGCATCGGTCCCGCGGCAAGCACGAAATGGCTCGCCTCGAGCGTTTGGCGCTCGCCCTCTCGCTCGACACAAACCGAGCGCACGCGCCCGCCGGCCGTGTCGATGCCCACGACCTCGCCTCTCACCAGCTTGACGCCGCGTTCGCGCGCCGCCTCCAGCATGACCATGCCGAGTTGTTGCGCGCTCAGCCAGCCGGCGCGCCGGGCGTGCGCCACTGCCACGGTCTCGGGCGCGAGGTACGGAAAGTGCCGGCGGATGAGGCTTGCGTCGGTGATGACATCCGCGCCGACGAGCGGGAGGTCGAAGCCGTGGTCCGGTGACGGCTGATAGCGGCTCGCCGGCGTATCGTGAAATCTTGCCGGGCCGCTGCCACGCGTTTCGGCCGTCGTGGCCATGCGCTGCAGGAACGGGATCTTCGCCGCATCGGCGGTTGCGAACAGATAACCGCGGCGATTCAAATTGAAGCGGTTGCCGGTCGCGCGCGCCATCTCTTCGATCAAGTCGATGCTGCGATTCATGAAAGCCGTCATGGCCCAATCGGGCCCGGGCCACCAGTTGCGATAGGCTTCAGTCGACTTGTCCGACGTCAGCGAGAGCGGGTAACCACGCTCGACGATCACAACGTTGTCGTGGCCGTGCCCAACCGCGAGATGATAGGCCGCCGCGACGCCGGCAATTCCGGCGCCGCAGATGACGATCCGCGATCTCACCGCATCCTCGGCGCCGACAGGGTTGCAAACGGCCGCGCGCCCTCGAACGCGCGGGCGGCACGCAGCACCAGCGCGTCGTTGCGCGCGGGTCCGACGATCTGCAGCGCCAGCGGCAGTCCGTCGGAGGTGAATCCGCACGGCACCGAGGCCGCCGGCTGTTGGGTCAGATTGAACGGATAGGTGAAGGGAGACCACTCGATCCAGGCGCCGCCATAGCTGCCGTCGGCGGGCGCTTCCAGCCCAACCGCGAACGTCGGCACCGCCATCTGCGGCGTCAGCAGCAGGTCGTAGCGCTCATGGAAGCGCGCCATCGCATTGGCAAATTCCGCGCGCCGCGTATAGGCGGCCAGATAGTCCGCCAACCGATAGCGGCGCCCATCGGCGGCGAGCCGGACGAATCCCGGGTCCATCCGGCCGCGGTCGCGCTCGGGGATGGCATCGACGATGGTCGCCGACGTGGCGCCCCAGATGGTGCGGATGGTCTCGCCGGAATCGGGCAGGTCGGGGTCTACCGCTTCGACCTGCGCGCCCAGATCCGCGAACACCTGCGCGGCGGCGGCGGCGGCCGCCTCGACCTCGGGGTCGATCCGGTCGACGTAGCCGAGGCGCGGGCTCCATGCAATGCGCAGGCCGCGCACGCCGTCCTCAAGCCCGATCCGAAAATCTGGCGCCGGCGTATTCCAGGCGGTCATGTCACGCTCGTCCGGGCCTGAGATCACCGACAGCATCAGGGCCGCGTCCGACACGGTGCGCGTCAGCGGTCCCTGATGTGCCAGAACCGAGAACGGCGAGGCCGGATAGGCCGGCACCCGGCCGTAGTGCGGCTTGATGCCGAAGACGCCGGTGAACGCCGCCGGAATACGGATCGAGCCGGCCCCGTCGGTGCCCAGATGCAGCCAGCCGAGGTTGAGCAACGCTGCGGCTGCGGCGCCGCCGGACGAGCCGCCAGGGGTGCGGTCGAGGTCCCAGGGATTGCGCGTGATGCCGGTGAGCGGCGAGTGGCAGACGCCGATCCAGCCAAACTCCGGAAGCGTGGTCTTGCCCAGGATAATGGCGCCGTTCTCCCGCAGGCGGGCGGCCGACGGCGCGTCGGCGCCGACCGGCTTGTCGTCGGTGACGGCGGAGCCCCGCCGGCACGGCCAGCCCTTGAGCCAGACGTTGTCCTTCACGGTCGCCGGGACGCCGTCGACCAGGCCCTGCGGCTCGGCCTTGGCCCAGCGCGCCTCGGACCTGGCGGCCGCGGCCAGCGCACCTTCGGCGTCGACCAGCAAGAACGCGTTGATGACCGGGTTGAACCGCTCGATCCGCGCGAGCGCATCGCGCGTCACTTCGACCGGCGATAGCTCGCGGCGGCGGTAGAGCCGCAACAGGTCGGCGGCAGTCAGATCCGCAATTTCGGCCATGGACACCAACGGCGGGGGGCGGCAGCGGCCGCGGGGCTGTAACTCCTTGTATTTTCGGCTGCCATCCGCCTCAAGGCAAGTTGACAACCGAACCGGTTGAACATCGGCGATAGCAGCTTAGATTCATCCCGCCATGATCCGGATGGGGCGCCTTGGCTGTATGCTCCTGGCTCTGCTTGGGTGGAGCTTGGCGCCGGCGCGCGCAAACGACCTGCCGACCGGCGCCGACATATTTCAAGCCGGCATCGATGAGGCCGCGCGGGAGCTCGCCAAAGTTCCCGGCTTGCGGCGGCTGACGCCGCAGCAGCGCCAGGCGCGCGCCGAATTCGTGTTCGGCAACATGCTGTTCGTGACCATCCACGAACTGGCGCATGCGCTGGTATCCGAAATGGACTTGATCGTGCTCGGCCGCGAGGAAGATGCGGCCGACGCCTACGCCACCCTCGGATCGCTCAAATGCGGAACGGAATTGGGCCGCCGGGTGCTGGTGGAAGCCGCCAAGGGCTGGTTCATGACGGCGCAACGCGATCGACTGGCCGGCGAGATCGCGCATTACTATGACCGCCACGGTCTAGACGAGCAGCGCGCCTACCAGATCGTCTGCCTGATGGTCGGGTCCAATCCGACCAGATTCAAGGACCTCGCCGACGAGACCGAGCTGCCGGAGGACCGCCGCCGCAGCTGCGGGTGGGACTACGACACCGCCTCGCGGTCGTGGGAACGGGCGCTCACCCAGCATCACCGGCAGGCCGACCAGCCGAAAAGCCAGGTTCAAATCATCTATGGCGAAGGCAAGGGCAAGCTCGCGCTGTTCGCCCGCATTTTCAGCGGCACGCGCTTCCTCGAGACCATCGTCGATCAAGTCGCCAACCTCTATTCCTGGCCGGCTCCGATCGTGATGGAAATGAAGAGCTGCGGGGAACCGAATGCGCGATGGACCATTCCGACCCGCCGGCTGCACATCTGCTACGAATTGGCGCAGGAATTTGCGGAGCTCTACCGCGAGTACGGCGGCCGCACGCTCGCCGGAATTAGCATGCCGCCCAGAACGCAATTGACGTCAGCGCGGGCAAGGCCACAGACCGCCGGCGCCTGGAAGCGCCGGCCCACAACCACGCGGGCATTTCGCGGCTCCCGCCGTTAGCAGTGCAGCGCCTTTGCGCCGGCCCGCCGCCGCACGATCCCGATCTCGTCGAGGCGTTTGACCGACGCGCTCGCGGTTGAGCCGCCCTGCCGGCGCGATGCGCCGTTGCATCAGCCAGGTTCTTCGCCCGCACATACGATCGATGCGAGCAGCGAAGTCCATCCGCCACTAGGACTCTCAATTTGCGGCAAGTGAACTAGCTCACACACATGTCGCGCCGCGTCAGTCTACTACAGGCGAGCCTGCGGCGGACCCCGCAACACCACCGCGACCGCCGCCGGCGCTCGACGAGCCGACGTGTTGTTCGATGGCGCGGGAGAAGCCCATGACATTGCTCGCACCTGCAACCTATCCTTCGGTCTCGGCTCCGGATCTCGTGCAGGCCCGTGTTTCCGGGCGCTCAAGATCGCGACTGACGCCGGCAGGAGCCGGATGGCTTGCCATGTTGGCAATCCTGGCTGCGGTCATTGCGGCCCGCGCATTCAATCTCGTGGCCGTTCCGGAATGCCGCACGACACCGGCGCGGCTGGCGTTCGTGCCGGTGACCGAGGTGAAGGCGACGGTGTCCGCGGGCACCCCCTGCCTCGTCTCGTTACGGCTCGGAAGCGCGCGGGTGCAGAAATTGTCGATCACGGTCGATCCGCAATATGGCCTGGTCGCCCCGCGCGGGCGCACCGGCGTGATCTATCGTCCACAATCGGGCTTCCGCGGCGAAGATGCATTTTGGTTCTCGCTCGACGGCCCATCGAACCAAAATCCCGGAGCGGCCGTCGTGCGGGTGGGAATCACGGTCAAGTGATGCGGAGCGCCAACCCGCCCATCCTCGGGACGCCGCATCGCATCGACGCCGCACAGCCGAGCGGGCGCGCGCCGGCAACGCGTCCCTGGTGAACGCCAGCATTTGTCTCCCGGAGCGCCGGCGCGGGCAGGCCCGGCGGCGCGCCCGCGCCCGCCTGCCCGCGCGGCCTCGATCGCTTCACTGCCAGTGGCTTTGATTGGCTCGGGCAGGCTCGGCCGCGCCGCCCCGCCCACGTCGAAAATGCCGAGGGCTGTCCCGTTGATCCTCGTGCCGCCGTCCCGCACAATGGCGAGGATCGAACGAATAACAAGTCTCGGAGGAAGCGCGATGATCCGCAGAATGCTGGTGGCGGTTGTTGTGGCCGCGATCGGCGCAGCCCTGATTGATGCTGGCCCCGCTGCAGCCCAATCGAAGAAGCTCAATTTCGGCGTCATCGCGGGTCCGCCGCCGATCTTCGCGTCGATCATCGGCTACATCGCGATCGAACAGGGTTTCTTCAAGAAGCACGGCCTCGACGTCGAGCTGAAGTATCCGGAGTCCGGCACGGCCGCGGCGCGCGCGCTGATTGCCGGCGATGTCGACCTTGCGCTGGCGCCTTCCGCGCTCACCATCAACCAGATTTCCAACGCCGATGCCGATGTGGTCGCGCTCTGGGGCATGCCGCATTCGAGTCACCTGTTGGCCACTACCGACCACAATGCCGGGTGCAAGGACATCGTCGGCAAGCCGGTCGGTATCGACGTCATTGGCGGCGCGCGTGCCAACTCGCTCCGCCTGATCTTGCGCTCATGCGGCGTTCAATTGGAGCAGGTGCAGCAGATCGCCCTGGTCTCGACCGCCACCATGCAGGCCATGGTCGCCGACCAGCTCAAGTTCGGCATCCTGCACTTCGACGAGATCCCGGTGATCGAGCAGCAGGGCAAGCCGGTGAAGATCATCGCCAAGCTGGTCGACATCGATCCGAACAGCCACTTCCTGGTGGTGACCGCGCGCAGGAGCGACGTTGCCAAGAATCGCGACGCCTACGTACGCTTCATGGCCGGCCTGATCGAGACCGCGCGCTTCATGAATGATGCGAACAACGCCGATCGCGTCGCCGAGATCGCCATCGTCACCACCCGCACCAAGGAGCAGGCCAAGAACGCCCTCACGTTCCTCAATCCGATCGGCTATTGGCCGGCCACCGATGACGGTCTCGACCAGAAGAAGCTCGAAGCCGTGATCGAGACCATGGTTCGCGTCGGCAACATCCGGCCGGGCAAGGCGCCGGTGAGCTATGATCGGCTGGTCGACCGCTCGATCTGGCGCGACGCCGCCGCCATGGCGAAGTAGCGCCTTGCGCCGACCTCGCGCCCTGTGCCACTGCAGGAGCCGCGGCCCCGTAGCTCAGCTGGATAGAGCATCAGACTTCGAATCTGAGGGTCGGGAGTTCGAATCTCTCCGGGGTCGCCAGCGATATCAAGGGCCTACCGTCGAAACTTGAACCTGACTTAACGGTCTGTAGCAACCATCTAGCAACTCCACCATCGCTTTTTTACGGTGGCTGGATCGAGTTGTTCGGTGCGGCTGGCGCATAACTCTGGCGTGCCATTCATCTTGTGCAGAGCTTCGTTTCGATAGGCCGTTCTTGGAATCGGGAACTCACCGTACCTTTGCCTACCCGGCATCCGTCAGCATCTCGCCACTTGGCGCGCCCTCCCCCAATCCCGTCGATTGGGGCGTCACCCGTCGACCGCGCGCCTGCTGTCGCACTGGCGGACCTGCGACTTCGAGGGAGTCCGCACATTCAATTGATTATGCTGGAATAAATTTCTAGCACTTCGACGTACCCTACAATTCAGCCAACACAGCTGCTGCAACGCGGGAAACCATCCAGCAGCGCGCGGTGGCCGAATAGTCCCGACGCGACGACGCGCTGTTCAATCGCCCCTGCTATTGCTTCCTGATGGCTGGCTGGCGTCGCTGCGGGCAGAGCGAACGCCATGGGTTGCTCATTCTCGAGAGGGCGGCATGACCTGGGACTGGACGGCCTTCTGGCTCAGCATGGGCCTGCTGAGCCTCAATTCTCGAGAGGGCGGCATGACCTGGGACTGGACGGCCTTCTGGCTCAGCATGGGCCTGCTGAGCCTCATCAATCCAGTGACCACGACCACGACCTCGCCCGCGCGCAAGGGGTCCATTGCTCATTTTCGACCATCCCCCCGCCATCGCTCCGCCTCGCTCCCCCATCGGCACCAAGGCCCTTCCATCATGGGATTCGAGGACGAGGTGGAACAATCTATGACGCGGTCTTGCCGTCAAGCGAACAGCAGGTCCAAGCGGACATGCGAACTCACCTCATCCATCGTCCCGCA
>Ga0209382_10003273_pt1 | contig 22579 bp, 21 predicted proteins | sample SoiMetdeltSBSDD5_FD_187599 | JGI IMG/M metagenome (GOLD analysis project Ga0209382, IMG submission 187599) | Bulk soil microbial communities from a Populus tree surrounding site in Tennessee, USA - Soil MetaG P. deltoides SBSDD5 (SPAdes) (version 2) | ecosystem: Environmental > Terrestrial >...
GCGCGCGCGCCTTCGGGGTGAGCGCCTCGAACGGCGCCAGCCTGCGCCTGGCCATCTGCTCCACGAGCGCGCCGCTGCCGTGAAGGAGCACCTCGACGAGATGGTCCTCGGCGCGCACGAGCCCCACGCCCGCCTGGAGCGCGCCTGCCTCGCGCGCCCGCAGGGCGGCCCGCGCGAGCGACCAGGAGCCGGCCAGCTCGGCGAGCGGCGATGCCGGCCCCAGCACGGCGTGCCCACGTTCGCCCGCTGCGGCCAGCTCGCGCTCGCGGCCGGGCCCGAGCGGGTCCGGCACGATCGCGCAGCCCACCCCGTCGAGCGAGAGCGCGAGGGCGTCGACCGGCAGCCGGGCGGCGAGCCGCTCGAGCTCGCGCTCCGAGCAGGCGATGGCGGCCACCGTGCGCGGGACCGTCCAGCCGCCGGCGTCGGCCGCGGCGCGCAGGTCGGCCGGGTCGGCCGGCGGCTCGCGCAGCAGCAGCGCCGCGAGCTCGCGCCGGCGCCGCCGCCGCTCGCCCTCGACCTGGGCCTGCGCCGCCGTGTAGCCCTCCACCGAATCGGCGGAGATCTCCTCGATGTAGGCGAAAATCGACTCGGCCAGCAGGCTGAGCTGATCGGACTCGAGCCCGGCGCCGCGGGCGGCCGCCGCGATTCGCCGCCAGGCCACGCGCGCTCCCACCCGGTAGGCGGACTGGAGCGCGTCGATGGTGCGCCCTTGGCGCAGCTCGCCGCGGCCGAGCCCCTCGTAGACCTCGCGGCTCGGGCCGCGCTCGGTGCCCGGGTCGCGGATCAGGGCCACGAACTGGAGCAGCGCCGCGCTGACGCCAGTGCGGACGCCGCGACCGAACGAGCCCTCGAGCGGGCGCGCGTACTCGGGCACCTCGCGCGCGATCGTCATGAGGATCTCGTCGGTGATCGGGCCGAGCTCGGGCTCGATCACGTCCGCGATGTCGGGAGACAGGCCGCGCCAGGGCTCGGGTTCGATCGTTTTTATCATCTAGACGAGTAAAACAGATGACCAGATTCGACCCTGGAAGGGTATTCGCTTTGCTCGATAGCGGGAAACCTTGAGGCATGACGAGATTTGAGAAGCGCGTGAACCTCGCCGCCGTGGCGATTCCCTTCCTGGCCGCGATCGCGGCGATCGTGATCCTCTGGAACCAGGCCGTCTCCTGGACGGACCTCGCCATCTTCGCGGCGATGTACGTGCTGACCGGCGTGGGCGTGACCGTGGGCTTCCACCGCATGCTCACGCACCGCTCGTTCCTCGTCCCCAAGTGGCTCGAGTACACCTTCGCCGGCTTCGGCTCGATGGCGGTCCAGGGGCCCGTGATCGACTGGGTGGCCGACCACCGCAAGCACCACGCGCACGCGGACCACGAGGGCGACCCGCACAGCCCGCACGTGGGCCACGGCGACGGCGTGGGCGGCGTGCTGCGCGGCCTCTGGCACGCCCACGTGGGCTGGCTGCTCGACCGCCAGGGCCAGGCTTCCACGCGCAAGTACGCGCGTGACCTCTACGAGGATCGCGGCATGCGCCACATCAGCCGCGCGTTCCCCTGGTTCGTGCTCGCCGGCCTCGCGCTCCCGGCGCTTGCCGGCTGGCTGCTCACCGGCACGCTCGCCGGGGCCGCCACCGGGCTGCTCTGGGGTGGCCTCGTGCGCATCTTCTTCGTGCATCACGTGACCTGGAGCGTGAACTCGGTCTGCCACTTCCTCGGCAACCGCCGCTTCGAGACCGATGACCATTCGACCAACGTCCCGTGGCTTTCCCTGCTCTCGTTCGGCGAGTCGTGGCACCACAACCATCACGCCTTCCCACGCTCGGCCGAGCACGGCCTGCGCCGCTGGGAGCGCGCTCTCGACCCGTCCGCGCTCGTGATCTGGACGCTCGAGAAGCTCGGCCTGGCGCGCAAGGTCGTCCGGATCGCCCCCGAGCGCCAGCTCCAGCGCGAGCGCGGCGCCGCGCCCGCCCAGCGGGCCCGCACGCCGGTCGAGTCGGCTTCGTAGGCGGGCCGTTTGTGGCGGCGTGCCGCGGGTAGCCCCGAGGCATGCCGCCACGTGGTGTGAAGAAGGGCACCAAGCGCGCCCGCCAGTACGAGAAGGTCAAGCAGAGCGTGAAGGAGCAGGGTCGCTCCGAGGACCGCGCCGAGGAGATCGCGGCGCGCACCGTGAACAAGGAGCGCGCCCGCAGCGGCGAGTCGCGCACACGCTCGCGGAGCTCAACGCAGGACATCTCCTCCGGCCGTCGCGGCGGCCAGCGCTCCGGAAGCTCGGGCCCGCGCGGCCGCACGCGCGAGCAGCTCTACAACGAGGCCAAGGATCGCGGCATCGACGGCCGCTCGAGCATGAACAAGGCCCAGTTGCAGCGCGCGGTGGACGCAAAGAAGCGTTGAGCAGGCGCGCGGACTCTTAGCTTCCTCTCACCCTCTCTTAGGCTGGCGTTCAGGCGCTCCGGCTTGGATGCCGGACATGAGCGACGCCACGATCACCCGCCCTTCCCGAGGGCTCGGCCCCGGCTCCTATCGCACGCGCGCGGAGGCCTACCCCTCGGCGCTCGAGTTCGGCCTCGCCGTGCCGGTCAGGGCAGGCTCGCACGAGCGCGACGTCGGTCTCGGCTGGTGCCGTGACGGGGTCCTCTACCGCTGCGCCGTTGTGCTGGCAACACGCGAGGTCTATCTGTGCCAGCTCGGTCCACCCGACAGCGGCGGCGGGCACGTGCGCGTGCTCGGCACGCTGCCGCCGGGGCGGACGATCAACGACGTGTTCGACGGCTGGGCGGAGGCCCACGGCGCGCCGGACTCGCTCGACTGGCTGCTGGGGCGTGCCACGGCCCTCGATGGCCCGGCCGCGGCCCCTCAGGCCGGCGTGGGGGCCGGCTCGGCCTCGGCTTCGCCCGTGCGCGAGGCGTCGCGCCTGAGCCGCAGGCCGATCAACGGGTAGATGGTGGTCGAGAGGATCGCGGCGCCGACCAGGGAGGCGGCCGTGGCGGCGCGCATGTGCCCCTCCTCCACGGCGATCGTGGTGATGGCCACCACCAGCGGCAGCTCGGTGGCCGAGTAGAACGCGAGCGCGGTGCGGTCGCGCTTGTCGAGCAGCCGCTGGTAGAGCAGCATGGCGGGCACGCCGCGCACGACCACGAACAGGCCGAGGAAGAGCGGCACCAAGAGGATCCGGATCGGGTCGTCTGCCAGCGCGGTGGCGTCGAACTTGATGCCGCTCACGATGAAGAAGAACGGGATGAAGAAGCCGTAGCCCACGGCGGTGAGCTTCGACTCGAAAAGCGTGACCTCGCGTCCCCTTAGCGCGATCCGCACGATCACGCCGGCTACGAAGCCGCCCAGCAGCAGGTCGAGGCCGAGCGACGACGCGAGCGCGGCCAGGGCGAACACGAGCACCACGGCCACCCGGATCGCAAGCTGTCCGCTCGTTTCGAGCGTGCGCTCGAGCAGTGGCCAGCCGCGGCCGGCGCCGCGCACCGCGAGCAGCGCGGTGGCCAGCGCGGTGGCCAGGAAGGCGAGCAGGATCACCGTGTTCTCGACCGCGCCCTTCGTGGAGAACACGAGCGTGATCAGCAGGATCGGGCCGAACTCGCCCATCGCCCCCGCGGCAAGCAGGTAGGTGCCGAAGCGGGTGCGGAGCTCCTTGGCGTCCTTGAGGATGGGTATCAGCGTGCCGATCGCCGTGGTGGCCAGCGCGGACCCGGTGAAGACGAGCGAGAGCACCACGCCGGCGAGCGCGAGCAGGCCGCCGAGCCCGTACGCGAGCGCCAGCGAGAGCAGCCAGCCGAGCGCCGCCAGCCGCAGCGGCACCCCCCGGATGCGCTCGAAGTCGATCTCGTAGCCGGCGAAGAAAAAGAGCATGCCGAGACCGAGGCTTGAGAAGAACTCGATGAACTCGTCCGGCTCCGCGAGGCCGAGCACCTCCGGTCCGATGATGATCCCCGCCACGATCTCGATCACCACCACCGGCAGCGGGAGGCGCGGCGAGAGCATTCCCGCCGCGAGCGCGGCGAGCGCCGCCACGACGACGATGACGAGGAAGGACCCGCTGTCGACGTTCAGCACGCGCGCACTATCTCAGGTGCGTCGTACGGCAGAGGGAGCTCAGCCGAGCAGCCGCGGGCGGGTGGCCTCTATCACGGCCGGCCGGAAGCGGCTGCCCTCGACCCCGCGGCCGGACAGGCGCAGTCGCAGGATTCCGGTGCGGGTTGTGCCGGGCGAGGCGGCGCCGAACACGAAGTTGCCCAGGCTGTAGGCCACCAGCCGGTGGGCGCCGCTCCGGCGGATCGGCTGTAGCACGTGCGGGTGGGCGCCGATCACGGCCGTGGCGCCGGCGCCGAGCGCCGCATCGGCGAAGGCGCGCTGGCGCCCGTTCTCCACGGTCGCCCGCTCGACGCCCCAGTGGAAGGTGGCGATCACCACGTCGGCGCGCCGCCGGGCCGCCCGCACCGAGCTCTCGATCGCCGGGACCGTTGCCGCCTGGGTGCCCGGGCGCCCGGCCGTGGCGAAGAACGACGCGGGCAGGATGTCCGAGAAGCCCACGAACGCCACCCGCAGGCCGAGCCGCTCGACCACGCGCGGGCGCGCGGCCGCGGCGAGGCTGCCACCGGCGCCCACCGGCGTCATGCCGAAGCGGCGCACGTTCGCCACGGTGTCGAGCAGGGCTCGGGTGCCGTAGTCGCCCACGTGGTTGTTCGCCAGATTGAGCACATCGAAGCCGGCGAAGCGCGACATCACGCGCAGCGCCGCCGGCCGGCCGCGGAAGTTGAACTCCTTGGGCACCGGCGCGCCGCGCGTGGACACCGCGCACTCGAGGTTGCCGAAGGCGATGTCCGAGCGCCGCAGCGCGGGCGCGACGCTCGTCCACGGATGGCGCAGGCCGCGCTGCGCCATCAGCGCGCCCGGGGCGTCGCCGAGGTTCACGTCGCCCACCGCGGCCAGTGTCACGTCGCGCGAGCGCACCGCCACGCGGCCGGAGGCACGGCCGTCCGGCGACAGCGCCCGCAGGAGGTAGCGCTCCCGGATCCGGCGCGGGCGCACGGTGCGCGTGAAGCCGCCGGCATCGTCGGCCCGGGCGCGCGCCAGGATCGCCCAGCGCGAGCGCAGCCGGATCTCGAGCCGCACCACCGCGCCGGCCGGGGCGCCCGCGCCGCGCAGCTCGAACGGGACGCCGCTCGCCACCAGCCGCGGCCCCTCCAGGGCCAGCGGCGGCGGCTGTGCCCCGTGCGCCGCCGGGGCCGGTACGAGCAGCAGGGCGACCAGAACGGGGGCGAGGCGGCCGCGGCGCACGTGCGGAACGCTAGTGCCCGCGCGAGCGCTTGTCCCGCGCGGCGCGCTCGCCCTCCGCGTCGACCAGCGGCTGGAGCCGCAGCCGCACCGGCCGGCTCAGCACGATGTAGCTCGTGGAGCGCCGGATCGCCTGGCCGGCGAGGATGCGGTTCACGATCTCCTGCAGGTGCTCGGTGTCGCGGGCCGCCACCCGGCAGATCAGGTCCTCGGGCCCGCTCACGGCGTCGACAGACAGGATCTCCGGGGTGCCCTCGAGCGTCTCGATGGCCTCCGCCAGCCGTCCTTGGGTGAGCTCGAGCAGCACGTAGGCCTGGATCGGGTGGTCGATCGCCGCGGCGTCGATCTCCGGCCCGTAGCCCCGGATCACCCCGCGCTCCTCGAGCTTGGAGAGGCGGGCCTGCACGGTGCCGCGGGCCACGCCGAGACGCCGGGATATCTCGAGCAGCCCGACGCGCGGGTCCTCACGCAGCGCCGCGATCAGCCGGGCGTCGAGCTCGTCGACGGAACTGGTCAAAGTGACCAGAGAATAACCGCTGATGCTGACGAAAGTGGGCAATCTGCCCGATGAATGAGGACACACTTGTCAAGCGTGCGCGAAAGTGGTGCACTCCGGTGCATGTTCGAGGAGGCACAGCTCTATTCACCGGTGACCGCAAGCGAGGACGGCCAGGTCGAGGTCCACCTGGCCGACGACCACCCAGGCGCGAACGATCCCGAGTACCGCGAGCGCCGTAACGAGATCGCCGCGCTCGCGCTGGCCTGGAACCCCGGTGAGCCCGCGCCTCCCGTCGAGTACAGCGACGCCGAGCAGGAGGTCTGGCGCACCGTCTGCCGCGAGCTGCGTCCCAAGCACGAGAAGCTCGCCTTCCGCGAGTTTCTCGAGGCGAAGGAGGTGCTCGCGCTCCCCGAGGACGGCGTGCCGAGCCTCGACCTGGTGAGCGACCAGCTCGCGCCGGTCACCGGCTTCCGCTACGCGCCGGCCGCCGGGCTCGTGCCCCTGCGCGAGTTCTACGGCTCGCTCGAGCAGCACCTCTTCCACTCCACGCAGTACGTACGGCACCCGGCGCTGCCGCTCTACACGCCCGAGCCGGACATCATCCACGAGGTGATCGGGCACGGGCACCTGCTCGCCACTCCGACCTTCTCGGAGCTCCACCGGCTCACCGGCGTGGCCACCAACCGCCTCGAGGACGAGGAGAACCTGCGCTTCCTCTCACGCGTGTTCTGGTTCTCGGTCGAGTTCGGCGTGGTGGTCGAGGACGGCGAGCTGCGCGCCTACGGCGCCGGGATCCTCTCCTCCTTCGGCGAGATCGACGAGTTCCGCGAGATGGAGCTCCGCCCGCTCGACCTCGTGGAGATGGGCACCGTCGACTACGACATCACGCACTACCAGCCAGTGCTCTACCGCGCCGAGTCGATGGACGAGGTCCGCGAGGTCGTGGGCGGCTTCCTCGAGACCTGCACCGACGACTCGATCGCCGAGATGCGGGCGAAGGCGCCCTCGCTGCAGTCCTGAGCCGTTCGCTGCTGCGCGTTTGACCGCCTCCTGGTCTCTGACTAAGGTCAGAGAATGGCGCAGACGATGGTCGAGCAGGTCCGCCGCTTCAACCGGACGGTCACCGAGCGCGTGGGCGCGCTTGATGATCGCTTCCTCGGCCGGGAGCGACCGCTCGGCGAGGCGCGTGTCCTGTGGGAGATCGGGCTCGAGGGCTGCGAGCTGCGCCTGCTGCGTGCGCGTCTGGGCCTCGACTCCGGCTATCTGAGCCGGCTGCTGCGCTCGCTCGAGACCGCGGGGCTGGTCACGGTCAGGGCGAGCGACGGCGACCGGCGGATCCGGGTCGCGCGGCTCACCGCCGCCGGCCGCGCCGAACGCGCGGCGCTGGACCAACGAGCCGACGAGCACGCGCGCTCGTTGCTGGCGCGGCTCAGCTCGCCGCAGCGTGAGCGCCTGGTTGCCGCGATGCGCGACGTGGAGCGCCTGTTGACCTCGGCGAGTGTCGAGATCACGCCCGTCGACCCCGAGCACCGCGACGCGCGCTACTGCCTCGCGGAGTACGTGACCGAACTCAACCGGCGATCGGAGCGCGGCTTCGATCCATCAGCCGGCGCCACGATGCTGCCGCACGAGGTCCGTCCGCCGGCGGGGGAGTTCTTCCTCCTCTACCTGCGCGGCGAGCCGATCGGGTGCGGCGGCGTCAAGCACCATGCCGGCGAGCCGACCGAGATAAAGCGCATGTGGATCACCCCCGCCGCGCGCGGGCTCGGGCTCGGGCGGCGCCTCCTCGAGCACCTCGAGGCGAGCGCGCTCGCGAGCGGCGCGTGCGTCGCACGCATCGAGACGAGCGCGACCCTCACCGAGGCGCTCGCCCTCTACCGCGCGAGCGGCTGGGTCGAGGTGGCGCCGTTCAACGACGAGCCCTTCGCGGACCACTGGCTCGAGAAGGAGCTCGGTTAGGGCTCGGACTGGGCGCCACGGGGAAGCGGCGGCAAGCCGCCGCGTCAGCGGATCGGGGGCGGGCCGCCGAAGCCGCCGCCGGGCGGGCCGCCGAAGCCGCCCGGACCGTCCGGGCCGCCCGGCCCGTGGCCGAGGCCCAGAGGGCCGGGCCCGAAGCCGGGGCCCGGAACGTCGCCGAGCGCGTTCTCGACCTTGTCGCGGTCGAGGTCGAAGCGCTCGGCCAGGAAGCGGGCGAGGTCGGCGCGGCCGTCCTTCATCATCCGCTCGCCGGCCCGCGGCCGGACCGAGCGGAGCGCCTGGGCCAGCTCCGACCGGCTCACCCCGAGCTCGTCGGCCAGCTCGCCCAGCATCGCCCGCGGCGCTCCGCGGCGATGGTCGGGGCGCTCCGGCCTCGTCTGCTCGAGCGCGTCGCGCTCGACGCCGAGCTCTCCTGCGAGGTCTTCGCGGAAGCCGTCGAAGCCGCCCCGGTCGCCGGGACCCCGGTCGCGGAGCGCCTCGAATGCCTCCTCGACCTTCGAGGCCTCGATGCCGAGGGCGTCGGCCAGCCGCTTGGCCTGCTCCGTCCGCCGCTCGGCGTGCTCCTGCTCACCGCGCTCGCGGAGCGCCTCGAGTGCGCTCTCGACCTTGTCCTCGGAGATCCCGAGCTCCTTGGCGAGGGCCGCCGCGAACGCGCCCTCGCGCTTCGCGTGCTGACGCTCGTGGAAGTCGCGCAGCGCCTCGTCGAGCCGATCGGCGTCGACGCCGAGCTCGTCGGCGAGCTCGGTCGGGGCGAACCCGCGCGCCGCGAACCCTGGCGGCTCGTCGGCCCCGCCACCGCGCGCGACGGCCTGGCCACCGCCCGAGGCGCTTCCGATTGCATAGGCAGCGGAGGCGAGCGCCACGGCCGCGGTGAGCACGATTGGTGTGTACCTGGTCTTCGGTCGCATGGGGGACAGCGTCGTGACGCTCTGTAGGCGCAGCGTAAGAGCGGCGTAGGAGCAGCAGAAGAAAGGCCCCCGGTGCCGCCACAATTGCCCACGTGAGGCTGCTGATCGTGGAAGACGACCGCGCGCTGCGGGACGCCGTGCGGCGCGCGCTCGCGCTCTCGGGCTACGAGGTGCTCACCACCGATACCGGCCAGGGCGCGCTCACGCAGGTGGCCACCACGGCGCCCGACGCGGTGGTGCTCGACATCGGGCTCCCGGACATCGACGGGCTCGACGTGTGCCGGCGCCTGCGGGCGGCGGGCAACCGGGTGCCCGTGCTGATGCTGACCGCGCGCGACGCCGTGGACGACCGCATCGACGGGCTCGACGCGGGGGCCGACGACTACGTGGTCAAGCCCTTCGATCTCGGCGAGCTGAAGGCCCGGCTGCGGGCGCTGATCCGCCGCAGCGTCGGCGAGGGGGACCCGGAGGCGCTCTCGTTCGAGGAGCTTCGGCTCGACGTGGCGCGGCATGGGGTCTGCGTGGGTGAGCGCTTTGCCCCGCTGACCCGGACCGAGTACGGGCTGCTCGAGCTCTTCATGCTCAACCCGCGCCGGGTGCTCCCTCACGACCTCATCTACGACCGCGTCTGGGGCTACGACTTCGGCCCGGCCTCGAACGCGCTGCGCGTGTACGTGGGCTACCTGCGCCGGAAGCTCGAGGAGGCGGGCAGCCGCCCGCTCGTGCACACCGTGCGCGGGGTGGGCTACGTGCTGCGCGAGCCATGAGCCTGCGCCTGAGGATCGCGGCGGCCGCCGGCCTCGCCGTGGCGATCGCCGTCGTTGTGGTGGCGGCCGTGGTGTACCTGGGCGTGCGCGGGCAGCTGCGCGGCGAGGTGGACGACTCGCTGCGCGACCGCGCCGAGCAGGTCACCCGCTTCGCGGAGGGGCGCGAGCGCGGCGCTCCGCCCGGCTTCTTCGGGCCGGGGGAGGGCCGCCCGCCGCCCGGCTTCGCGCCGCGCGAGGTGCCGCTTCGGCCCGAGCCCGCGCCGTTCGGCGGCACGGTGTCCTTCGTCCAGTTCGTGGCACCCGACGGGGGCGTGCGGCGCGTGGCCGGGGCCGGCCGCTCGCTGCCGGTCGGCGACGAGGCGCAGCGGATCGCGCGCGACGGAGGGGGCAGCGAGCTCTCCGACCTCGACGTGGACGGCACTCACCTGCGGGTGCTCACCACCGGCCTTCGGGGCGGCGGGGCGATCCAGGTGGCGCGGCCGCTCGACGAGGTGGACAGCCAGCTCGGCAGCATCGCGCTGGTGCTCGCGCTCGTGGGCGTGGGAGGCATCCTCCTGAGCGCAGCCCTCGGAGCCGCGGTTGCCAGCACGGCGCTCGCGCCGGTCGCCCGCTTCACCCGCCGCACCGAGGAGCTCACCGCCGACCCCGACCTCTCGCACCGCATCGACGTGGTGGGCGACGACGAGCTCGCGCGGCTCGCGCGCAGCTTCAACGCCACGCTCGACTCGCTCGAGGGCTCGGTCGAGGCGCAACGCCAGCTCGTGGCGGACGCAAGCCACGAGCTGCGCACGCCGATCGCGAGCCTGCGCGCCAACATCCAGACGCTGGAGCACGCCGGCAGGCTGTCGGCCGCCGAGCAGGAGGCGCTGCGCCGCGACGTGATCGAGGAGCTGGACGAGCTGACCGCCCTCGTGGCCGACGTGGTCGAGCTGGCCCGCGGCACGAAGCTCGGCGATCACGTGGGCGAGCTGCGGCTCGACGAGATCGTGCGCTCCGTGGTCGAGCGCGCACGCGGCCGCGCGGCGGACCTCGACTTCCGGCTTGACACCGAGGCCACGCTCGTGCGCGGCGAGCCGCAGCGCATCCAGCGGGCGGTGTCGAACCTGGTGGACAACGCGGCCAAGTGGAGCCCGCCCGGCGGCGCGGTCGAGGTGGCGCTCGCGAACGGCGTGCTGCGCGTCCGCGACCACGGCCCCGGTTTCGACGACGACGACCTTCCACGCGTGTTCGAGCGCTTCTACCGCGCGGACGGCGCCCGCGCGATGCCCGGCTCGGGGCTCGGGCTCGCGATCGTGCGCCAGGCAACCGAGGCGCACGGCGGCAGCGTGAGCGCCGCCAACGCCCCCGGCGGCGGGGCGCTGCTCACGGCCTCCTTCGGGCCCGGCCTGTCGCCCGGACCTAGTTGACGATCGAGCCGATGGCGGCCAGCGCCTTCTGCACGTTCAGGCGCCCGTTGTAGACGACCTTGCCCTGCAAGGCGGCCGGCTTGTCGACCTTCTCGCGCAGCGCCTTGCGCAGCTGCCCGTAGGTGGCGTCCGGCTCCTGCTTGCGAAGCATCGCGGCCGTGCCCGCCACGTAGGGCGAGGCCATCGAGGTGCCCGACAGCGTCTTGTAGCTGCCGTTCAGGTAAGTCGAGTAGATGCTGTCGCCGGGGGCGCCGACGTCGACCGTCACGTCGCCGTAGTTCGAGAACGACGCCAGCTGGTCCTCGTCGGTGGTGGCGGCCACGGCGAGGATGTTCGAGTCCGTGTAGGAGGCGGGATAGAGCGGGTTCTTCTCGATGTCGTCGCCGTTGTTGCCCGCGGCCACCACGAGCAGCGTGCCGTGGTCCTGCGCGTAGTCGACCGCGTCGTGGAGCGAGGACGACTGCGAGCTCGACCCGAAAGAGCAGTTGATGATCTTCAGCCCCTGCTTGACGGCGTACTGAATGCCGCTGATCGCGTCCGAGGTGGAGCCCTTGCCCTTCGAGTTCATGAACTTCACGGGCACGATCTTCGTCGACCAGCAGGTGCCCGCCACGCCCGCGTCGCTGTTGCCGCGCGCGCCCACGATGCCGGACACGTGGGTGCCGTGGCCGTTGTCGTCCTCGCCCGATCCCTTGCCCTCGATCACGTTGTAGCCGTAGGTGTCGTCGACGTAGCCGTTCTTGTCGTCGTCCTTGTTGTTGTTCGGCTTGTCGCCGCTCTTGTAGAGGTTCGCCGTCAGGTCGGGGTGGTCGGTGTCCGCGCCGGTGTCGAGGATCGCCACCTTGGCGCAGGCGGTGCGCGTGCCCCAGGCGTCCGGCGCGTCGATGTCGTGATCGTCCGGCGAGTCGACCACCGCCCACTGGAGCGGGTAGAACGGGTCGTCCGGGACCTTCGGCGCGGACGAGAAGAGCAAGGAGTCGGGCTCTGCGTACGCCACCTCGCGCAGCCGCGTGAGCCGCTTGCGCAGCGGGCCGGTCTCGCTGCCGGAGCGCGGGCGGACCAGCACGAGGCGACCGCTGCGTAGCGCGTCGAAGCGCCGCGCGATGCGGGCGTCGGCCGCCGCGACGAGCCGCTGCTGGCGGTCCTTCGACACGCCCTTCTCGAACCCCACCAGCAGCCGACCCTCGGCGGCGGGGGCCGCCGCCTGTGCGGGTGCGGCCAGCACGAGGACAGCGCCGATCGCTAGGGGCCAGAGAGCGCGGATGTGAAGACCCTACCCCGGGTTCCGCGAGCCCGCGCGCACCACAGCGGCCGCCACCACCAGGTCCTCCCACGCCATGCCCGCGCTCTTGAACAGGCGCGGCCGCTCGGGCGCGACGCTCGCCTCGCCGCGTACCAGGGCGTCGAGCGTCACGAGCTCGGACTCCGCGAGCGTGCCCGCGAGGATCGGGGCGATCACGTCGCCGGCCTCGCTCAGCGCCACCGTGCGCGCCTCGACCACCACCGTCGCGCGCTCCACCAGTCGCTCGTCGACCTCGCGCGCATCGGGCTCGTGCGAGCCGACCGCCACGACGGTCGCGCGCTCGGCCACGCGCTCGCCGTCGAACAGCGGCCGGCGAGCCGTGGTGGCGCAGCAGATCAGATCGGCCGACGCCACCGCGTCCGCGTCGGCGCGCGCCGCGTGGAGCCCGGCGGAGCGGCAGCGCCGCACGAAGCGCTCGATTCCCTCCAGGTCGCGCGCGACCACGTCAACGCGCCCGACCGGGCGCACCGCCTGCAGCGCCTCGACGTGCGCCCAGGCCTGGGCGCCAGTGCCGAACACGAGCAGGCGGCTCGCATCCGGCTCGGCGAGGTGCTTGACGGCGAGCGCGGAGACCGCCGAGGTGCGCAGCGCCGTGAGCGCGATGCCGTCGAGCAGCGCAGCGGGCGCGAGCGTGTCGGGATCGAAGAGCACGTACACCCCCTGGACCCTCGGCAGCCCGGCCTCGGGGTTGGCCGGGGCCACGCTGGCGAGCTTGACGCCCAAGGCCCCGGCGGCGCTCGAGGGCATCACGAGCAGCTCGCCGCGTCCGCCTTCGTCGGGGACCGAGATCCGAGCCGGGTCGGCCTCGGGGTCGAGGCCGGCCCGCAGCGCTGCCTCGAGGGCGTCGACCGCCGCGCCCGGCGGCAGCCGCCGGCCGATCTCCTCGTCGTCGAGGAACGCCGGAGCGCTCACCGCAGCGCGAACCCGGTGCCGAGCGGGTCGCGCGGGTCGAGCACGAAGCGGTGCTCGCCGGTCCTGAACGCGCTGCCGCGCACCTCGGTGATCACGGCGTCGCGGCCCTCGGCGGCCACCTCCTCGACGACGCGCGCCTCGAACTCGCTTCCCACGATCGACTCGTGCACGAGCGCCGCGCCCTCCGCCAGCCTGCCCTCCGCGTGCAGGAGCGCCAGCCGCGCCGAGGTGCCCGAGCCGCATGGCGAGCGGTCCACCTCGCCGTCGGCGAACACCGCCACGTTGCGCTGGTGCAGCGGCGGCCCGGCATCGAGCTCCTCGTAGAGGATCGTCCCGTAGACGCCAGAGAGCCGCTCGTCACTCGGGTGCCGGGTCGCCGGGCTCCCCTCGAGGGCGCGCTTGACCGCGCGCCCTGCCGCGATCAGCTCCGTCAGGGCGCCCGGCTCGACCGGCAGGCCGAGCGCGGCAGCCGGCAGGCAGGCGTAGATCGCGCCGCCGTAGGCCAGGTCGACCCGCGCCGGCCCGCCCTCGAGCTCCACGGGCACGTCCCGCGCGAGCACGTAGGCGGCCACGTTGCGAAAGGTCACGTCGTCGACGGCGCCGCCGGTGCTGCGCACGGTCGCGGCGACCCGCCCCGAGGGCACGTCGATCGTGACCGGCGTCTCGCCGTCCGGGTCGGCCTCGACCAGCCCCGTCTCGACCGCCCAGGCGCCGAGGGCGATCGTGCCGTGGCCGCACGCGGTCGAGTAGCCGTCCTTGTGCCAGAAGATCACGCCGAGGTCGGCCCCGCCGTCGTCGGGCGGCACGAGGAAGCAGCCGTACATGTCGGCGTGGCCGCGCGGCTCGTGGCAGAGCAGCCGTCGCACGGCGTCCACCTCGTCGCTGGCGCGCGCGTGCTCGCGCCGCTCCCGCACCGAGGCGCCCGGGAGGTCCGGGCCGCCCTCCAGCACGATCCGGAACGGCTCACCGGCGGTGTGGTAGTCGGTGGTACGCACCTCCACCGCCGCGCGCTCCTCGGCGTCTAGAGGCTGTCGCGCTGGGCGCGGTGATCGGCGTGGATCGCCTGGTCCACGGCGCGCACGACCTTCTCGGGACCGTTCACATAGCTGAACTGGAACTCGGAGTCGTCGGTGCCGGCGGTATCGAAGTCCACGTGGCCCACGCCCAGCATCCGGTCGAGCACGCTCTGCTGGTAGTTCACGTTCTGCACGCGCGCGAGCCGCGTCTCGTGCACTTCGCGGCGCACGATCCCGGTGGTGATCCGCAAACGCTGGTCGGTGATCAGGTAGCGAGTGGAGACCCGCCTGAGCCAGCCGATCAGGAGCGTTCCGGCGGCGATCACGAGCGCCACCAGCACGCCGACGGCCCCGACGTCGAGGAGCGGGACGAGCACCACGAACACCACGACCGCGAGCACGAGCCCGCCGGCGTAGAACGTGAGCAGCGCCCGCCACGCCGGCCGGCCCTGATAGAGGACACGCTCGCCCGCGCGCAGCTCCACGCCGCCCGGGAGCGATCGTTCCCCGCCCTCTGAGTTCGCAACCACCGGGGGCAGCGTATAGCGCCCGGCGCCGCCGCACAGCCGGCCGGTCTACGATGGTCGGGTGACCCGCTCGCTGCTGCGCCCGCTCACCCTCGCCCTGCTCGTCTGCGCCCTCGCCGCGGCCGCCGCTCCAGCCCATGCCCAGGCGGCCCCGACCGTGAGCGCGGCGCCCAAGCCGATCGCCTTCGGCCAGATCCTCACGATCACCGGCAGAGGCTGGCCGGTGATCGAGTTCTGCAGCCGCACGGTCCGCCTGTCGCTCAGGAGCGCGCAGAACGTGTTCCGGATCGGCACGGTCCGAACGCGCCTCGACGGCCACATCCGGCGCCGCTGGATTCCTCGCCGGAGCGAGGTGGGGGCCGGGCAGTGGCGGCTGGTGGCCCGGATGCGCTGCGAGAGCGGGCTCGACGGCTCGCCGATCATCCAGCGCGCCTCGACGCCGCTGCGGATCGTGCCGTAAGCGCCCGCCGGTGGCGGCGGACGCCTAGCGCATCCCGCTTCGAGCTTGCGGCGGTTGCCCGAGCTCGCCGCGGGCGTCGAGCTCCTGACCCTCGGCCGCGATCAGGATCTGGTCCGCGCTCCCGCCGCCCGCGGTCCAGCGCTCCACCGCGCCGGCGTGGAATGCGTCGAGGAAGTCGTCGGTGTGCATCGGGTCGTGGTGGAAGAGCAGCAGCCGCTCGGGCTCCGTGCGCCGGGCGAAGGCCAGCGTGTCGCTGAGCGAGGAGTGGCCCCAGCCCACGTGGCTCGGGTACTCCTCGTCCGTGTACTGGCAGTCGTGCACCAGGAGCGTGGCCTCCCGAGCCAGCTCGTACCCCGAGATCCACTCGGCCTCGATCCGGTCGAGGTCGCCGGCCAGCACCGGCTCGTGGTCGGGGATGAAGCAGAGGCTCGTGTCGCCCTCGGTGATCCGGTAGCCGAGCGTGGGGCCGCGATGCGTGATCGAGGCCGCCCGCACGGTGGCCGGGCCGATCCGCCACTCCGAGTGCGGGGCGTCCTTGAACGACACCCGGCAGGGCAGCTCGCGCACCTCAACCGGCGCGAGCGGCGCGGAGATGTAGCGCGCGATGCGGTCGAGCAGGGGCGCGTCGGGGGCCTCGGGGCCCCAGATCACGAGCTCGGAGTCGGGGCTGAAGGCGGGGGCGAAGAACATGAGCCCCTGGATGTGGTCCAGGTGCAGGTGGGTGAGCAGGATGTTCACCTGCTTGCCCTCGCCCGTCATGCGCAGCCCGAGGTTGCGGAGCCCGGTGCCGGCGTCCAGCACGATCGTGGTGCCGTCCGAGAGCGTGACCTCCACGCATGAGGTGTTGCCGCCGAAGCGCGTGGTCTCGGGGCCCGGGGACGGGATCGACCCGCGCGCGCCCCACACCTTCACGCGCATCAGGACGCCTCGTCCTCGGTCGGCCAGAAGAGCGCGAGCGCCCCGTGGGTGGCGTGGCTCGTGACGATCGGGATCGCCGTCACGTGGATCTCCATCTCGTGGCCGTCCGCCTGGAGGAAGCGCAGGGTGCCGAAGGCCGGACGCTGCTCCCGCAGCGCGCGCACGAGCGGCAGCGAGTCGAGCGGCATCGGATTGCCGTCCGCGTCGACGGGCGGAAAGGCCTGGCCCCACGCGGCCTGCGACAACGGACCGACCTCCTCGAAGCGGCGGCCCAGCAGGGCAGATGCGGCGTCGTTGTAGAAGGCAAGCCCGCCGTCCACGTCGACGAGGAACGCCGGTGTGGACAGCCCCGTGACGAGGTTGCGGGCGTGGATCAGCTCGAGCGGACGCTGACCCTCGCTCACGGCTCGAGCCTCCGGCTCAGGTTGCGGATCTCGCGCACGGCGACGGGCAAGGTTGTGAGGTCGAAGTTCCGATTCACGCGGATGTCGGCGAGCGTCTGCAGGGAACGCTCCGAGGCTGGATTCTCCTCCACCCACGTCTCCACGCGCGCGCCGGCGTCGTCGGCCGCCCGCGGGCTCCAGAGCACCTCGGCCGTGAGGTCGCGATGGATCGCGTACAGATCGTCGCGGAGCGCGGCACGGGCCCGCGCACGCCAATGGTCGTCGCGGGGCAGCTCGACGATGCGATCGCGCAGCCAGTGCAGGCCGAGCCGGTGGCCGAGCGCGAAATGGACGGCCGCCACCTCCTCCACGTCGAGGCCCGTCTCGCCCGCCACCTCGACCACGTCAAGCGCGGAGAACATCGTGGCCAGCGCGGACACGCGCTCGGCGAGTGGCTGGGGAACGCCGGCGTCGCGCAGCTCGTCCGCGCGCCGGGCGAGCGGCTCTGCGTCAGCCGGGGCGAGCAGCGCCGGCACGGCCTCGAAGAGCGTCTCCGCGCCCGGGCGGAACTGCCCCACCGTCGAAGCGATGTCCATCGGGCGCGAGCGATGCCGCAGGAGCCAGCGCGTGGAGCGCTCGATCAGCCGCCGGCCCTCGAGCAGCATCGAGAGCTGGATGGCGCTGTCCACCTGGTTGTCCAGCGCCTCGATGTCCGCCCACTGCGGCCGCATGCCGTAGATCTCGCGCGCCACCGCGTAGCCCCGGGCGATTTCGGACGCCGGCGCCCCGGTCTCCTCGTGGAGCCTGAACACGAACGTGGTGCCGCCGCCGTGGAGCACGTTGTTCACCACCTGCGTGGCGACGATTTCGCGCGCGAGCCGGTGCTCGCGCATGGCGTCGCCGAAGCGCTCCGGGAGCGGATCCGGGAAGTAGCGCTCGAGCTCCGCGGACAGGTAGGGGTCCTCGGGCACGCCCGAGTCGAGCAGCTCGGCGTACAGGTCGATCTTGCTGTACGCCAGGAGCGTGGACAGCTCGGGCCGGGTGAGGCCGCGGTGATCGCGCTTGCGGTCGGCGATCTGCTCGTCGTTCGGCAGCGCCTCGAGCTCGCGGTCGAGCTTGCGCGACCCCTCGAGGCTGCGGATGAAGCGCTCGTGCACGTCGACCATGCCCGCGGCGTGCGCCTCGGCCAGGCTGAGCGTTTCGCACTGCTCGTAGTTGTCCTTGAGCACGAGGGCCGCCACCGAGTCGGTCATCTCCGCGAGGAGCTCGTCGCGCTGCTTGCCGGTGAGGTCGCCCTCCTCCACCACGGAGTCGAGCAGCACCTTGATGTTCACCTCGCGGTCGGAGCAGTCCACGCCGCCGGAGTTGTCGATCGCGTCCGTGTTCACGCGCCCGCCTTCGAGCGAGTACTCGATGCGGGCGCGCTGGGTCAGGCCGAGGTTGCCGCCCTCGCCTATCACCCGGCAGCGCAGCTCGTTCGCGTCGAGGCGCACCGCGTCGTTGGCCTTGTCGCCGGCCTCGGCGTGGGTCTCCGCGCTCGCCTTCACGTAGGTCCCGATTCCCCCGTTCCAGAACAGGTCCGCGGGTGCCTTGAGCAGCGCGCGGATCAGGTCGTTGGGACGGAGCGCGTCGACCTCCTCCTCGATCCCGAGCGCCTCGCGCATCTGCTCCGAGACCGGAATCCGCTTGGCCGTGCGGCGCCAGACGCCGCCACCCTGCGAGATCAGCTCGGCCGAGTAGTCGTCCCACGTCGAGCCCTCGAGCTCGAACAGGCGCCGGCGCTCCTCGAAGCTCGCCGCGGCGTCGGGGTTCGGGTCCACGAACACGTGCTGGTGGTTGAAGGCGCCGAGCAGGCGGATGTGCTTCGAGAGCAGCATGCCGTTCCCGAACACGTCGCCTGCCATGTCGCCGATCCCGATCACCGTGAAGTCCTCCGACTGGACGTCGTGACCGAGCTCCCGGAAGTGGCGCTTGACGGACTCCCACGCGCCGCGCGCCGTGATGCCCATCTTCTTGTGGTCGTACCCGATCGAGCCGCCCGAGGCGAATGCGTCGCCGAGCCAGAAGCCGGTCTCCTTGGAGATGCCGTTGGCCACGTCGGAGAAGCTCGCCGTGCCCTTGTCGGCGGCCACCACCAGGTAGGGGTCGTCGCCGTCGTAGCGCACCACGTCGTCGGGCGGCACCACCTCGCCGCCCTCGATGTCGTCCGTGATGTCGAGCAGGCCGCGGATGAAGGTGCGGTAGCAGAACACCACCTCGTCGGGCAGGTCCTCGCGCGCGGCGGGTGGCCGCTTGACCACGAAGCCGCCCTTGGCGCCCACCGGCACGATCACCGCGTTCTTGACCATCTGGGCCTTCATCAGCCCGAGCACCTCGGTGCGGAAGTCCTCCCGCCGGTCCGACCAGCGCAGCCCGCCGCGAGCCACCCGCCCGCCGCGCAGGTGCACACCCTCGACGCGCGGCGAGTAGACGAAGATCTCGTAGCGCGGGCGCGGTTGGGGGAGCCAGGAGAGCTCGGACGGGTCCAGCTTGAAGGAGAGGTGCTGGAGCGGGCTGCCGTCGGGCCCCGAGGCGAAGAAGTTGGTGCGCAGCATCGCCCTCACGGTGCCGTGAAACATCCGCAGGATCTGGTCCTGGTCGAGGCTCTCCACGGCGTCGATCGCCTCGTCGATCCGGCGCACGATGTCCTCGCCGTCCTCGCGGTCCCCGCGGCGGGGATCGAAGCGGGCGCGGAACAGCGAGACCAGCAGGCGCGCGATCTCCGGATGGCCGCCGATCACCCGCCGCACGTAGGCGTCGCTGAAGTTCGTGCCGGCCTGGCGCAGGTACTTCGCGATCGCGCGCAGCACGGTCACCTCGCGCCAGGTCAGGCCGGCGCCCAGCACCAGCCGGTTGTAGCCGTCGCTCTCGACCTCTCCGCGCCAGGCGCGCAGGAAGGCGTCCTGGAAGCCCTCGCGAACCCCGTCGGCCTCGAGGTCGCCCTCGCCCTCGTAGGTGAGCCCGAAGTCGTAGATCCAGACGCTCTCGTCCCCGCGCCGGCGAATCGGGTAGGGCCGTTCGTCGGCCACCTCCACGCCCATGTTCTCGAACAGCGGCAGCACGTCCGAGAGCGTGAGCGCGCGGCCGGCGCGGTAGAGCTTGGCGCGCAGCATCCGCGGTCCGGCCTCGAGCGGGCGGTACAGGTTGATCCCGAGCGCGTCGCCGTCCCCGAGCTCCTCCACGTGGCCGATGTCCGCGATCGCCGAGCGCGCCACCCAGTCGGCGCGGTAGGCCGCCGGGAAGGCGTCCGAGTAGCTGCGGAACGCGAGCTTCCCGCGCTCCTCGCCCAGCTCCTCGACGAGCGCCTCCTCGAGATCGTCGACCCACGAGCGGGTGGCCGCCACGAGCATCATCTCGACCTCGTGGGCGTCGAGCTCGGGCATGGCCGCGGGATCGACGTAGGCCATGTAGTGCAGCCGCACCAGCACCGACTCCGACACCCGCGTCGTGTAGTCCACCGAGGCGGCCCCGGTGGCGTTGCGCAAGATGGCCTCGATCCGGCGCCGGTTCTCGGTGTTGAAGCGGTCGCGCGGCACGAACACCAGCAGCGAGAAGAAGCGCCCGAACGCGTCGCGGCGCACGAACAGGCGCAGCCGCTGGCGCTCCCCGAGGTGGAGGATGCCCATCGCGATCTCGAACAGCTCGTCGGCGGAGATCTGGAACAGCTCGTCGCGCGGGTAGGTGTCGAGGATCTCGATGAGCGCCTTCTCGTTATGGCTCCCGGGCGGGAACGCCGCGCGTTCCAGCACGGCCGCAACCTTGCGCCGGAGGATCGGCACCTCACTTGGCTTTGCCTGGTAGGCCTCGTGGGTGTAGAGGCCGAGGAAGCGCCGCTCGCCCATGACCTTGCCGGCGTCGTCGAAGCGCTTGACCCCCACGTAGTCGAGGTACGCGGGGCGGTGCACGGTGGCACGCGAGTTTGCCTTGGTCAGGTTGAGGATGTGCGGCTCGAGGGCGAGCGCGCGAACACCGGGCGGCAGCTTGTGGAACCCGCGCGAGCTCTCCTTGCCGCCCGGCTGGCGCAGGATGCCGAGGCCGCTCTCGGCGATCGAGTCGAGGCGCAGCTCGCCGTCCTCGGACACCAGCTCGTAGTCGCGGTAGCCGAGGAAGGTGAACTTGTGGTGCTCGAGCCACTCGAGGAAGGCCGCCGCCTCCTGGGTGTCCAAATCGCTCTGGGGCATCGGGCGCTCGCGGATCTCGGTGGCGAGCTCGAGCGCCCGGCTGCGCATCTGCGCCCAGTCCTCGACCGTGGCGCGCACCTCGCCGATCACGCGCAGCACGTGACCCTTCAGCTCCTCGAGCCGGCCGGCGTCGGTCTGCCGGTCGACCTCGGCGTGGATCACGGACTCGGCGGGCTCGCCGGCCACCGCCTCCGGCAGCACCTCGGTCAGCTCCCCGTCGGCGTCGCGGTGCACCGCGATCACGGGATGCACGATCAGGTGGACGCCGACCCCTTGCCGGTTCAGCTCCATCGTCACCGAGTCGATGAGGAACGGCATGTCGTCGGTCACGACCTCGACGGCCGTGTGGGTCGACCCCCAGCCGTGCGTCTCGAAGCGCGGGTTGTACACGCGCACCTTCGGAGTCCCCGCGCGGCGCTCGCGCGCGAAGTTGAAGTGGCCGAGTGCCAGCCCGTAGAGGTCGAGCGGGTTGCGCTCGACGATGTCCTCCTGGGCAATCCAGCGGTAGTACTGCCGGACGAACGCCTGCACGAGCTCGGCGTCCTCGGCTCCCAGGTGGTCGCGCACCCGCGAGCAGACCTCCTGGATGACGTGTTCTTCGGTTTGCTCGACGCTCACCGGGTCATTCCCATCGCCTCCGAGTCTATGCCCGCTCGTGGATGGGGTCTGCTCGAACGCATGGCCAGGGGGCCTTGGGCGGCGCTCAAGGTTTTCGCCCTTTTCGCCGAGGTAGGGGCTGGACCTTCGACTCAGGCCACCCCGGAGGGGCTGTTCAACCCCGATGGCTCACCCCATAGCCTCCGCACGTCATCTCAAGCCGCCCGCGGGCGGCTCGAACAAGCGGCTCCAGCTCGCGATCGCGGGCGGGGTGCGCGCTCCGGAACGCGCGCGCGCCTGGCTTCAGAGTGGCGCGTCCTGGCTGTCGGCCGATCTCAGCAGCTCGCTGGCGCTGCTCGTGTCCGAGCTCGTGAACAACGCGGTGCGTCACGGCGGGGCGGGCGTCGACGAGCTGATCGAGATCGATGTGCGCGCCATCGACGGGGGCGTGGGGGTGGAGGTCACCGACCCGGGGCCGGGCTTCGCCCCCGCCGCGCGCCAGTGTGCGATCGACGAGCCGGGCGGCTGGGGACTCGTGCTCGTGGATCAGATGACGGAGCGCTGGGGCGTCGTGCACGACGGCCGCACGCGCGTCTGGTTCGAGCTGGCCTCCACGTAGCTCAGGCGGCGGCCACGCGCTTGCCGATGCGCACGCGCGTCCGGTCCGCGTTGGGCATGACCTCGAACAGGTCAGAGACGGCGGCCATCAGCGGAATGCCGCGCCCGCTGACCGAGTCCGCGTCCGGCACCTTCTTGATCGTGGGCGAGAACGTGCCGCAGTCGCAGATCTCGACGCAGATGCCCTCACCGCAGGACTGGACCCGGAGCAGGAACCCCTGCTGGCCACAGGGCGTGCCGTGGTTGATCACGTTGGCCACCGCCTCCGTGGTGGCCAACGTCAGATCCCACGTGTCCTCCTGCGACAGGCCGCGCCGCGAGCCGAGCTCTCGCACGATCGCTCGCGCCCTGGACGCGCTGGCCGGCGTGGCCGGGAGCCATGATTCCCGCTTCATGACGCTTTGAGGGTGCCCGGATTGCGAATGGTTGACACCTGGGAACCGTCATGGGGTCCCCCGGTGCCCACTCAGCCGCTCGGAATCGGGTGGTTCGACACGAAGAAGTCCTCGGGATCGACGTCCGACTTGACCGCCAGCAGGCGCCGCCAGGTGTCCGGCTCGAAGGCGCCCGACACGTCGTCGTCGGTCCGGTCGGAGAAGTTGAGGAACGTGTGGCCCGTGGCGAAGGGCGCCATCGTCTCCTTGATCTGCGCGAGGTGCGCAGCGATCGCGGCGCCCGCCTCGGGCGCCATCAGCGCGCCCACGCCGTAGAGCGCGTGGTCCGCGTCCAGCTTGGCGAGCGCGCCGGCCCCTTCCGGCTTGCGGGCGAGCGCGCCGCCGAGCTGCC
>Ga0209382_10003274_pt1 | contig 22578 bp, 12 predicted proteins | sample SoiMetdeltSBSDD5_FD_187599 | JGI IMG/M metagenome (GOLD analysis project Ga0209382, IMG submission 187599) | Bulk soil microbial communities from a Populus tree surrounding site in Tennessee, USA - Soil MetaG P. deltoides SBSDD5 (SPAdes) (version 2) | ecosystem: Environmental > Terrestrial >...
GGACACCGCTCTCGGCATCTTTCAGCATCGCGACAATTTGGGTCTCACTGAATTTCGACTTCCGCATGACCGCTCCTGAACCCGGAGCAGTCTACCTTCGACTGTCAATCGATCGGGGAAGCTTACGCATTGATGCCACATTCCCGTAGTCGTGGCCGTCTTCACCTCTCCCTAAAGAGCGAAGGGCGATCATGAGGAGGTATCAATGTCTACGAACCCTCAGAATACGAACCGCTGTTCACTCACTGATTTCGCTCGAGACGAGCTTGATCCGATACAACTCATATCACGACCACAAAGAGTCGATGGCGTACTCGGGATTCGCGATCTATGCCGCGGCCTGCGGAACCCTCATCATGTCGATTGCGCGACGCGGGTATCGACACTACGCGTTCGATGAACAACACCCCGTCCCGACTGACTTCTGTTCCAGGCGGCTCGAACGCGAGCAGCCGCGATCCGCATCACGCTGTTGTCTGCTGGCCGGTCAAGATGTTGCGGATCGTCTCCGATCCAAAACCCAGACCGACCAGATCCCACCAATGGCTCGACGACACATCGCCGGTCGTCGTCGTGATTGCCAACGTTGCGAGCGGCACGAGCAGGGCGGCACACAATCCAAGCAGCTGTGGAGCATGGCGCCAGATCCATTTCTCCCACCGATCCGGTTGAGTGCGACTTCCCTGGCCAGGTGAAATCTTCCATCTATACAGAACAGAGCCGTCAAGTGAGACTGGGCCCGGCGGAACCCCCGGCGTATTGTCCGCAAGTACGGGACTTCCTTTGCAGTAGAACCTCGCCTCCACAACTTGTTCGACGATGTCCGGCTCGAAGTAACGGTTGATGCGGAATCCTGACAGGGTTTCGTGTTGCACGTCGGTCGCGGCCGACGCCGTTCCTTCACCCTTATTCGGATCGTCAACCCTCTGGTTTGGCTCCTGTGCCAGCACGTCCCTCCGCTTCAGCTTTCTGAGCGCTCGTGTCCTTGGAGGGAGGAAGCGCCACTCGCACCTCACCGCACCGCGGGCGGTCGCTCCGTTGAGCCTCTCGTCGCGGAAGCGCACGGTCATCCGGATCGCTTGGTTCGCATTCACAACTTGCGGATCGAGGTCGATGTCGGCCTGTCGCTTGGCAAGGGCAGTCACGATGTCGGCCGGGCTGATCCCCTCGGCGAGCTCCAACAACTGCCGGCGGGCGGCCACCAGATTACTGATTGCGGGCGTCGCGAGCCATTCCGTAAGGTGGACCAGGGCTTTGCTCCACTTGCAGTCGCCGTTGAGCGCCGGGAGGAGAAACTGCACTTGCTTGACAAGCTCGAGCGCCGTCAGCTGCAAATCCGCGCGCACGGCTCCAATGGAGTTGATCCAGGCCGTGCCGTCGACGTCTTTCTTGCGTGGAAGAAGCAGTCCTTCGGGAAAACAGTCCGCCATCTTTTGCAACAACTCCGGAATCTTCAATTCTTCAATCTCGGGATCCTTGTCATTCGGCGTGACGCCGAAGTGATCTCTGATCGCCTTCCAGCGCTGCGAGAGCAGCGCTTCGAACGCCAGCTTCTCTTCCTGACTCGGCTCGTTGAGCGCTTTGTCTCCCGCCTCCAGCTTCTGTAGGATGAACAGCCAGTCCGCGTCGCTCAGCTGATCGCTCTTGAGCCCCTCGCACGCGGCCTCGAGATTGGTGTCGATGTTGTCGATCCGGGTAGGCGACACGGCTCCCGATAGCAGGGCTTCGCGACGGCAGCGGGCGGCGTCGAGCCGCTGGACGAGCACGATCTTGCGCTTCAACGACGCGAGCCCACCTTCAACACGCGTCGCAACCTCGGCGAAGTCTGGCCCGAGCACCCAGCCCTCGCGACGTCGTTGGTCGAGTGCCAACATCTCGACGCGTAACAAAACGCGCAGCTGCGAGTCGACCTGATCGGAAATCTCGGTGGTCGCACGCTGACACTCGTTCAACTGATCCTTGAGCGCCTTCTTGCGCCGATAGTTGGGGATGGATACTCGAAGCACGAGCGAAAGGAGTGCACCGACGATCAGCCATGACGCAACTTTGGCCATGCTCTTTGTCAGGCTCCAGTTGTCCGGCTCGAAACGTACTTCTATTGGAATGTTCTGTTCAAACACTGGACTGCTGGATCCATACCGCAGGGTGAGGAGGCCCTTTCGCACGGCACTGCGTGCCAAACCTGTCTGCGCGTCACGAAACCAATCGGCGTCAGTCGACGCGCGCAGCGAGACCTGCGAGAGTTCCTTGACCGGGAACGAGGTCCACCTTTCGAAAACGTCGCAGTTGTGATCAGCAACTGTTGCACTGCTGGCGTTTTGTGATGACCTTCGAGCGCCGTCGATCGTGACGTCACATGCGTCAGCGTCCTCAAAACGAAATCTCGCTCGGACGCCGCTATAGCTGAACGGCCCAGGGTTCTCAAGCACGACGAGCATCGTCCGATCTGCTTCCCGCGCGACGATTGGAGCGTCGATCGGCGCTCGAACGATCAGGCCAGACCTGTGGAAACGAAGCGTCTCGATCTGCCTTCCCTTGTTCAAGAGCGGCGCCGAGCTGTCGCCGAATGGAATCAAGCCAGAGATCTTCAATGTCACCTGCCAGATCTTCGCAGCCTTGTCCTCGGTCGCCGCGACTTGGGTGACCGTCGGGACGATCCGGTGATCCGGATGCTGATCGCACGTGAGAAGGCCGAGTTCGAGGTCGCCGTTTGCTGGCTCGGCATCAAGCGAGAGGGGAATTCGTATCGTGATCTCCTTCTCCGTCGCTGAAATGATGATCGGCGGCCGTCCCTGCCCCGCCGTTGGCGCAACTGTTGACCGTCCGTCGGATTTGTCGGCCGGCAGCTTGTCTCGCGGATTCTCTTGCGAAGTGTCTTGAGCGTAAGCCGCCGTACAGGCGAACAGGGAGACGAGAATGGCTGTGCATTTCATGACGTAACGGCTACGTGCCGCCTTCGATCGATGGAACCCGACCTCCAAAACGTCCGGGACGGCAAACCGTGGGAGTGTGGGTCTCCGATAGCCCATGATTGCGCTCTCCGAACGTCCTTGGGCAGCGAGATCAACCCCTGTCGTAGGCGATGCTGGGCACATTTGGCCGTCCTCTCTGCTTGTTTAACGCCACACCCAAGTGTTTCGAACAGGCTTCTTCAGCACTTATGACTAGTCCTGACACCCGTCTGTCCGAGAATTCCGCTGGCTATGACATCGTTCGACTCGTGACCTCGCGGAAGTGACTGCCACGTCGACGCCCTCGGACATCGATTTCGCTGCCGCGCCGGACCCGCGCCCGCCGCGGCCGGTGTCGAGCGACCGACGAGCAACTCGTTCCTCAGGGGACCGGTGCATGAAGCCGTTCGGATTTAAGTTCGAGCGGTCCACCAAAAATTCGGAGGACCCGCCAATTGGCACCGAAAGCTATCTGCTCGGCGTGAATCAAGCACACAAGACGAAGTGGGGCTTAGGATGCGCAGCGTACAATGACGCGGGATCCGGTTGTTCATCGATGTTCACGACGAACCTTCGCATCAATCTGCCGAGGGAAAAATGACCAGAGAGCTCTGGGGCACCTTCTCGGTACGCGATCATCTCGTCGATCGGGCATTTGTCGCGGATGTCCTCCTCTACGACCAACTCGTCATACCCACGCTGCCAGAGGACGAGGCCGAGACCGAATGGCCGGCGTCGTGGAACCTTTTGAAACAGAGAACCCTGTTGCGCGATTTGGGAGATCTCGCCATTCCCATTCCCTGGAACAAGGACCGTCGCGACAGATGGCAGAAGCGTTTGGATGACGCGCGCGCCGAGGAACGCCGTCTTGCGCGCGCTCAAGTCACAGGGATCGTGGCCGAAGATGTTTCCACTGCCCGCGACCCGAAGTATCAGGACCTACCCTACAACATCACTCGACAACTACTTCAGGACTTCGTTAACACGGACGCGGATGACAGGCTGTTTAAAAAGCTCAAAGTGACACGGAAGGTTCGACCAGGTTCAGTCTTAGAAGCGGTGTCGGCCTATCCGAGCTTTGATGCTTTCGCTTCCGATGTGCCTGAGTCAGACACTGCTGATCCGTCGGTCGATGCGCACCGTCTCATCCCGACCACCGTGTTCGGGTGGCAGTTCTTCGTTCCCGACAGCGCGGATCGGGGGGAGGAAGAGGATCGGAGGCTACTGGAAAGAGCGATCAAGCTAGCGACAAAGACCGAATTCATTGAAATGCGCGGGAATTTCTACCAGTGGTGGAGCGACGTTGTGGCGGCCGGCGTTTCCGCGACTGAGGCGAAGGAAGACATGAGGCGGCGAATCACCGAATACCAGGAGCTGCTCAAGCGCCAGGGCTGGAAAACCGCTGCGCGATACGTGATCAAGGTCGCCGACGCCTTTAGTGGTGGGATAGGACTAGTCAACGAAATAGCCTCCGTTGGCGCCGAAGCGTTTCTCGGAAGCGCCGACATCGTCGCCGATGAGCGGCTGACAAAGCAGACAGTGCCAGCTCGCTTGAAAGTTGCCGCGATCTTCCACGACGCACGTGCCCAACTCGGTTGGAAAGCGCCACAGCACGGGCTCTGAGTGGAAGTCGCACCGTCTGCTTGTGTCAGCCGCGTTGGCACCATCGGCAGAGCTGCAGGGAGACTGATACATGTGCTCATGCGCATGGCACCGAGTAACTACCGCACACATCGAAATCTCCACTCCGACACTGTGTGGCACGTTCGAAATGGAGCGTCGCGGGGTTTCGACTCTTCGACAGACCCCACGTTCGTCACGGAGGACCGTCAGAAACTCACGATGCTCACAGAATGTCGTCGGCGTCTAGTGCTCAGCAAAAATAGTGGCGCCGCCCGTGTACGTCTAAGCAGCCCAATCACACTTGCACCGCCATTATTTACGGCGACGTATACCCATCTCTTGTCGATAGCGTGGACTCACGTGCGACAGTCATCCGTCGCTAAGGCCACGCAGTTCGCGCTTACTCGATTCATGCTCGACCCCTCATCGCATTCCGCTAAACACGTTCGAATCGTTTGGGTTCGGCGTTGTTAAGGGTGGGCCGGCCTCATCGCAGCGCCTCGAGCGGCGACGTGTTTGGCAGCGAGAATCCGATTCCGTGCAAAAACGGCTTGACTGCCAAGGGAACTGCGGCTAACTACACGACTCTCTACGGCCTGCAAAGCGACTACGGGGCACCACACGAGTTGTATGCGTCGCGCGGCTCAGGATCACGGGATCTGTCGAGTCCTGCTCGTCGATTCAGACGGCATGCAGGGCCCGTCCGACAGCTTGTCACGCGCGCATATTAATGTCAGATACTGCCCGGTGGCGTCGCTCGTCCCGGTCGTCTGCGCCGACGAGCCGCCCGATGCCATCGTCGTCATCGTCCCTGGCGGCCGGGCAGGTTTGGCTCTCGTCGAGGAGTTCAAGCGCAGCTCCCTCCTTTACCCTGTGCTCTTCATTGTTAAGGAAAGCTCCGAGGAGCTCGCCGTCGCATCGCTGAACGCGGGCATCACGCGCTATCTGCGCGAACCGGTCTCCGACGATGTATTACTCGACGAAATCAGCGCCGTCGTGCGGCGATCACCCGCGGCGCCATCGACCGAGCCACCGCTCCGTGGTGGCGAACGATTGGTTGGGGACGGGCCGAGCTTGTGCAGTCTCCGTTCGCGAATCGCCCGTGCAGCGCGATGCAACAGCAATGTGCTCATCACGGGCGAGACCGGGACCGGCAAAGAGCTCGTCGCCGAGCTGATTCACGAGAACAGTGCGCGGCGGCAGCGACCGTTCGTCTCCCTGAACAGCACCGCGATCCCGGACAGCCTGCTCGAAAGCGAGCTGTTCGGCTTCGAACGAGGCGCCTTCACCGGCGCGCAACAGGCCCATGACGGTAAGCTGCTCGCTGCCAACCAGGGCACGATCTTCTTCGACGAGATCGGCGATACGAGCACGGCAGTACAGGCCAAGCTGCTGCGCGCACTCGACGGAAAGCAGATCTACCGTCTGGGCAGCAACAAGGCCACGCCACTCGACGTCCGAATCGTGGCGGCAACGAATCAGAATCTCGAAGAGGCGGTCGCCGACAACCGATTCAGGCGGGATCTGTACTACCGCCTGAACGTGATCCGGCTCACGTTGCCGCCGCTGCGAGAACGGCTCGACGATGTGCCGCAACTGGCGGCGCACTTTATTCGCGAGCTCAACGGCGTGTTCGGCACCCAGGTCGAGCGGCTGAGCCCGGTCGCGATCGACGGGTTACTCACGCACAACTGGCCGGGCAACATCCGCGAGCTGAAGAATATTCTCGAACTGGCCTTCGTCAGCTTGCCCAATCCCGACGCAACCACGCTCGAATTGCCCAGCGAGTTCACGCGGCGCACTGTCGATCGTGACGAGATGTCCTTCGGTGAACGCGATCGCATCATCCGGACGCTGGTAGCCACGAACTGGAACAGAAGCCGGGCGGCCGATCGCCTGCGCTGGTCGCGCATGACCCTTTATCGCAAGCTCGAACGCTATCGCATCGCCTTGCCGCGTTCGCATCGCGGCCGCAATCACGACGGAGCCGAAGAAGACTGAGGCGTGCGTTCCTCACTGGTCTTCGCCAGCATGCGCAATCGCGTCTCGCATGCCGCGAGACGATCGGCCAGCGCGAGCGCCGCATCTGACGACACGGGCACCGAGAGCCGCGCGAGCGCGCGCTCGAGCTGCTCAATCGGCTCGTGCATGATCACCAGCGGATCATCGCTGGCGCCGCGCAGCCGGTCCACGAACCGATCGACCGCGCCGCGGGCCGAATCGAGGAGCTGACCGAACTGGCCGGCGAGCCAGTCCTTGGCCTGTTCCTCGGTGACTTCGAACGGCGTCAGTGCCGATGGATCGACATCTCTCCTCCCACCCGTGATCGTTCGCAACGTGTAGTCTCCGGGCGCGAGGGTCTCGCTGTCGGGAATGACGAAGTAGCGACTTCTTGCTGAATCACTCCAGAGAGTGGCGGATATCGTGTTCGTGGTCATGACTCACTTCACTGGTTCAGCGCTGTCAACGAGATGAATCGGACGAGCCTGCACACCGGCTTCAGGCACACGCCACCGTTTGTCCGACACAATCTTCCAGACGGATTGCGTTACGAACAGACCGTTGGGATACAGAGCGCTGACAACCACGTCACTTCCGTCCCATGCGGCGCGTGGATATGACTCCATGTTCATAATGAATTGCTCTGGCGAGGTACCCTTTCGCCGCCCGCATGTCGGACAGGGCGGGCCCCATTGCACGTCGTCGACCGAGTAACCCAGACTGGACGAGCCTGTCAGCCAGAACATCGTGCCGGCTTCCTTGGGTGACAGGGCCTTCGTGAGACGCACGCCCCGGAACCCTCGCAACTCGTCGGCCAGCGGGGCCCGCACAAAGAACAGCAGCTCTGCACTGAAGAAGTCCCACGCGTCCAGTTCAGGGCCAACGAGTCTGACACGACCTTCGACGGGCTCGCGGTTTCTTGGTAGGCCGCAACGCGGACACTTGCCTCCAGGCGTCAGCGATTTTTGGTCTACGGCGTCGTAGAGACTGCCGACCTCGAGCAAGAGCAATTCCGCCTTGTTGATATCCGCGTTGTCGTAAATCGCGTGGAGTGTCCATGCGACACGACCGTCTGGCGAAGCACCGAGCTCGCGGGCCAAGTCTGCCAGAAACCGGCCGTCGCGAGAATCGCGGTCCCCAATCTGAAACGTCAATTGAACTCTGTCGTTGCCCGGTTGAATGGCAGACGCCGACCCACCAAGTTCTTGCCAACGGGCGCGAGCCTTTGCCGCGAGATCGGGCGGCACCACGAGGCGACTCGTGATCTTCATCGACTCTCCATATCAGGTCTTCAGATCAGCTTCAGGAATGTTTGCCACGATATTCCCGCAATGTGCAGCAAATCCGCTGTTCACGCAATGCTGCGCTTCGAAGTCCACATACGCCTGGGTTAGGCCATTGCGAATCGTCGTCACGAACGCAGAGCCTTGGCCCTTCAGCGCCGCAGCTTGATATTGCGCCCGAACGGGGCCGCTCGATTTGGGGAATTGCAGCGCGGCGAACAGTGGATACTGCACGCCGTTGTGGAAGTGCACGATGTGCAGCTTCTGTTTGATTCCTACCAATATGTCTGGCCCCATCAAGTATCTCGGCCACACGTGATGCTGTTGAGTATCCCAAGCCTTACTGGAGAGATCCTCCTTGTCCTTCCAGCTCACGTGTTTCGGGTACGCATACTCGAGGTCGCTTCCGTTCCATTTGCCCCACTCGTGGTACCAGCTCGTCTTGGTCGCGCCGGTCTCGTTCGAGATCTTTGAACTGTCTAGATCCTTGACGAAATCCTTGATCGATGCCGCAGCGTTCATGTCCTTACCTTCGCACGCCCATCGCAGCAACCGACCTTTGAGATCACTGACACCGCCTTGGGCGACTTCAGTAGTAAGAGCGGCCTTCTCGTCCAGTCCGAAAGACGAGGGATCCGTGAATTGCGCTGCCAAACCCTTCCCGACGATCGTGTTGCCACTCCCGGCCACTTTCTTCCAGAAGTCATCCTCGAGATCACCAGACAGCGGATTGGCCAGCGCTGGCCGCGCCTCGAGCCAGTCGCGAACCTGGGACCACTCGTCGAATGCCGTGACCTCCGCTTCGTTGGCATCGACCTCTTTGCTGGCCCACGTCTTCGCGAAGCCCTGCATCTTGTCGAGATCATCCTTCCACCGCTCGCTCGGCTTATCGAATGACTCTCCGAATAGCTCGAACAACTGCTGCAGGATCCCCGCGAGCTGCTGCTCTTCTGCCGTCAGTTCGGTGGTGTCGCTGTTATCCGGCGCCTCGGCGCTTTCTTCTTCATTGGCTTTCTGCGATTCCCTCACGATCTCCTCTGCCGTCTTGTCGGTCTCGACCTCTAGGCTTCTCGCCTCACCGATCAAGCGTTCGGCCTTGTCCTTCGCGCTCTCGCTTTCTCCCTTCTTCGGCTTCTTCGAGAGGTCCTTGGCCTTTGCCTCCCATGTATCGAGCCGCTTCTCGACTGTCATCTTCTCCGCGCTGGCGACCATTGGCTCGGCGGTGGTGCCTTCGACGTCGATCCACAGCTCGTGACCCTCGCCGGCGGCGGTAAACGGTACGTGTTCGCCGACGTTGGGTTCGTCTCCGTCTTTCTTCTTCTTGTCCTTGTCGTCGCCTCCCAGTCCGACCGCCGTGAGCAGCGCCTTGCCCTTCTCCACCAGCCAGCCGATCACCTCGTCGAGAATCCCTTCGACCCATTCCTGGAAGCCGATGATCGTGTCGCGGATCTTGTCCGGCAGGTCACCGAATCCGAGGTACTCGGCGAGGAAGTCGATCACCGGCGCCACCAGGCCGCCGAGCGCGCTTTCGACCGCATTCGCCATGCCGCCGATGCTGCCGGCGATGATGTCGGCAATGCCGTTGACGATGGTCTCGATCAGACGGAAGATGCGCGCCGCGTTGGTGAAGATCCACTTCAGCACGCGGTAGATCGCTTCGAGCGCTTGCAGAATTGCGCCCGCCGGGTTGAACAACAGCAGGATGCGCGCGGTCACCGCCTTGACGACCGCCTTGACCAGATAGTCCACCGCGGCGCGAATGATCTGATCGAGGATCGTCTTGGGATTGAGCTTCTCCTTGATCATCTCGAACACGCCCTCGGGACCGAGCGCGACGAGATTGGCGACGATCGAGTAGGCCTTCTCGATCAGGGCGACGTTTTCCGCGCCGATGTGCTTCACCAGCAGCTTGCGGATCCTCGGCCACGTGATCCCCATCAACTGCAGGAAGAACGTGATCAGACTCTTCGGCGACAGGTCCTTCGGCAGTTGCACCCCGGCTGCGGCCAGGCCACCGGTCAGCCAGTCGATGAAGCCGCGCAGCAAGTGATCGAGGATGTTGTCGAAGAACTGCTGGAAGCCCTGGCCAACCGCCGCCATCAGGTTGTTGGCAAACTTCATCGGGTCGTCGGCGATGTCGCTGATGACCTGTTGAATCTTCGCGACCACGGCCCAGAACGAGGCCGGTGGGATGCCGAGCAGTTCGAGCAGACCTTCGAGGATGAACTTGGCCGGATCCTCGATGAAGCGATCGATCGCGTTGAGGACCTTGCCGATCAGTCCCTTGGCCTTTTCCCGCAGCGCGTGGACCTGCTCGCGAACATCGTCCACGGCCTGACCGGCACGATTGACGAGATCCTTCGTGAAGTTCTCGCGGACCTCGATCGCCTTGCCGTGCAGCGCGTCGAGTTGCTGACCGAACTTCGTCTGTTCGCCGAGCGCCCAGGTCTGCAGGTTTGCGGGCAACGACGCAAACAGCGCGGCAATCTCCGACCGCGCGTTGGCGATGATGCCTTCGCAGATCATGATCACGCCGTTGACGTCGGACGAGATCTCGCGAGCCAGCGCACAGATCTCGTCGCCAAACTTCTGCTCGGCGGCGTCGTACTCGTCGGTGACCCACCCGGGGAGTCCGGTGATGTCGTCCCACAGACTGACGACGGAGCCCCAGCCACCGGAGTGGCGGTCCTTGATCCAGTTCTCGACCTTCTGCAGATGCTGCTTGAAGCGCTCGCTGGCCACCTTGACGCCGGCATCCCACTTGTCCATTGCGATCTTCGGCAATGGCTGAAGCTGCTCGTTGACGCGGTTCTGGGCCGAGGTGAAGATCGCCTGCGCGTCGGCACTGACCTTGGCGCGCATCGACTCTTCCGAGCCGACCATCTTGGTTTGCCGCGCTCCGGTGCTGGCCACGGTCGATTGCCGTGAGGCGTTGAGGGCTTCGACCGCCTTCTGTTGCAAGGCCGCCATGTCCGCTCCTGCCTTGACGAGCGACGCCTGCTGATCGGCGAGCACTTTGGCCGGATCTTCTTTCGCGGTCTGGTCGAGCTCTCCTTGCGCGTCGCGCGCATCGGCGATCGGCCCGGTCTTCACCAGCTTCGCGGGCTCGGTATCCATGCCCGCGGCCTGCGCCTTGGCCTTGGTGTCGGCGGCGTCCTCGTCGAGCGAGACGTTCTTCGCCGGCACGGCATCGGGCGTGGCTTGTGCCGCGTTGATCGCGGGAGCCGGTGCCGCCGCGCCAACTGGATCGATGGGCTTGCCCTGCTGTTGCGGAGTACCTGCAGGAGTCTTGTTGAGATCGGTGTAGCCCTGATTCACCTGCTGCGTGCCGGTCTGTACGTTGCCTTTGAGCGTGCCTCCGGCTTCCTTCCCCATCGCCTCGGGGTCGGCCTTGACCAGCTTCTCTTCGTCGGGTGGTCGCTTCGATTTGATGATCCAGTAGATCTGGAAGCAGAGCGCTTCGACCTGCGGACTCGGCGCTGGCCGCTGCCCTAGCGCGGTGACCACGCCTTGCGCGGCGCGCGCGTTCGTTTCCTGTGATGGCTCGGTGACCGCACCGCGAGCCTGACCAACTTGTGTCGGCGCCGGTGGCAATGCGGCGTTCGCAGAGGCCGTCTTCCCCGCGCGCGACGAGGCTCCCTGCACGCGCGCTTTCGCCGCGGGCGTGAGATCGGTTGGCGCCTCCGGCATCTTCATCACAACCGATCGGCCACCACCTGCCTTCTTGCCGGGGCCGCCGGCTTCCACCGCTTCGCCCTCGGCGGCTTCCGCGGGAGCGCCGGCTTCCCCCTCCCCTGCAGCTGCGCCTGCAGTCGCGCCCTTCCTCGCTGCAGTCATCGCCGGAGCGCGCGATGGCGCTGCCGCGGTTGGCGCTTCTGCCGCAGCCTCGGTTGCCGGCGATGCAGCTGTTGCACTCTCTGGCGCCGCCTTCTTCTTGCTTTCTGGTGCGGCTTCGGCTGGTGCAGCGGTGACTGGCAATTCGGGGGCGGACTCGAGCACGGGCTCGAGTGGTGGCGCCGGGGCGGGCACTGCTGCGGGTGCCGCGGGCGGCAACGATGGCGGCGCCGCCGGTACAGGCGTGGGCGCCAGCACTGGACTGGGCGGTGGTTCGGCCGGCGTCGTCGTGGGTTTTGCCGTTCGCGCCGCCGATGCCGGTGTCTCCGCAGGTGATGGCGCAGGTCGTGGTGCCGGCGTTGATTCGCGCATCGGCGCGGGAACGACAGCCGGCGGCGGCGCGGGCGCTGCCTGTGGTGCAAGTGCAGGTGGTGCAGGTGCAGGAGGCGCGGGCGAAGCCGGCATCGGCGCGACGCCCGATGGCGGCGACACCGGTGCAAGCGGCTCGAACAGTGCCGCCATCCGCGCGTTACCAACCGATTGCTGAATGGCCACGCTCATGTGCGCGCGCGCGACCACATCTGGTGTCGTCGCCGACGCACCAAGCAGACCACTCGCGCGCTCCGGCGTTTGCGCAGCCATCGCGCTCTGCGCGCCTTCGGCCTCCGGCTCGATCGACGTGGCTCCGCCGCGCGGCCGAACCGAAAGATCCTGCGCGAGGTCCGGAGCGGCAGGCACGATCAGCCTCGAGGTGTGGGCGAGAGGATGTCGCTCAGCACCCAGCGATAGAACACATCGCCGAAGTCGCCCTGAGTGATCGGACGTCCGAGCTTCTGATACTCGCGCGCCGCGGATGCCACGAGATCGCGCAGGGTTACGGCGCGGCGTCCTGAGCTGAGCGCTCGAAACGCGGCATCCACCGAGACGTTGCGAATGCTTCCACCGGTGAAGTTGAATCGATCGGCGACCTCGCGCAGCTCTCCGTCGAGAATCTCGCTGCGCGCTGGCAGCAGCCGTTGCCAGATCTGCAGGCGCAGCGCCGCATCAGGCGCCGGGAATTCGATGATTACCTGTATCCGCCGCAGAAACGCATCGTCGATGTTCTTGCGCAGGTTCGTCGCCATGACGACAACGCCCGAGTACTCTTCGACGCGCTGCAGAAGATAGTTGACCTGCAGGTTCGCCCACCGGTCGCGCGCGTCCGACACCTGTCCGCGTTGTCCGAACAGCGAATCGCACTCGTCGAAGAACAGCAACGCGTCGGAGTCCTCGGCTTCCGAAAACACGCGGCTCAGGTTCTTTTCCGTCTCGCCGACCCACTTGCTCACCACCGCGGAGAGATCGACTTTGTAGAGATCGAGTCCCTGCTGGCTCGCGACGAGCTCGGCCGACAGCGTCTTGCCGGTCCCCGATGGACCCGCCAGCATCACGAGGAGTCCGCGGCCACGCGCGCGCAGCTCGTCGATCCCCATCTCTGCGCGCAGCTGGCTTCGCAGCCGCACTCGATCGAGCAACTCGCGAAGTTGTCGCTTCGTCGGTTCGTGCAGAATCACGTCGTCGATGGTCAGCGGACGTGTCGGCTCGATCCGGCGCGCGAAGCTGACGAGGCGATGGCCGGCCTGCCGCCGGCAGGCCTCTTGTACGTCGCGCAACGTGATGCTCGGCCGGGCGAAGTCGCGGCGCCGTGCAATGGCGACGGCACCGTGCACCGCACCGCGCACCTGACCCGCGCTCAACTGGAAGACGGAGGCCAGCGTATCGGCGGTCGCTGTACGATTCGGGAAGTCGTCGCTCGCCGGCAGATATGCCTGCCAGATTCGACGACGCATCTCATAGTGGGGCGGCGCGAAGTCGAAGCGCGGCACCCGTGCGTCGTCGAACCGACGAGAGCTGTCACTCGATCCGAGACCGGCGAAAATCGTCAACGCCGGCGCCGTCATCGCCGCATCGAGGAGATACTGCCAGCGATACGTCGGCTGGTCTTCTTGCTGCAGCCGCTCGACACCATGCCAGTAGATTGCACCGCGCCACAGGGCGACTTCGCGGTATGCCAGATCGACGATGAGATTCCAGCGCGCCGGGTCGCGCAGCGCTGTCTCGAGATCGATGCACAGCATCGGCCGTTCCATGGCCGTGGCCAAAGCGCGAGCGGCCGTGCGACGTCCGCTGCCATAGCTGCCTTGGAAGCGAACCACTGCAGGAGTCAACATCGACGCACAGGCGAGCTGCCTGAGACTGTCGACCAGGGCCTCGTCACAGAACAACTCATCCCAGCCGACGTCACCTGACAGCGTCGCGATCAGCCCGCGTAGACGACTGTCGAATTCGTCAGATCCAAGCAGAAACGACGCCACGCGCTCGTCCACGGTGACCGAGCTGCCGCTGCGACTGTCGTCGTGATGAGTGATGCTCACGAGATGACAAGCGCGAAGCCGCGATCCCGGCTCGAAGAGTGTCCGCATCGATTCGAGCGAACACAGCGCCGGCGCCAGCATTTGCAGCAACAGGTCGATCGTCGGTGACGACTTCGTCGCATCGTCGCGCAGGTAGCCAAAAATGCGGCGATAGCGGGCATCGACTTCAGGCAGAAGCGCGATCAGCAGCACGTCGCGTTCGACGTCGGTGAGATGCAGATCGCCCTGCAGACGATTGACACGCAAATCAACGCTCGCGGGTGTCTGATCGACGGCTTGACTGATCGACTCGGCAGCCCGAGCCTCGGCAGTCCAGTACGGCCGCAAGGCTTGTGTCAACGACTCGGGCATTTCGGCGGCTGGGCCGATCGGCGCCGCCAGATAGCGATCGATCTCGGCGTCGGTGACATGCACCATGCCCCAGAGGTGCTCCGGTTTCGTCGCGCCAATCGTCATGCGCCAGCGCGCAACCTGTGCGCGCACGAAGAGATCCACCCGGGCGAGCTCGGCGCGGAGATGTTCGCTGCTCGAGCGGTAGGCCTGCTGCGCCGTGGCTACTGACAGGCGCTCGATCATGGCGCCTCGATTCGCAAAGACATCTTGCGGTCCCCGAGCCACGGGACGGCAGCGATGTCATTCAGATATCCGGCCATCTGCAGCACGACGTCGAGCGGGCCGGGACGAAGCCGCACGTCGATCGAACGATCGCGGATGTCGATCTCGCCTTGGCGGCGGACCAGATTGGCCAGCAGATATGGCACGCTCGACGTGCCGAGCGCGGGCAGCCAACGGGCCCACAATCGAAGCAGATGGATGGCGATGAGAGTCAGGTCGTCGCTTCGCTCCACGCCGGGCGGCCAGCCAGCCGTGAAATCGGGGGCCCACGATTCCGGTAGGGTTTCGACGATTGCGAGTGATGGATCGAACAGCTGGCGTTCGAACATCAGCTCGCGCACGCGCAGCAAGAGCGGACCACACGGACCGGCCGGCAGCGACGAGAGTGGATCCGACTCGCCCGACGCACCACTCCACAGCACCAGCCCGGAGTCGAGCGTCCCGAGACGCAACGCCTTCTCGCCGCTCCAGAGCAGACCCAGTGACAGCAACACGCCTTGCAGTGGTGGCGCGTCAGGAATGTTGGCGAGGATTTGCGGCAGGCGTGCGTCGACGATCGCTCGAACCAGGAGGAAGAGTCCGGCGCAGGCCGACTCGATGCTGACGGCATCGGTGAGGACACGTGTCGAGCCGCTGGATCGCGCAGCGGCTACCAGCACGTCGGCTGCGGCACGACCGAATTCAGCCGCAGTACGCAAGCCATCCCGCTCCGACTTGGTCAGTCCCGCCGCGAATGCATCGGTCGATCGGGTCGCGATCGCCTCGATGACGTCTCCCGGTCGGCTCGCACGCGCGAGCACCTGGTAGCTGGTCACGACCGCCAGAACAATCGCCCGGCACGCCGGATGGGCCGCGAGCGCGGCATCGTGCTTCGCGAGGGCGGCATAGAGCCGCATCGCGTCCCGCTCGACGTCGGTGCTGCGTGCGTCGAGCACGACTGCACGAGACTCGAAGAGACGCCGAATCGCATCGAGGATCAATCGATGCGATGGGGTCAGCGAAGGGAGACGTTCTGGCAAGTGTGCGAGCGTTGCATCTGCGCCAGTCGCCTCGGTGGTACGCAGCCAGTCCTCGGTGACGCTTCCGAGCCATTCGCTGTCGGTCCAGTCAAGCACCGCCAGCAACTCCTCCCGACGCTGTTCCCACGTGGCCAGCGCGCGCGTGCGTGCGCCAGCGACATAGCCACGGGTGGCGGCAAAACGCATCACACTGACGATCGCCATCGCCAGCGACCGCCTGCTCGTCCACTCCGGTTCCAACGGCAGCGTCGCGAGATACTCGGTACAAAAGACCTCTTCCGACGGTTGCGCGCCGGCCCACAGACCCAGCGCGTCAATCAATTCGAATGCCGATCGAACGAAGATGAGATGGTCGTGGGATGAACGGTCGCCGGTGTGCAGACCGTCGCGGGCTCTCCACAACCAGCGTGTCGTGTCCCCATCGAGCAGCGCGAGGACATCGTCAAGACATCCGAGCTGTGCGAGATAGCGAAGGATCGCGGCCATCTCGGTGGCGTACTCATCGAGAATCGCCACGACCGCATCGCGGGGCGTCGATCGTCGATGTTTGGAGAACGCGCCGTAGTACCAGCGCTGCCAGGCTTCTCCATGGACAAGATCGGCGAGGAAGTGCGCGACGTAGTCGGCCGTGTCGGCAAACCGCGCGACATGGGAGGCATCATCTCCGTGCGCCGCGATCGTCCGGACGACGGCGGCGCAAGTCCGCTCACCCCACGTGCGAGCGAGCGTCAGCTCGTTTTGCTGCATCGAGGCCGAGAGCGTCACACGCTGGCGTACGTGTCGCACCACATAAACGGTGGACCCGTGGTCGAAGACCTGATCCAGGGCGTCGGCGTACGTGTCGAGCGAGCGAGATCGAACCGCACGCTCGAGACGTCCGGCCGCGACGGCTGCGTCCGGCTGGTGTCCTGAGAGTCGATACCGACAATGCCAGCGGCCGATGTAAGGCTGCATGTGTCATCCATCCGCCACCGGCATGCACTACGGGCCGACGTTGCCTGCGGCCACGCCCGCCTGAAAGCTCGCCAACAACGCAGTCGTGGCTTCCTCGCTGAGCCGGCGAGGCACATAGTCGCCCTGCAGAAGCCCCTCCACTTTGAGATCGCCGAAGATGGTCATGACCGGCGCGAGCGTGCCGGAGCCAGTCGTGTCCTTGAGCTCGAGCTTCACACACGGCGTGAACTTACCCTCGGCGTCCGAGAAACCGATCACGAACTGCCGGTTGAGGGTCATCTCGGCGCCAAGATCAACGCGGAGCTGATCGCTGCCGGTCTCTTGAATGCGATAGATGGACGGCACCTGCGGCGTGTTCTCCGCGGTGAACGCCGCCGGCTCGACGAACTGGATCGCCCCGCTGGCCACGCGCAGGTTGCCGTTGATGACCGTACGGCCACGCATGCGAATCGTGCCGTCCTGAAGGATCTCGAAACGGGACGGGACGACCACGCGGGTCTCGGTTTCGTCGGCGACGAGATGTTCCGGCACGAACACGGCAAAGCGCCGCGACTGGTCGTTTGCCGGATCCTCGCCCTTCTCGTACACGTACGTCACACCGCCGAGCGAACGCTCTTCGTCTTCGACAGACTGGCGACCAACCTCGACGCGCGTGGCGTTTCCGGGATGATCGATGACTTCGGCAACAACACCCACGTACGGGCGCTGTGAGAGATCGATCGAGTACTGCCCCGGCTCGGTGCGGGTGATCCTGCCGAGATACACGCGCCACTGCTGGCGCGGATCGTCCGAGACGTCGGGCACCGGCGCATTCAGGACCTGCTCGGGGACATCTGGCGGCGTGCGCGCATCGACGATGTTCGAGAGCGCGCGCTCGACGAGCACTTCAGGCACTTCGTCGGATCGATAGGCGCCGCCGGCCGCGTCGCACGATCGATATCCGGTTGGCGCGCCGGGGTTGTCATGGCGGCCGTAGACGAGCCAGATGTCGAGCCGATCGGTTGCCAGATCGTCGAAGTTCTCCGGAGCAATCCGCTTCTTGTCGGGCAGCAGCAGCTCGCGGCCGTAGCCGTCGATGGCCATTCCTGGCCGGACAACCAACGTACCTTCCTCGTTTGCGAGCTCGAGTCCGTTCACGATGCCCCACATGTGCAGCGCCACGTTGTGACGACGGCGCAGACCAAGCTGATAGAGCTGCTCGTCGCGGAACTCGTTCACACGAAGGAACTGCTTGTCGAAATAGTGGACGCGCGAGACGGGAGTGGCGGTCATTGGACGGTAATCCCTTGAGAAGACTCGAACTGGGGCTGCCAGGTCGTCGAATCACGCTGATACGTCGGCCGCACTTGAATCCTGACCGGCGCACCGGTCGTCGGCACGACGATCCCTTGGATGTTAGGAATCGTGACGGTCTGTCCCGGCAGAATCGCCAGGTCTTCGGCGGCGGGAATGTCAACCGGAGTGCCAACCTGCGTGGTGCCGCGCATCATGCGCTGCCGCAGCGAGTCGAGCAGCACCGGCTCGGTGCCGGCATTCTTCACTTTCAAGTCGTAGGTCCACGCTTGACCGTGTGTGATCGATGGCAGTGGGTTCGGGAACTCGAATTCGAGATCCTTCTTGCTGACGATCTGCTTCGATGCGATGACCTGCTCGGCCGGCCCGTTCGCCCATTGATAGTCGGCGGTGATCTGCACGGCGAGATCGGCGGAAATACCACCGTTGTGGGCAATCGGTCCGAACCGCGCACTCTGACCGCTCGTAAGCACCTGCCGTGCCGTCATGAGCTGCTGCGTGTTGGGTCCTTCCTTGACTGAGGCGCCGGTCACGGTCAGCGTGCGCGCCGACGTGTTCTTGATGCTGAACTGATAAGAGAAGTCGGCGCCCGGCGGCGCCGTCGCCGGAAGGTCAGCGAGCAGCATGTCCGGCGTCTCGACGACGGGAATCGTCTGTGTCGTCGCCACCGAATTCCACCACGGGAAGTTGCCAATCTTGCCGGTGATGCGAACCTCGATCGAGAGATCGCCCTCGGGCATCTCGTTGCCCGGATGCGAAATGGGAATCGTGCTGGAGTTGTTGTGCGGGACGGTGATGTGACTGGCGACGCTGTGCAGAAGCGTGGTGCCGGCAATGAGCCGTGTCTCGACCAGCGTGTCGGCAGTCACATCTTCGCTGCCTTGATTGGTCAACTGGACGTCGTAGTTCCAGGGCTTGTCCGTTTCAATCAGCGTTGGCAGGTTCTGAAGAGCGACCTGCACCACACTCGTCGCCTGCACCGAGCTTTGCAGTCCAGCGAGCCAGTACGACACGAGCAGCGACCTGAATGTGGGATCGGTGAGATCGGCCTTGACTGGCATCTGCTCGATCGTGCCCGTCACGATGACGCTGGTCGGCGGTGTATTCACATCGGCGATGCCCCGGCCAACCAGGGTCAGCAGCTTTTTGCCGCTCACGGTGAGCCACGGCAGCCATGGGTCGCCACTCACCGCATTGGGCTCACCGATCGCGAGCCGCACCGTGCCGTCACCGTCTTTCTTCTCGCCGAGATCGAGCCGCAGTTCGTGGACGGCGCGGTTCCCAACGGTGACCGCATCGAGGTGGACGCCGGGCAAGGGCGTCCCCGTCAACGGCGCGGCAAGTGGACGAAACGAAAGCCCGTTCGGCTCGACTCCCGGCTCGTCACGACGACGCGCCGGCGGGCTGCATCCGCGCACGACCACCGCTGTCTGTTGACGCTGCGGCCATGCCGCAAGATCGAGTGTGCCTCCGGAGGGTCCGAGATCGACGACAGCCGCCTCGACGCTCGATTCCGACGAGGGGCTTGCCTCGAGCACATTGAGCGTCACCGCTCCCGATCGGCGGTTGAACTCGGCGACCGCTTCACGCAACTTGCCGATGTCGCGAAGCAACGGCAGCGTTCCTCCGTTCAATCCAGGTATGTCCGACAGCACTCGCAGCGTCGGCACGGCATAGGCCGTTGGCGGCGCCGGCTCCACGTTGAGCCGAATGCGCTCGCCCTTCTGCCCGGGCGACTTCGCCTGCACGACGATCAGCGCTTGCGCATCGGCTGCGGCCACTGCGGCAGCGGCGCGAGTATCGAGCAGGTTCACCACTCCATAGATCTGGTTGTTGCCCTGCCGATCGAGCGCCAGTCGAGTCACGAGCGATCCGGACCCGTCCTTCACCACGACCGTGAAACCGTTGCGATCGCGCAGCGTCACCGGACCGACGTCCATCCGCGTCCGGCCCGCAGGATCCTTGACGTGCGCGGCACGAAGCGTCGTGTAGTCGGGAACTCTCAGCGGATCGTGCGGGACGCGACCGAGATAGACGGCCGCAGCGTCCGGCGTCACGGGTGGCGCGTCGACAGCGACCGCCGTGGTGATCACATGACCGGTCTCGATCCAACGCGCGAATGCCTCGGGCCCACACGCGGTGCGGCCCGGATCTCTCGCTGACACCGGCTCTCGGCAGTACACGAGCCACACGTCGAGCGCACCGTATTGGTCCGGATCGGGAATTGGTGCGGCCGATGGCAGCAGCACCTCGCGGCCCAGCGCGTCGATCGCGACGCCCGGCTCGACGACCAGTGTTCCCGAGAGGTCGGTCGCGATCCGCAAGCCGACAACGATACCCGGGCCGTGCAGCAGGTGGTTGTGACGGGAGTCGAGATCGAGGAGGTAGGTCTGCTCCTCCTCGAGGTCGCGCGCCGTCAATCGCTGGCGCTCCTGGAAGTACACGCGCTGTCCGGCCAACACGGACGCTATACCCCCTTCTTCTCGAGCAGCCGTTTCGCTTCCTCGATCAATCTGCGGCAGTGCTCGATGTCCGGCGTACGCAGCGCCTCGTGCACCTGCTCGGGCGTGGCTTTGACCAGGTCGCGAAGGTCGTTGATGCCCTTTTCTTCGAGCCGCTTGGCGAAGCCGGGTCCGATCCCGTTGACCTCTTCCAGATTGAACGTCTGTGCCGCCGGCGGCGGTGCCGCCACGAACGCCTGATAGTTCCGTTTGGTGTCGCCGAACGTCACGATGCGCTTGTGGCCGCAGTAGTCCTCGACGTAGTAGGCCACCAGACGATTCTGGTAGCTGAATTCTCCGCAGTGCACGAACACACGCTCGGCAAAGAGTTGCCGCTGCAGTTCAACCACATCGTCGAACGTCAACTGCTGGAGCTCGAGATCGCCGAGACCGAATGCGGCGAGACGCACGCACACATCCTCTGGCCGCTGCCAGATGAACGGCGCCAGACTGATCGCGCCTGCCGGCGTCGGCCAGCATTCGAGGCTCAGCGGGCGACGGAATGGTGGATGCGCGTTGACGTAGAGCACCGTGCAGTGCGTCTTGCCAAAGCGATCGCGGCGCCGCCACAGCCAGATGCGCGCGAGTGGCAGTCCGGTCTCCGGCCCGCATCCGAAGCAGTGACACTGGAAGTAGTGATTCCTCCAGTCCTGAACGATCCAGAAGACCACGTCCCTGAACCATGTCTCGGACCTGTTGTTCGAGCGTTCGACCTCGCAGAGCCACTCGCGAACGAAGCAGAAGTGATGCAGCGGATGCGTATCGAGCCACGCCAGCAGGCGCCGCACCGTTCGCTCCGGTTCGCCGACGGCGTAGAGACTCGTCAGGGTCGAGAGGATGGTGCGCAATTCCTCGGTGTACTCTAGGCGCCACTTCTCCGCGCGATCGGTCGTCAGATCCTCACAGCCATCCACCGGCACGGCGTACAGCTCGTGCCCCTCGATGGTGCGGGTGTACTCGCAGATGGCCGTGCTGTCGCAGCCACCGCGGGCGAGTCCGGATTTGGCGTCGCTGAGTGACTCGGCATACCGAATACGCAGCTCAACGCTGACAATCTCCGACTTGGGCACACCCCACGCACCGTAGCGGACGGTCTGCCCCTCGTTGGCCTGGCTCTGGTCCTGGCGCGGCTCCCAATCGCCGCACGGATTGGCGTCCGGGCGGCAATACTTGGCCAGATCGATCGTTGCGTCTCGACAGACAACGATGTCGTTGCCGCAGCAGTCGATGGCATAGCCAGGCGTGACCGTCACCGATGAATCGGAGTGCTGTTCGCCGTGACACCGCACGTCCAGGCCACACACCACGCCCCAGCCGTGGCGGTAGCGTGACAGCGCGCTCTTGCCCTTTACCCAGTCGAGCAACGCCGAGAGATCCTGATCGGTGAGCAGTTGACCGCAGAAGAAGCGCGGCTGGATCAGGCACTCGAGCTCGCAGCATTCACCCTTGCATTTGCCACCGCAGCGACACTTCTTCTCACCAGCGTGGGGCGTCGTCATGGTCATCGACATCTCGTTCATACCTGCTCCTGCTGCCGCTCGTGGTGGCGGTGGCGCTCCCACTCGTGGTCGGGAACCACGGAGAACCAGCTTTCGAACGTGCCGCCGCGGATGCCATCGCCCGACGGCAGGATGCCGCCGAGGTGATCGCCGTCCACCGGGTTACCGTGACAGTCGAGAATGAAGTCGCACTTCAGTGCGATGTAGACCGTGTGGTGCTCGAGGTAGGCGAACGGCGAGTGATCGTGCCGGCGCCGGCTGCCTTCCATCGAATACACCGCCACGCGATCGTGCTCGACGTGCGGCGCCTCGGTGTACGGCACGAAATCGAGGTCTTCGTCCTCCGCGCCGCCGCCGTACTGCACGATGAACGTGCACGGATTCACGCCAACCGGTCCACAGCGCCGCGGTCCATGCTCGGTCCGCTTCAATCGCCGATCGAAGCGGATTTCGAGCCGCTTCAGGCGGCGTTCGAGCTCACCGCGCGAGACGGTGCCGCCGTGTGGCCAGTTGATCGCCGCGATATGCGTCAGCGAATCGGCCGGAGGCTCAATCGACGGACGGCCGATGGTGTGGATGTCCTCGCGGTGG
>Ga0209382_10003275_pt1 | contig 22560 bp, 26 predicted proteins | sample SoiMetdeltSBSDD5_FD_187599 | JGI IMG/M metagenome (GOLD analysis project Ga0209382, IMG submission 187599) | Bulk soil microbial communities from a Populus tree surrounding site in Tennessee, USA - Soil MetaG P. deltoides SBSDD5 (SPAdes) (version 2) | ecosystem: Environmental > Terrestrial >...
GGGTGTGCACGGTGCCGGTGGAGGGGTTGAGCCACCAGCGGATCGCGTCGAATTTCTCCAAGCTGCGCAGGAACTCCGTGCGGTAGGCCGGGGTGTCCTGTTGCTCGGTGTAGGTGTCCAGCTCATATTCGGTGTCGGTGGCATCTGACAGCGAGTCGAAGAACGCCCGGTAGTAGCGGTCGATCAGGTCCGTGATGCCGTCTTTACCGAGGGCATGGAAGTAAGTGATCTGGTACGCCCTATGGGTTTCCGGGTCCAGCGTCACTTCGTACGGCGCATTGTCCAAAGCGGAGAACCGCACGGCGGTCTCGACCGAGAACGCCCGCCGTGCCAGCTTGGCCAGCAGGAACGCCGAGGTCTGCACGATGTTGGTGCCTAGCTAGTGATCACTATGGGCGGTCGGGCGGCGGATGGTTCTTCGGGGAGCTGGTGGAGTGGGTCAAGCTGGTGCCGGGCTCACTGGCTATCTGGCGAGAAAGATCGGTTGCTAACCCGTCCGCAAACGCGTTAGCAATTGCCAACGCGCTGCTCACCGAACCGCGGATTTGCTAACGAAACCGCGGACCCTACAGCGGGCGAACCCACTTTATGTCGCTGGTTTGTGCTGACCAGCGTCCAGTGCCGGTGTGCTGCTACGGACCCGATGGTTCGATGTGAACGCTGGAGATGATCGGGTCACGGAGCCAGCCGGTGTCTCTGCCGTGACTTTCCACCGTCATCGCGACTACTGGTGCGACCGGGATCAGTCCGTTTCGGCCTCGGCTGCCGAGACTCGCCGCGTGCAGGATCGGCCGTAGGGCGGCAGCCTGACCTGGTTTGAGCCCGTAGGAGACTTCGCCAGTCGGCGTGAGCACACCGTTGATGCTCCCAGCCGACCGTGTCCCGCTTGGTCGCCCGGCTGATGCCGATCATCAGCACGGTGCTGACCGCGACCGCGGAGCAGGTCGCCGTCCGTGAGCTGCGCTCCACGGTGCGCGTGGATGGCTTCCTCGCCCCGACTGGTGACCGGCGCAAGGACACCTACACCTCGGGCATGTACTCCGGCAAGCGCCACGCCTGCGGATTCAACATCCAGGTCGTCGGCTCCTGGCACGGCACCCTCGTGCTGACCGGCAAACCCATGCCCGGCTCAATGCACGACGCCAGGGCCTGGCGCGACCTCGGCCTGGCCCAACGATTCGACGGCCGGCTACATGCCGACGGTGGACCCGGCGGCTTCGCCGACACCGCCTACACCGGCACCGGCCTGTGCGTTCCTCAACGCAAGCCCAATGGACAGACCCTGACCGTCTCCGCACGTGAATACAACCGCGCCATCGCCTCTCGCCGCGCCAGCATCGAACGCGTCATCGCCCACCTGAAAAACTGGAAGCTGCTGGCCACCGGCTACCGCGGCCTGCTCGACCGATTCGACACCTTCCTCGACGCCATCACGAAGCTGGAGATCTACCGAACCTCGTGACCATCGATGAGTGGCGTGGCGGCTAGTCGCTAGTTGATCGACTTGTGATGTTGCCGTATGGACGCGACGGCTGTTGGCGGGTAGATCGCCTGGTCTGTGACCGCAAGCGTATCTTTGCCGATCGCCTCAGCCGCGTCATCTTGGATTCGGGTGAAATGTTGAGTGCTTGTCCGGACATGTGCTTGGTGTTGGGCGTATCCGCCCGGCACAGTCCCACGGAAGGAGCCACGTTTGGCACGCGCCGCACCCTCTTCGTCGAATGGCGATGCCGCTGGGCGTTTCGAGCGCCTGTATCGGACCTGCTACCACGATCTGCTCGGCTACGCACTGCGCCGTACCGATCAGCCGGAGGCCGCCGCCGATGTGGTCGCCGATGTTTTCCTGGTCGCCTGGCGACGGATCAACGAGATCCCGCCGGAGCAGGCACGAGCCTGGCTGTTCGGAGTGGCACGCAAGGTGATGGCAAACCATCACCGCGCCGACCGGCGCTGGACGGACCTCGCCGCGCGGCTGCGGCAGGAGCTCAGCCAGGTCACCACCGTCGCCCCCGAAGTACCCGACGACATCCGGCGGGCGTTCCGCACACTGGCGGAGGCCGACCAGGAACTGCTGCGCCTGGTGGCCTGGGAAGGGCTCACGGCAGACGAGCTGGCGGTCACGCTCGAATGCACGGCCAACGCCGCCCGCATCCGCCTACACCGCGCCCGACGCCGGTTCGCACAGGCGCTCCGTGAGCCGTCTTTCAACAGGTAATCGAGGAGACACACCATGACCGAGACCGACCACCAGCACGATCACCTAATCCGGCTACTCGCCCCCATACATCACCTTCCACCCTCGGCGCAGAACCCTACCGGCGGCGCCGCCAGCGAACTCTTGGAGAACATCATGCGAAACGTCGCGGCGACCACCCCGACACCGGCCAAGCGCCGGTCCTGGCTGACCCGGCACCGCCGGCTGGTCATCGCGCTGCCGACCGTGGCCGCAGCCGCCGCACTGGCATTCGGCATCAGCGCCGCGCTGCCCACCGGCTCCGGACCCGTCGGCCCCGCCCCGGCGCAGGCGCTGCAGATCACCAAGGACAACAGCTACATCATCATCAAGATCAAAGACCCGGGTGCCGACCCGCAGCGCTACCGCGAGGAACTCGCCAAGTACAATCTCAACATCGAGCTGACCCTGGCACCGGCCACACCCGACCAGGTCGGCAGGATCATCTTCTCCGAGATCGGCGACACCGCTGGCGGTCCAGACCTCGAATGGATCGAGGCACCCGGCGACTGCACAGCCAACGGCAACTGCTCGGTCGGCATCAAGGTACCGATCACCTTCAAGTCGTATGCGAAGATCGTCATCGGCCGGACCGCGAAGCCCGGCGAGTACATCGAAGGTGGCGGCTCCCCGGACGGTGCCTCTCCGCAGGACAAGGCGCTGATCGGCAAGAGTGTCGCAGAGGTTCGGAAGATCCTCGCGTCGCGTGGCCAGACCGCCAGCTACCGTGTCGGCTGGCAATCGCTTGACACACCCGCTGAGAAGGTGCCCGCCAACTGGATCGTGTACGACGCAGCGTCGCTGCCCGACAATGTCGTCGCGCTGTGGGTCTCGGCCGATGGCAAAGCGCCGACGAACCCCAATCCCTACCCGTCCGGCCCCCGCCCGGTCCAGCCGACCAGCACACCTTAATCAGGAAACGTTGAGCGGCAAAGCCCGCACCGGCACTGGAGAACTTCTTCAGTGCCGGTGCCTTGCCGGCGGTGCCAGCGACTCCATCGCCATCTGGCAGCAACATTGCGCGATTCCGCAGCAATCCGTGTGTGGCGAGCGCAGAAGACCGCCGATCGTAGTCGGCAGCTGACAGAAGGAGGAGCGTCAGACCAGGTGAAATACCCACCAATAGCCGTCGCGTCCGTACACGGCACATCACAAGTCGATCAACTGGCTGCCACGCCACTCATCGATCGACATCGAATGAATAACTCTCTCAATATTCTGATGTGGCGTTGACCTGCGGCGACGTGGTGGCTCGGGCCGGGGATGATGGTGTGCTGTGTCGCCTCGCCTGCTGTACTTGATCTTTTGCCGGGTGCTCGGCTGGCTCGTCCTCCTCACGCGGAGCACCGCCGCGAAGAACGCAGAGATCCTCGTCCTGCGTCACGAGGTGGCGATCCTTCGCAGGCAGCATCCGAAGCCCCGCTTGTCCTGGCCCGATCGTGCCATCCTTGCGGCGTTGATCCGGCTGCTGCCCAAGCCGTTGCAGGGCTGGCGGCTGGTGACCCCGGCGACCGTGCTGACTTGGCATCGCCGGATGGTCGCCCGGAAATGGACCTACCCGAACCGCCGTGGCCGGCCGCGCGTGGACGGCGACCTCGCCGATCTGGTCGGTCGGCTCGCCGTTGAGAACCCTTCCTGGGGCTATGTTCGGATTCAGGGCGAGTTGCGCAAGCTCGGGCACCCCGTGGGTCGCGCCACGATCCAGCGACTGCTGCGCCGTCGAGGTGTGCCGGCTGCGCCGCTGCGGTCGCAGACCACGTGGCGGCAGTTCCTGCGCACCTAGGCCGACACCATGCTGGCCTGTGACTTCCTGCACGTCGACTGCGCGGTCACGCTCAAGCGGGTGTATGTATTCTTCGCGATCGAGGTCGGCAGCCGCTACGTCCATGTGCTCGGCGCGACGACTAACCCCGACGGGGCGTGGACCGCGCAGGCGGCCCGTAACTTCCTGATGGATCTCGGCGAGCACGCGGACAGGTTCAGGTTCCTCATCCGCGACCGCGGCGGCCAGTTCACCGGCATGTTCGACGCGGTCTTCGCCGCCGCCGGCATCGAGGTGGTCAGGACCCCGCCGCGTTGCCCGCGGGCCAACGCCTTCGCGGAGCGGTGGGTGAGGACGCTGCGCGGCGAGGTCACCGACCGGATGCTCATCTTCGGGCCACGTCGTCTTCGCTATGTGCTGGTCGAGTACGTGCAGCACTACAACGAGAGCCGGCCGCATCGGGCCCTGGATCTATCACCGCCCCGCCCACCAGCCACCGTCATCGATCTCGACGAGCAGCGGCGGATACGCCGACGACCGATCCTCGGCGGGCTAATCAACGAGTACGAACGCGCCGCATAGATCATCACGAAGCAGCAGGTCACTGCACGTACCGGAATTATGAGCCCCTACAAGGCTTTGGCCCCGCCGAGGTCGCGGCCGCATTGCAGCGCGCGACGGTCCGGCCAGCCGGCCAGCGCCGAGTGGCCTGGGCGATCCTGGACAAGCCGACGCTGCTCACCGGCTTGGGCAGCGATGCCCCGGCACCGGCGGTGCTGCGTTTCATCAGCGAACTCATCAAGGCCGGCGCGGCCAACATCGTGGCACCGTCGTGCCCACGTTGCCGACGAACCGTGACACTGTCCAAACTGCTTCAGCGACAGCGGGTTTGCCGCGGCTGCTTCGCACGCGACGCCGCTGTCCCGTGCTCCCGGTGCGGCGCAGTCCGTGAACCGGCAACCCGCGATGCCGACGGAAAACCGTTATGCCCCAACTGTTTAAGCAACGATCCGGTCAACCTGGCATGCGGCGGCTGCGGGCGGCGTCGACGAGTCGCGGCCCGCACGTCCGAGGGCGTGTGGTGTCAAAACTGCCGACCCCGCACCCTGCAGACGTGCGGGATCTGTGGGCTGTCACGGTTTTGCGAGATCTCCGGCGCCACCGGCGAGCCCTGGTGCGACCCCTGCCAGTCGTGGTGGGCCCGCTGCAGCAGCTGCCATACGGTCGCGTCGATCCGCGGTGGCACCCGCAGGGCTCCGCTGTGCACCAAATGCCTCAACCCCGATCCCGACTTCTGGGATCGATGTCCGGTCTGCCAGACCACCTGGCAGATCAGCGCTCACCGGCCCTGCCACCGCTGCACGCTGACACAACGTGCCGACGAGCTGCTCACCGGCCCAGACGGGCACATTCGCCACGAGCTGGCTGCCTTGCACGACGCGCTGATCGGCATCGACCGGCCGGTCACCGCGATGGCATGGCTAGCACGGCCGAAGGTCGCCCAACTGCTCGCCCAGATCGCCACCGACCAGCGAGCCTTGACCCACGGTCTTCTCGACGAGCTCCCCGCCGGCAAAACCCTTGAGCACCTGCGGGCCGTTCTCGTCGCTGGCGGCGCACTTGCCGACCGCGACGAACGGCTCATCAAACTCGAACGGTGGACAGCCCACGCTGTCACCACCCGCAGCGACGCGACCAAACGGGCACTGCTGCACCGATACGTCACCTGGCATCACCTGCGACGGCTGCGCAATCGGCTTCGAGGCGAGCACGTCACGCACCTGCAGGCCCTCAACATCCGCTGCCACATCACCGCGGCCATCAACTTCCTGGACTGGCTGGCCAGCCGAAACCAGACGCTGACGACTTGCACGCAACTCGACGTGGAACAGTGGACGGCGCGCGAAGATGCCAGCTACCGCGGCGAGACCGGCCATTTCATCCGCTGGGCAACCAAAAACCGGCAGGCCACCGGCCTAACCTACGGCACCGTGCGCTGGCAAGGTCCGGCCGGACGCTTGGACGCCGAGAAACACTGGACCGACGCCCGCCGGCTGCTGCACGACGACACCATCAGCACCTCCGACCGCGTCGCAGGCCTTCTCCTTCTTCTCTACGCCCAGCGCCTATCAGCCATCAGCAAGCTGACCGTCGACGACATCCGCATCAACGACGACCAGGTGCAGATCGTCCTGGGACGGGTTCCGGTCGTCCTACCGCAGCCCTTGGCAGCGCTCGCCCTCGACCTGATCGCGACCCGCCGCGCCTACACCGTGATCGGGCAGACCAGCCAGACACCATGGCTGTTCCCCGGCCAACGCCCAGGCCAGCACATCAGCGCCGACCGTCTCGGCCGACGACTCGCCGCCCTCGGAATCAAACCCGGCCAAGCCAGATCAACCGCACTGTTCACCCTCGCCACCGAACTTCCCGCCGCCATCCTCGCCCGCATGCTCGGCATCCACATCAAGGTCGCCGTCGCCTGGCAGCAAGCCGCCAACGGAGACTGGACCGCCTACGCCGCGAATGTCAGCCGCCGTACCGACCAGCACGAAGCCGCACCCGGCGGCACCCACCGATGACCTGCCATGACAGGTGTAGTGCCTAGAGTGCCCCGTCCCGCAGATGCCGATCCGCGTGCCCCGGAGCTGATTGATACGAGGCACCACCTGGCTAGTGCCCGGCGGCGACGATGGTGGGCGGCTCGACCGCTACCGCCGACTCGGCCGCCTCGACCGGCAGCTCGACCAGCGCAGTGCAGCCGGGTCGCGCGCATTCGCAGTCGAACATCTGCGCCGCGAGCCCGACGCCGCGCCCGGGCTGGTGCGCGAGCCAGCCCCGGCACTGCGCGATGATCGCCTGGTTGGCGTACCGGAGCAGCTCCCGGCGCTGCGCCACCGCGGTCGCCACCGGGCCTTCGGCCAACCGGCGGGCGAACACCCGCTCCACCTCGGCGACGGTCTGCGCGACCGTCAGGTTGTCCACGGTCACGGTCGGAGCACACGAGGCCGCCGCGCGTTCGGTGACCCGCTGCCACTGCCACAGGTACCTGAGCGGCACCCCGTCCGGGTGCCGCTGCTCGAGCCGGGCACGCTGCACGGCTTGCGAAGGCAGCAGCCACACCGCCTGGCCCGCGGCGGCGACCGCGGGACCGGGCGGCGCACCGTCGACCACGATGACCGGGGAGCCGGGCAGCGCGCGCAGGTCTTCGACGGTCAGCGGCCCACGATCGTATTCGATCTCCTCCGGCCGGGCGACCGCGCGCTGCACCGGTGTCAGCGCGGCGAACCGCTGCGCGTTGCGGACTCCGCCGGCCACCGCCCGGTCGAGGTGCCGCCAGGTCTGCGCGTCGCAGTTGTACCAGCGCAGTCCGTGCCGCCGGGCGAGCCGGCGCGCCACGGTCGTCTTGCCGGCTCCGGCCGGTCCTCCGATCCACAGCACATGCGCAAGGCGCTCACGGTATACGTAAAAGATGTTCAAGTTCCTCCCTATTGGAGGGAACCGGTGCCACTACCGCTGTTGCGACCCTTGACCGCTACCATACCGGTCGTTGCTCTCGCCGCCGCGATTCTCGCCGCACCGGGTACGCGGCCCTCAACCTGCTCGACGGGTACGGCTGCGGCAATGTGTGGCGTGGAAACCACTCGGGCCTCGGGGTGTCGTGCCGCAGCGCGGCATCCTCATCTGGCACCCCTCTAGTCAAGGGGCGGAGCGCGGCCGTTTCGGTTTGGTTGCTGCTGCGGTCTTCGGAATGCTGGTCAGCGTGGGTGGGTGCGGTGGCGTAGGGTGGTTGTCGGGTCCGGGAAGTGGCTTATCCGAAGAGTCGGCTGTCGGGGTTGAGCCGGCCGCGCTGGATGCCAGTGTCGCCCCATCTGCCCTCCCGGATCCGCCTTCTTGGCATCGGCGAGCATCCGCTGGTAGACCATATTGGACAATCGCCGTTTCAAGCAGCGCATCGCTTCCATTGGTGCCTTGCCGAGTTTGCGGCGGAAGTAGGCGCGGCCGGGCGTGTCGTGGCGTAGCTGCACGACGGCCATGATGTGCAGCACTCGGTTGATTCGCCGGTTGCCGGCCCGCGCGAGAGGCGATGGCGCTGTTGGTCGCCGGCGGAGGCGTCGATGGGTGCGGTGCCGTTCCAGGAGGCGAAGTGCGCTCGGCTGGCGAATCGGCCGATGTCAGCGATGTCGCCCAGCAGCCTGGCGGCACCGGAGGGTCCGATCCCGTTGAGCTGCAGCAGGCTGCTGCCGGTGCTCTTGACCAACTCGGTAAGTTGGGCGTCGGCGTTCTTGACTTTCTTGTCGACCACGGCCAGCTCGGAGGCCAGCTGGCGTCGGGTGCGCCCGACGATGTCACGCGGCCGCACCGTGTTGAGCAGAGCACGCGCTTGTGGCGCGGACAGATATTTCTTGGCACCGCCGGGGACCAGCTCCAGCAGCAGCTGGTGCAGGCGGTTGAGCAGTTCGGTACGAGCCCGGCCCAGGGTGTCGCGGCGGTCGACCAAAAGTCGCAACGCGGCTGTCGTGTCATCCACGGCGATCTTGCGCAAACCCTTGGCGCGCAATGCTGCTACTGCTACCGAGTGGGCGTCGACCCGGTCGGTTTGCGGCCCTGTCCCGTGGCGAACACCCGCGCTCGTCCGATAGCTTCGACGGCACGTCCACGACAGTTTCGCCGTCGGCGACCAGGCGTTGGGCGATATGCCGGCCGATACCGTTGCAGCCCTCCACCGCCCACAGCCGATCGTCGTATTGCCGGCCAAGTTTGAGCATCGTGTGGTAGCCGTCGGTGTCGGTGCCAAACCGGCCCTGGACAAGGACTTTCTCGCGCTCGTTGATGATTTCGATGGTGGCTGACCGCTTGTGCGGGTCCATGCCAATGATGATCTGTCCCATCCCGCTCCTCCTCGATCAGATCGGCTGACACCAGGCGAGGAGGGCAGCGCTTCTTCGAGCTGGGCAAACCCCTCTTGAGCCACTCCGCGCCGCGGTGACCAGCAGGACGCATGCCAAATGAGAGCCACACCAAAACCTGCTGGTGGGCAGCCGATGAGAGAGCAATCCTGCCGGTCACCTCGACCCCAGCCTGGCCTAGCTGCGGTCGTAGCACCAGTCTCCTAAGAAGCTTGATGACAGTGCGCCGAGGTGTCCTCGCATTGGGTCCGCTGTTGGCCAGCAGTACTTCGAGCCGAGGTGTGGTGGTTCGCTACCCGATGTGCCGATGGTGGCGCCGCCACTGGCTGCCATGTGTCGATGCCGACGTGGCGCTGATACGGCGATTGGTGGTTACCGAAAGTAGGTCGCGCAATGTCCGCCAGCGAGACGGCATCGAGCCAGCGCTCGTACGAGCTGAGAGGCATAGGCCATGCTGGCCGGCATGCCACACTCGTGGCAGAGCGCCCGCAAACCGACCATGGAACCAGACTCGCGGTGCAGCACCTCGCCGCGTTCATTGCTCACCACATCCGGTAGGAGTCAAGGTAGGGAGGGAGGCCAGCATGGACGACCGTGATGACGGTACGGCCCCTGCCACGGATCCGTTCAGCCCGGACCCGAGTGGCGGATTCGAACGCGGCGCCGATGAGCGGCGGCGGCTGGAGCACCAGTTCGGGTTGCTGCGTGAGGACTTCAACCTCTGGTTCGACGGGATGCTACGGCTGGGCGGGTTGTCCACCGACCCGGACCGGGCGACCTGGTCGGTGCTGGACGTCGGTTGCGGCGAGGGCCTGTTCACCCGCGAGATCGCGCGGCGGTATCCGAACGCGCAGGCGGTTGGGATCGATGTGGACGCCGACGCGGTCGCTGCCGCCATGGCGCGCAGCGCGAATCTCCCGAACGTGCGGTTCATGGTGCACGACGTCCGGCAACCGCTGACGGACGCCGGCGATTTCGATGCCGCGGCCATGTGGTTGGTCCTGCCCTATCTCACGGATCGGCGGACCGCGCTGGCCAACCTGGCGGCGGTGCTGCGGCCCGGCGGTGTCGCCCTGCTGGGTAACGTGCCCGATCAAGCGATCCGGCTGGAGCATCCGGCCGCGGCCGGGCTGCTGGCCGCCGGTCAGCAGCTGGTCGCCCGGCTGGGTCTGGCCGGTCTGGAGGACACCCTCGAAGGGTTGCTGCGCCAGGTCGGTTTCGACGACATCACCACCGAGGCACTGCGCTACCCGCTGGGTGGTGCCACCCGGCACGGGCAGCGCTGGCACGCGTACCTGCTCACGAACATGAGCACCGCCAAGCACCCGATTGTCAACGTGTTCGGGCTGATGGACGAAGCCGACTACGACCGTCGGTTCGAACAGCTGGCCGCCGAGCCTGTGCTCCGCCTCTACGGTGAGGTCCGCTTCCTGGTAACCCTCGCCCGGCGCAGGTGAGCCGCGGGCGGACAAGACGCGCACTCTACCGGCCCCGGCCGCTGGGGTGGATGGTCGCTGTGCCACCCTGACCTGGCGTGCTGGTCCTGTCCACCTGGCCGACCATGCCGGGCGGGCAGGTCGATGCTACGGGCACGTCGGCCACGGCGACCCGGTAATCGCCGCCCGAAGCCTGGCTTCGCCGCCCACATCGGCAACTGCCGCATCGGATTGGATCGTCGGCTAGCGGACATGCCGATGAGCGGTTGTCATGCACATGCGGCTGTAGCCTGACTGTCGGCTACGTGCGCACCGCGTCCACCGCGGCGGCCGGCACTGAGTAGTCGCTGACCGCCGCGGCGGCCAGGGCTCGCGCGCGGCCCGGTTGTACGAGCAGCTGCAGCGCGACGACGAGCAGCGGAACGAGCGCGAACGGGTCGGTCGGTAGCGGCGTCAGCACCTCCCGGCTGCCGCGCAACCGACCCTGGTGGGTCAGTGCGGCGGCGAGCGCGGCAAATGCGGAGCTTCGGGCGCCGGTGGTCTCGGCGGCGCCGAGCATCAGCGCAAGCGCGCTATGCGTGCGGACGCCGGCGCGGCCGACGACCGTCTCGGCGGGCAGTGTGTCACCGCGGCTGATCGCGATTGTCAGGCCCGGAAGGTCGACACCGCTGGCCGCAGCGTTCCCCGGCTCGACTGTGCGCGGGTTCGCCTCGATGTAGCACGGTGTCCCGTCTGTGTGCAGGTAGTCCAGCGTCAGCCCGCCATGCCAGCCGAGGTGTCGACCCAGTCGTTCGATGTCGGCTCGCGGCTGCTGATGGTCGACGCCCAACCGGGCCGCGGCACTGCCGCCCGCACCGGTCCCGACCTGTTCACTGGTGTGCACGGCGACGAGGCGCCCGTGCTGGAACAAGCCGGCAACCTGCGCGTAGGTGCCGGACGCAGGCTGCTGGGCAAGCACCGGTTCGCCTGCGGCCACCTCGGTGAAACGGCGCGCTGCCTCTTCGGCGGAGGTGACGTAGCGGACGCCTCTACCCGCGGTGGAGAACGGAGCTTTCAGCCAGCACGGTAGTTGAACGCCGCGCAACTCATCGGGGGTGTGGACGAGGGACCAGGCAGGCTGGGGCAGCCCGACCGCGTCGAGCAGCCGCGCGCAGTCGACCTTGCCCTCGATCAGGTCGAAGGCGTCGATGTCCGCGACGGCGACCGGCGTGTCGTGAGGGAGGAACCGTCGACCGGCGGCGAAAAGCCACGCCCGCTCGTGCGTCGGCAGTAACGCGTCGTACCGACCGCCTTGTATCGCTGCCGCAACGGCGTCGAGATAGCCTCTCGGGTCGTCGGCCGCTCGTGGCACCTGGACGAGGTGGTCGCACCAGCGGCTGAACCGCGCGATAGCCAGCCCGTTACTTGCGGCCACGTCGACGCCGACCCCCGCCGGTCCGAGCAAGGACAGGTACTCGCGGGCGGTGAGGCTGCTCGCTTCTGACAACAGCACGCGCATATGCGATATCCTCCTGCGGGTTGGCGCACGCGCCCACTTTCCGTCGCGCCAGCGGGCGCGGCACAGGGTCGAAGGTCATGAACTTTCATCCCCACCAACAACGCCCGCTCATGCCGCGAAGTGTTCGTCACTGTCCGTATCGATCTATCACTCTGAAGCGGTCGAACAGTTTCCGGTGAGCGCACCGGGCGCGCCCATCTGGGCGATCGGTTGCTCGCCGAGTTGGGATCGTGGTTCACCCGGTCGGCGGGTGAACGGGATTCTGGTTCAAGGCCAATCAGATCATCACTATCTCGCGTGGGGAGCAATGAAGCAGCTGGACGACGCGGGCCAGATCGTGATCCTCAATGGTCCGCCACGCTCGGGGAAGTCCAGCATCGCCGTGGCGGTCCAGGCGAGGTTCGACTGTCTGTGGATGAACCTGGGGGTCGACCATTTCAAGCGGATGACCCCGGCCCGATTCCAGCCGGGGATCGGGCCCGACCGGGTGGTGAGCATCCCGATCTTGAGCCGGTTGTGGTGCGGCTGTACCGCGCCCGGCCCGATCTGGTGGCCGACCGCACTCGCACCCGTCACCGGTTGAGCAAGTTCCTGTTGCGCCACGACCGGGTCTGGCGTCAGGATGCGTGGACGCTCAAGCATGAACAGTGGCTTACCGGGCAACGCTTTGCCGACCCAGCCTTGCGATCCACGTACAGGCATTACCGGGCGGTGGTGGCCGCCCGCGACGCCGAGGTCGCCGCCGCTCGTCTTGGCATTGACCGGGCACTGCCAACTACGGTGGCACCAAGAGGTCAGATCGCGCTATGTGGTCTCCGCCGCATCCACGGCGGCTTGGATGAAGGCGCGGACCAGCGTCGTTTCGTTGGCGCTGCGCAACACCGGCGCGTACCGCAGGATCGGTCCATCGGTGATGGGTACAAGGTGATGTCACGCCGCCAGCGGGTGGCGGGCCGCTACTGAACGACCGTCAAGTGTCCGCGGCTGGTCGGCTCGGCGGCCGGGGTCGGCCCTGGTAGCCATATCGTGGTTCGTCGTGGTCGGCTCCCAGCTCCCCGGCCGCGGGCAGACACGGTTAGTTCGTGTTGGCGCAATCGTCCCCGGCCGCGGCCAAGTCCGTGCCATTGGGACCTCTCCAGTGAGAGGGTCGGGTCGGCGCCGTCCCAGTCTGCGAACAGGATTAGGACTCTGCCGCGCTGGCGCGCGCGAGCGGCAAGCTGGGTGCGAATGGAGTCAGGCACCCGGCCAGCGGGCGCTACGGCGACCGCATCGAAGCCATCGAGGAGGATGGAGACCACGTTCGCCCACTGTGGACCCGGATGAGGTACCAACGCCAGCCGCTCCAGGTTCACACCGATCTCTTGCGCAGCCACGAGCCCAAGCTGTGGCATGCCAACGACAGCGCACCACGAGCCAGCTCGGGAGGTGCCCGCAAGCGTAAGCAGCAACAGAGTGGTGGCGCCTTGGCCGGTCGAGATGGACACGGTGGTTCCCCGGCGAAGTCCGCCATCTAGGAATAGATCTTCCAGTTCCGACGGCACCGCCAGGATGCGGTCGGCTCCGCGTCCGGCAACGCCTGGACTTAGATCACTCGCCCGCTTTAGCGCGCCTACCAGGGCCGGACCGACCGCCACATCTTAGAACGTTAGTTCTAATGCGCGCAGTCAGCAAGCGTCCATCCTGGTCGTGGGAAATCCCGCGAGACATTATCCACTCTGTACTCGAGCTCGATCATGAGGATGCCGGTCGCCTGGTCGCCTCGCTGATCGCACGTGCGGCGGGCTACCTGGTCTCGTTCAAGGAGTCCGGCATCACGCAGGAGCAACTCGATGCCGCGGTCACCTGGATTGGTGCCGGTCAGGGCGCCGGCTACGCAGGCCCGGCCGCGGTCGCCGCCGCGCTGGCCGGGCACCGCGGTAGCCAAGCGCTCCTCGCGAAGCGCTTGGGCGTTGAGGAGCCTACCCTCGACCAGCTCGCCACCTTTCTGGACGCTGAGTTCTTCCCGGCAATGATCTGGCTGTGCTGCGGCCTGGTCGCCACCGTTGGAGAGGGCGACGTCGACTGGCTACGCCAGCATCGGATATCCGGATCCTGAGACACGCCTCGCCGGCCTCCGCCCCGGCCGCTCTGCTCATACACAAGATCGTCCTGTTTCTGCTACGTAGAGGCGTGGATCGCGTCGAGGACGTTGTGCCTGCCGATAATGTCATCCGGGCAGCTCAGGCGGCATGTGTCAGGACGTACCAACAGCCGCAATCTCTGCAGTGTTGGCCGCGGAAGCAGGCTGAGCAGCGCTGCCAGCAGCGCCCGATCAGCCGGCTCGAACCGGACTTTCTGCGCGCAGGGTTGGCGTTGTAGCACCGTGATCTGGTGGCGCAGCGCGAGGATCTCGGCGTCCTTGTCCTGGTCGCTTCTCGGTATCAGCCGCAGCAGCGCGAACGTGTTCGTGACGCCGAGGTAGGCGAGTCGAAGGAGCACGAGGCGGCATCATCGCGTAGCGGCCGACGACGATGGGCGAGGACTTCGCCCTCGAATAGCTCAAGATCGACGTACGAGGCCTGAAGTGGCCCCGACCAGGGTGGATGACATTTCCCGGCAAGCACACTGTTGTCGGCGTGTGCGCGGCCGGCCGTCGCATCACGCAAAAGGATACGGGGTGGCGCGTGGTCGCCTGTGCGCCTAGACTACCAACCGACCACTTGGTTGGGAGCCTCTCATGTCCGACCGGAAGCAGGCCCTGATCGCCGCGGCGTTCGACACCATTGCCACTAAGGGGTTCGAAGGCTTGCGACTGCGCGACGTCGCGACTCGGGCCGGGATCGATCACTCCACTTTGCACCATCACTTCGCCACCAAGCAGGCATTGATCGCCGACGTCGTGCTCTGGGCCACCAGTCAGTTCTGGCCGACCATGCCGCCTGACGGTCCCGCCCGGCAACGTCTGCGCACCCATCTGGACGCCCTCGCCGAGATGATCCAGCAACGACCCGAGCTGTTTGTGGTGCTGGACGAGTTCGACACCAGGGCCCGCCGTGACCCGGACGTCCAGGCAGTCGTCACACGGCTGGAGGCGGGCTGGCGTAGGGCGCTCGGACAGCTGTTCACCGACGGCGGCCACGACGATCCGCAGACCGCCACCGAGCTGGTGATCGCCACGGTCAAAGGCGTGCGGCTGGCCCCGCAACACGCCGGCGCCGTGCTCGGCCAGCTGGCGACCCTGATCTGGACGCAAAGGTGACCATCGTGCGAATCCTTGCCACAGTCTGTGCACTGCTGTTCGCTGCCCTGACCGCTGTCGTCGCGGCTCAGCCCGAACTCGCCCTCGACCTGACCCTCCGCTGGCCAGCAACCCAGCACACCGGCTGGCTCGACATCACCGCCACCGTGATCCGGTTCGCCGCCAGTCAGCTTCCTCTCATCGCAGTCCTGCCGCTGACCGTGGTGCTGTTGTGGCGCAAGCGTCGCCGCGACAGTCTGCTGCTGCTCACCTCGTTCGCAGCGGTGCTTGTGACCAGCGTGGCGGTCAAGCTCGCAGTGGCCCGCCCCAGACCACTGCAGGGTGTCTCCGGCTTCCCCGCCGCCGCTGACGAGACCAGCTATCCCAGCACCAGCGTCGCTCTCTGTGTGATCTTCTGGGGCCTGCTGGCCGCGTTTCACCGCAGCCTGCGCCTGCTAGCTATCACCTTTATGGCGCTGATTGGGATCTCGCGCAGCTACGCCGACGACCACTGGGCCACCGATATCCTTGGCGGCTACCTGATCGGCGCCAGCGCCCTCGCGACAACTCTGTGGATCTACCACAGAAAGATCAATGATGGGCGACTCGCCAGCTATGCCGATGAACGCGCCAATGATTAGTTCCGACCGAGAATGACTACCTGGGTTGCTTCGGTCATGCCTCCGGGTCCCTCACAGCGCCCGTGGTGGTGCCTTCTCCTGGCAAAGGGAAGCCCCCGGTCTCGGCGAGCGGGGCAGGGTTGGCAAGAAATCGGTTCACTTGCGGAGCTCGTTGATCGGCCGAAGTGGGCCTATGGCTCCGTGAACGAGGCCGGCGCGAAGGTCCGCAATCCTGGCCTTGATGACCGGAAGCTCGACCCACGGGTGGGTGACCGCGACTACCGCGTCCATCATCGCGTCCGTCCAGCCGGTGTAGTGGCCCGTCATGGTGCGCTTCTCGCCGGGCTTGGCGTGGCCAGTCATCATCCGGATGACCTCGCCGCTGATGCCTGCGGCAACCAGGCACGAGTTGCAGGTGATGCGCATGCAATGTCCGGTCAGGTGCTTGTGAATGCCGAGAGCCTCGAGCTTCTGCCCCAACGTGTCCCAACGGCGCCAGTAAGGCTGGTAAGCCCACTTGTTGCCCTTCGGACCGTAGAACACCAGGCTGTCGCCTTGCCGGTTGGCGCGGAGGTTCACGATGTCCATCGCAGGTTCAGGCAATGGGGCGAAGCGCCAGATGTTGGTGCCCGCCTTCGTGCCCTGCTTGACCACGCCGGCCGTCTGGCGCTGCACCAGGTCAACACCGCGTGGCCTGACGTTGTTCACCATGGGCATCGTGATCTCGCCGTAGCGGCTTCCCGAGCACAGCTTGACGACAACAAGGTCCGCCCAATTGGGATCAATCTCGTAGGCGCACTCGATCAGCGCATGGATCTCCGCCAGGTTCTCCAGCCGATCTCGACGAGACACCGTCTCTTCGAGCAGGTCAAGCCCGTCGAACGGGCTGGACCAAGTTCGGATGGGCTTTTGATCCTTCTTCGTGGAAATGCAGGCCCACTTGAAGGCAGGCGCCACAACCGAGGTCCGGACCTTATTCGCCGACTTGGGCGAGTAGCCGGGCTTGGCCGCGGTCTCTGCCTGCCAATCCCGGGCCTGATCCTGGTCGGCGTCGTCAGCGTCCAGCTTTCCGAACCAGTGCGTATCGACGTGGTCCCGCACGTACTGGCGGTACTCCTTCAGGGTGCGCTCGCTCGGTGGCTTTGGCGAGGCCGCCTTAGCCTTCAGGTACAGCCAGCACAGATCACTTACGGTGATCCGTTGGACCGCAGCCTGCTTGTCCGCAGGTGTCAGGTCGCCGAGAACCCATTGCAGCCCATACGCTTCAAGCACTTTCATCGCAGGCATGTGGTTGCCCGCCTCGTCCACCAGCCCCTTGAACTTGATGGCCTGCGCGTCCTGGTTAAACGTCACCGTCATTGGCCGCCCTTTGCGGCCGCCTTCACGCCACTTGACCCGCCATACGGTCGGGTTGTCAGGATTGTTTGCCTCGATGCTGGCCACCTCTGCCAGTCCTCCCCGTGAGACGACGCGAAGCCGCGTCAGGAAGGCAAAGTTAGCCAGCGTGCACCTAAATCAGCAACCGTAGGTGCACGCAAAAGCCGCGACCAGACATTCATCCTGGTCACGGCCTTGATCGACGGTGGGCGATACTGGGATCGAACCAGTGACCTCTTCCGTGTGAAAGAAACGCGCAGATCCACTACCACCTGTGACACCTTGATCATAGCGGCTCTGACCTGCGCGACTTTGTTTCACCGGACTTCACTCATTTTCACACTTTTTCAAGATCACAACTCATGGGCAGCAACCGTCCACAATGGACGCAGCCGCCCCATGCGACCGATGCCTTAGGCCCAATCCTGCCGTCTGAGGCGGGCAGAGGGGATCACCTATCCAGGGAATTTCACGGATTCTATCAACTCGCTAAATTTATCGGATAAGCGGTGTTTCCGTACTCCGACGTTCGGGAGGTCGCCGTGGCGTGGGTCGAGCAGGTCGGCTACCAGTTTCGCGTCCGCTTTCGTGACAACGGCCAGATCATCACCGACTCGACGCACGCCGACGGGCACGCGGCCAAGCAACGTTGTCAGGGCTTGGAGGCGAGCCAGCAGCGTCGGCGGCGGTTGTACGAGCCAGCTCCCGCGCCAAAGCTGAGCGATTGGGTGAAGGTGTGGTCGGCCCACCGCCTGGTCAGCCTGGCGGCGGCCAAACGCGACGAGTCGCTGTTGCGGGTGCACATCCTGCCCCGGTTCGGCCGATGGCGCCTCTCGGCGATCGACCTGCTGGCGGTGCAGGCGTTCGTCAACGACCTACGGCAGGACCTGGCGTACGAGTCGGTCAGGTCGATCCTGTTGCTGCTGCGCGGCCTCTCCGGGCGCGGATACCCCTAGACGTTTTTGGCCACCACGGAGCGATGTGGTCGAGGTGTTCACGAACCCCTTCGCGGTAGGTTTCCTCGAGCGGGGTCAGCGGGGAGAGGTCAATTATGGTGGGCGGGATGTTCATCTCGGCGTCGTTGGTGATCGGCGGGGCTTTCCATGCTTCGCGCATTGCTCCGCCGGCGACCTTGCGCAACTCGGTGATGAGCTGGCTGTAGGCTTCGCCCACGGTGGTGGACTCCGCCGTAATCCATGCCTGGTAGAAGTTGAGCTTGCCCTGGATCTCCCGGATGGTCTCGGAGAGGCGGATGCGTTCGCCGGGTAGGTCGTCCTGGCGGCGCCGACGGATCGCGTACGGCATCTCTTTGTACAGTGCGTACGCCTGGTATGCCTCGGCGAATAGCGTTCGCTGTCGGGCGCGTTCCTCCTCGCGGCTTTTGCGACGGGCGGTCCATACCGCCAGCCAGGCGGTGACGGCTGCGGTGACGATCGCGGCGAGCAACACCCACGGGAACGTGTTGCCAAACTGCGACCCGGCCGCTGTTGACGGCTGGGCCGCTGGTGGCGGCGACGACATGACGACCGACGCCACGCGGGCCGGGCCGCCGACCGGTGTGGGTCCGGGTGCGGCCGATGACGGCGTGGGTGTGGGGCTACTCATGCGTTCTCCTCGCGGTGCGGGGCTTCGTCCCCGGGCCACTCGCCGGTGCGCCGCCACCATTCTTCACGCACCAGGTGCGCGATGATGTGGCCGAGCAGCGCTGCCGCGCCGTCGCGGCGGATCCACCGCTGGTCTGGTCCGTCGAACGGCCACCACATGCAGAGTTCGCCTCCGGTGTACCGGTGGGGTGACTCGTCCGGCCCGTCGACGAAGACCCGGGGTACCTCGGGCGAACCAAGAGCGAAGACGATCGTCACTTGGCGCGTGGCCACGCCGGGCGGAGTCACCGTACACCGCGCCGCGAACCCGCCGCGGTACCGCCGAGGTGGACGAACCACTTCGACTGGCGTGCCAGTGGCCCCCAGCTCGGCGACGAATCGAAGCCGCAGGGCCGGCCGGGCGAACCAGGCCGGCTCCCGCCATGCGACCCTCACTGCGACGCCCGGCCGCCGTACGCGCGGGTCGGTACCACCACGGCCGCCGGCCCGGCAAGTCCGAGAAGGGCGGTCGACACCGGCTGGCGCTGTTGCAGCAGCCCGGCAGTGCTGGCCAACGCGTTGCTGCCGGGATCGTCGATGTACTTCCAGAAGACCCGGTGCAGCGCTGCCCGGACCGCTGCCTCGTCGGCATCATCGGCCAGGGCCTTGGCGAGCGCATCGGCGGCTTTGCGCAGCCGGGTCGCGACGGTCCCCCGATCCAGCAGCAGACGGAGCGGAGTCGAAACGCCGGCCGGGTCAGGGGTGACATCTCCGCGGCTGATGCGGTTAGCTGCCCGGTCGAACACCGCGTGCAGCGCCTGCGGTATCCCGGCGCCGGCGACGACGAACTCCAGCGCGAGTACGGCCAGGTGAAACGATGACATCCCGGGAACGGTGTACTGCTTGTTCCACGCCTTGGCCAGCCGGGTGACGATACGGCGGGTCTGCCGTAGCGACGCGGGCCCGGCATTGAACAACTCGACGTGCCGCTCCGGGTCCGACGGCTCCCAGGTGTTTTTCTCCAGGTTCGGAATCCAGAGCCCACTGCCGTCGCGACGGGTCAGCGCCACCACGAGGTCGACGGTCGGGTCCTGCTCCTCGACCGGGGCGCCGAACGACACCTTCGGCCCGCGCTTGGAAGTGCCACAACGGGCATTCGGGTACGTCTCCCGCACGCTCGGCCCGAGCAGAGCGCACAACTGCTCAGTGACCTCGGACGGCGTGTCGCCTCCGCCCTCCGGGCCTAGGTTCGGGTAGCAACGGCGGTCCAGGACGAGGCCGCCGTCTCCGTCGGTGACCGGCCCGTTCATCAGGTGCGCGGCGAGTGACCCGCTGCGGTAGGTGCGCAGGGCTCCGGGGAACTCTTCGGCGATGTCGCGGACCAGCTGGAGCCTGACCCGCGCCTCCTTCAGCGGCACATCATCGGCGTCGATCTGCAGCCGCACTGCGGCGAGGTAATCGGTGGTGAATCCCACTGGCGTGACTCCTTCTCCCGGTTCGGCTTCGCGGCACCGGGCGTTTGCGGCCCTGGTCGCATCCGGGCCGGGAAGGCCCTTGTGGGCCTTCATCTAGCCCTAACGGCCTATCCCGAGATCCGTCCAACGACGGCTCGCCGTTGGTCAGAGGCAGTCCTCGCAGGTCGTTCCGCCGCTGGGGAACCGGCGTATCGCCCAGGTGAGATTGCATCGGTCGCAGCGGCGCTCGCGCTTTTGTGTGCAGGCGGAGTGCCCCGACTCGCAGCGCGGGTCCCCGCAGGTGTCGCACCTGTCGGTCACCTCGAACTCGGTGCTGCACACCTCACATTCGGCCAACTTCGGCTGCCACAGATCGGTGGTCTGCCGGGGCAGCGAAAACCGCTGCCACGGCGCGTTCGAGTCGACGAGCACGGCGATGAGGTAGCCGTCGCACCATGCGGCCTGCCCGTACAGCGGGTCGCTGTCATGGCCTGGCCGGTACCGGATTGTGGTGCGCTCCACGGTGAACGCCAGCCCGTCCGCACGATACGGGTCGCGCAGGGCTGCGGCGACCAAGGCGGTGGCGGACTGATCACTGCCACGGGCCGGCGGAAAGACGCTGCCTCTCGCCGCGGCGAACGACACCACGCCATCACGGTCGTAGAGCACGATCGCGCCGAACCCGGTGAGTCGTTCGGCTGCCCGGACAGCGCACGCAGCCCTCGACGAGCCGCGCGTGTCGAGCACGCTCCTGAGCAAACATTCTCAATCCGGCATGAGCGGACAGTGCTCTGTCCATGTTGGACGGACACCATGCCGTCGGGTCCAGGTATCGGCGGCTCTCGGTTCGCACTCGCTGTCTATGCGGCATCATGGCGAGTAGCCGGCTCGAGTGTGGTCCCGATTCTCACCGAGCGGGCAGGCGCCGCGCCGCGGTAGCGCGAGATAGGTCAAGGCCGCTGTTGCTTTTGACGTCCGCCACAGCGTCCGACAGTCGGCATGATCAACTATACGCACATCGGCTTCTTATCCGTGCCTTCATCCCGTCGTTGAAGGGCCTGAGATCAAGTGTCAAGCCGTTCGCTAGAGGTTCCGGTCCGTATACCGCCAGCGTGTCCGATCCGGGCCCGGCCGAGTGAGACGCCGTGGAATCGTCCGCTGATCCCACAAATAGAAACTCGGGGACGATCGAAGCCGGATCGGCTTACGGACAGTGCGAACGCGCTCGCTGCGGTAGATCCGGCAAATCGGCAATGGTCTGGCCTCGCCTACCGACACGCCGCTCGGGCTGTGGGCAGCTAATCGCAGGACCGGACGAAGGCTGGCCGCCCATTGCCGACGGCATACAGGCCGGGGGTTCGCTTCACCTCGTTGCCATAGAGCTTGAGGGAATCGCAGGCGGCCGCCAGCACCGACGGATCGGCCGTGTCCAGGTACACCGCGAAGGCGTTGTGGTCGAGATTTGCGGCGACCAGATGCGGGTGCCAGGTGGCGGTGCCGAATCTTGCGGTCAGCGCTTGGTGAACCTCGCGGTTATCGGGCACGGTCGATGTCATCCCAGTGATGGTGACGACAAACAGAGCCAACCCCATGACCATCCCTGCGCCCGTCAGTATCCAAGTCCATTTGCGTGCCAGGGGCGCGGTTTGCCCGGTCGCCGTGGGACGTTGCAAGCCGAGGGCCAAAGCTGTGGTGACGGCAGCGATCCAGCCAACATTTCCAGCGAATGCCCGCTGGAAATCGGCCTCATCGACTACACCGGTCGTCCCTGTGTAGAAGTTGAAGAAGACCGCGGCGAACAGCACCGCCAGACCGATCTTCGCGGCCAGCGGCAACGTCCCCAGTACTGGGAGGATCTTGGCTATCGACGCCCGGGTGGCTCCGCCGTTATTGATGGCACGCAAGACGATAAAGAATGTCACGCCGGTGATTGCCGCAGGAACCGCCGCGGCGGCCATCGGCAACCGAGGCCCGCCCGGCAGCAAGGTGTCAGCCACGGCTAACGCGGCAAGCGCGAAGGCGGCCGTTGCCCAAGCAAACACTTTGGTCACGCCGGTGATCCTAGCCACGCCTGTCAATCGCTGCTTTCCTTAAACTAGCGGTCGCACGCAGCCCAGGAACTGCGCAGGGGGTACAGCTACGCGTCGCGCACCGCAACCATCGACCGCATCCCGCCGAACCCGGCGCAGGGCGGCGTCGCGATCAGCCTACGGACATCCTGACATCGGCAGATCCGCGCATCGGCCGCAACCCCGAGGCTCCAGATCAACTCGTCCGGCAAAGGTTAGTGTTGAGACGCCGAGCGGATCGCGGATCGCTTCGCTCGTGATCATTGTCCGGTGCGTTGTGAACATGAACGTGGGATGTGGATCGTGGCTGATTCACTGACTGCGGTGCTGTATGAGGAGATGGAGGAAGGTCTGGCCCTCCGGAGCCGCCCTGCGGGGGGAGGCTTCAAATCGCCCCGAGG
>Ga0209382_10003276_pt1 | contig 22557 bp, 11 predicted proteins | sample SoiMetdeltSBSDD5_FD_187599 | JGI IMG/M metagenome (GOLD analysis project Ga0209382, IMG submission 187599) | Bulk soil microbial communities from a Populus tree surrounding site in Tennessee, USA - Soil MetaG P. deltoides SBSDD5 (SPAdes) (version 2) | ecosystem: Environmental > Terrestrial >...
TACTTCGACCCGGTCAGGCTGTCCATGATCACGGCGCCCGCACGGCTGTAGCCGCTGTGGCCCGAGGTCCAGCCCGGGAACGGCGGCGTCACGAACGTGGGCCGCTGGTAGGGCCACCAGTTGCCCGCGAGGATCCAGCCCACGCCGGCCACGTCGACCGCCGGATCGACGATGTACGGAGGACCCTTCCACGCCAGGATGGCGATCTTCCCTTCCTCGCCGGCCAGGTGCTCGAACTTGCCGCCCACAACCGTGTCCGCGGCGGTGATCACCTCGATGTAGCCAGGGATCAGCGGCAGACCCTGCGGGTCATAGCTGTCCTGCAGCGGGTCGCTGCTCTGGCCGTGGTCGGACATGTAGCGGATCGCGTGGACCGGACGAGCGGAGTCGTAGTAGCCCTTGTTGCCCCAGATCGTCACGGCGCAGTTGTGCAGCGCGCCGCCGAGGGCACTGTAGACCTTCACGTCCCACTCGAGGTCGTTCACGACCGGGCCCGTGCCGCCGATGCGCTTCACGAGGTTCGGATCATCCGAAACGACGTTGGCGATCGTGAACCAGTGACCGGGAGGCGTCTCGGACGTCGGACCGTCGGCCCAGAACTCGGCCAGGCAGCGCGAGTAGTCGCCGCGCGGAACCATCTGCGTGGCGTACGGCAGGCCCGTCACCGGGTTGAGCTTGTAGCCGCGACCGTTGTCGCCGCCGCCGAACTCGTCGTAGAAGAGCTCGGTGTTCGCGACACTGGCATCCGCCGGGACGATCGCCTTGCCGACACCCGCCGGCGAGGCGTCCATCATCACGCCGTCCGCCGGATCGAGCTGCGAGGACCAGACCGAGACGAACGCGTGCGTCGTCTTGTACCACTCGCCGCCGTCCGTGCCGTCGAGCAGCGGCTTCGAACCTGGATCGTGGAAGATGTTCCAGTCGTAGTTGGGCACCTCGGGCTTCTGGTAGACGGTCAGGTCATCGAGGGACAGGGCGAAGTTCTTCACCTGGCCCCACTCGGGAGAGAGGGCCGCCGGGTAGCCACCCGGGATCGGGTTGCCGCCCTGGTCGATGAAGAAGTCGATCGCGATGCCTGCCCACTCATTGGGGAACTGCATCTGCGGGTAGCCTTCGAGCTTCACGATGAGGGGCTCGTTCTTCACGACGTACACCTGGTTGGCGTAGCCATTCAGCTGGTTGGAGCCGTCGACATTGCCGTACGCGATGACGGTCGCGGCGATGCGGTTGCCGATCTCCGCGGGCGTGTTGCCGACGGTGGACGCATTGTCCTTGTCGTAGCCCTGGTCGAGCATCAGCTGATCGATCGCCGCGAACGTGGCCACCACGCCGGGCGAGGTCGCGAAGCGATTCTGCATGAGGCGATACGACGCGAAGGCGATCGACTCGCTCCGGAAGTCGTCGATGGCCGGATCGTTCGTGACGTGCTTCTCGTGGAAGAGAATGCCGGTCGCCGTTGCATCGTAGGTCGCCCACGCGTCCCACATCGCAGAAGAGATGTGGTAGAGGTTGCGAGCGTGGACCGTGGGCCGCGCCAGGTCATGGCGGATGGCTTCGATCAACGCGTCGTTCCACTGGCGGGCCACGGACTGTGCCTGCACGGCCGGCGTGGCCGCCGCAACCGTGAACAACGTGAGGGCCGCAACGGAGGCGAGCTGGCGACGCCAGTTCGCGACGTAGCGTGATGGCAGGAATTGCATGTGAGTGTGATCCCTAAGGGTGTCTGGACGAGGCAGGATTCGTTTCAGACCTGTGCGGCGGCTGGCAGGCCATCCCGACACGGGCCCATTCCGAAAAAGTGCAAACCGGCGGGAGCTTACACCAGAAATGCAAGGTCGTGGGGCGCAAGCACGTTCTCCGTTTCGGAACAGCCGATCCGTAGGCCGCCACGGCCACGGACCGGGGCTTCGCGAACCGGCCGGCGGAAGGGCGTGGTGCCGGGTTCCGGAAGATTCCCCGCATCCGGATCCTGCCCGGACACAGGTGGGGCGGCCATGTCACAACGCCCCTCGGCACTCGAATCGAGTCCCTTGCGACTGCTGGACAAGTCGCACCGAGAACCACGAATTCGCGGTCGATTCGGCACATCCGTTGCGCCGGGGCCGTCCGGCGCGCTTGGCGCCGCGAGAGGTGGATGGGGTACGGTTGGAGGGACCCTTGATCGGCCCCAGGAGGCTCTTCGTGTCGCGCCGAGACGATCTGGCTGCCCCGCGCCTCTGCACCGAGCGCCACGAGGGAACGACACGGCACCGGATGGCCGCATGAAGGAACTCTGGACCTTCCTGCGCACGCACAAGCTGGCGTGGATCCTGCCCATCGTGGCGTTCGCGGTCCTCGCCGGCTTCATCGCCTGGAAGGTCGCCTCGACGCCGGCCCACCCCTTCGCCTACGACCTGCGCTGACCGTGCGCCGGCCCCCGACACGCCCCGGCCCGCGCCCGAGCTGATGCCCGTCGCCGAGCCCGCACGACCTGCCGGCCGTCTGCGCCGCCTGCTGCGCGCGGCCCTGTTCGCGTGCCTGCCGCTGCTCGTCCTGCTCGCGGTGCTCGAGCTCGTGCTGCGCCTCTTCAGCTGGGGCCTCCCGAGCGACCAGCTCTCGCTGGCGCGCGGCTTCGATCACCGGGTGCCGTACCTCGTGCCGGACGAGGAGCATCCGGGCGGCTGGCGCACCCAGATCTTCGACGAGCTCAAGGACGAGGTGCACATCCCGCCGCGCGACGGGCGCACGCGCGTCCTCCTGCTCGGCGGCTCGAACACCCGGCTCTTCCCGGCCGAGGACCTGGCCGCGCAGCTCGACGCGGCCCGGCCCGGCGTGGTCCACGAGGTGGTGAACCTGGGGCGCCCGGGCTACGGCAGCGAGCGCGCGCTCATCCTGCTGCAGCAGGCGCTCGAGACGCTGCAGCCCGACGTGATCGTCATGTACTGCGGCCACAACGAGTTCGTGGAGGCCGGCTTCGCCGCCGAGCTGGCCCGGGAGTGGGACCGGCCGTGGTTCCTCGAGCTGGCCACGCAGGCCCGGCGCCTGCGCACGGTGAACCTGCTGGTGGACCTGGCCCGGGCGTCCGTCGAGCCGCCCCCGGCGGGCGCCCGGCCCGAGCTGCGCGCCGACCGGCCGGGGATGATGGACCTGCGCTACGAGCAGACGCTTGTGTTCTACGACGTGTACCGCGCCAACCTGCGCGCCATGTGCGAGGCGGCGCAGCGGCACGGCACGGCCATGGTGCTGTGCACCGTGGTCGGCAACATGCTCGCGCCGCCCGTGGTCTCCCGCCACCTCAAGGAGCTCGACCTGTCGGACACGCGCGAGTTCAACCGCCTGCGCACGCTGTGCCTCGCGACGCTGCCGGCGCGCCTCGTGCGGGGCATCATCGGCCTCGGCCCGGGCGATCCGCCGGCCCGCCTGCACTGGAGCACCTGGGGCGAGCATCTCCTGGCCGCCGACCGCTACGCCCGCGCGGCGCGTGACGAGCGGCCCGTGCCCGTGCTGCGCCGACTGCTCCCGCCCCTCGACGACGTCGGGCCGCTGTGGGCCGATCCCGCGCTGTGGGAGCCGCCGGTGCGCGAGCTGCTCGCCACGGTGTCGGCGTTCCTCGTGCGCGACCTGTCGCCCGAGGAGCGCGCGGCGGTCGGGCAGGCCCTGGCGGCGGCGCGGCAGGCCGTGGCGCTCAGTCCCGGCTACGCGCTGGCCGTCTTCGAGCTGGGCCTGTGCCTCTACCTGTCGGGCGACACGCAGGAAGCCGTGCAGTGCCTGCGGCGCGCCGCCACGCTCGATTGCTCGCCCAACCGCGGCAACGACATCACCAACGCCATCGTGCGCGACGTGGCCGCCGAGCACCCGGAGGTTCTGCTGGTGGATGCCGACGTTCTCTTCGCCCAGCGCAGCCCCGACGCCCTCGTGACCTACGAGCTGGTCATGGACAACTGCCACCTGCAGTTCGGCGCGCGCCACGTCCTGATGCAGGACCTCGTGCCGGCCATCGGGCGGCTGGCCGGCGCGGCCGGGCGCTGAGCCGCTGCGCGCGGCGCGCGCCCGGGGCGTGACGGAACCGTCACTGACCCGGTGCCGCGGTGACGCCGCAGAGTGGCGCCATGCGCCGAGGCGAGCGAGTGCCCGACAGTCCGCCGTGACCCTGCGGCGACCCTGCGTCCGCAGCACCTGGCTGGCGCTCGCGCTCACGCTGTTCCTCGCGCTGGTCGGCAACCTGCGGCTGTGGACCGTGCTCGCGGCCGAGCCGCACGCCGTGTCGTGGGCGGCCCGTTTGGCGCTCGCCCTCGCGCTCGTGGCCGGATTCGATCTGCTGCTGCAGGCCGCGGCGCTGCCCTTCGTCTTCAAGCCGGTGGCCGTGTTGCTGCTGCTGTTCACGGCGGTCACGTCCTTCTTCATGCTGAACGACGGCGTGCTCATCGACGAGGCCATGGTGCGCAACGTGTTCGAGACCGACGCCGGCGAGGCCGGCGAGCTGGTCACGCCCAGGGCCATCGCCTTCGTGACGCTCACCGGCCTGCTGCCGGCGCTGCTGCTCGTGTTCACGCGCGTGCGCTACGGCCCGCTGCGCTCCGAGCTGACGCTGCGCGCCCTGGTCGTGCTGGGGACCGTCGTGCTGGCCGCGGGTGCCGCATGGCCCGCCTACAAGGAGCTCTCGTTCGCCCTGCGGGGCAACCAGGCGCTCAAGCTCATGGTGAATCCCGTCTCGCCGCTCCTGGCCGTCCTCCACTTCGGCCGGGACGAGGGCGCGAGCGAGCAGGGAGAGCTGCAGCCCGTCGCCGCGGACGCGCGGTGGGAGGCGGCCGGCGACGGGCGCCGCCGGCTGGTCATCTTCGTGCTCGGCGAGACGGCCACCGCCTCCCATTTCTCCCTCAACGGCTACGCGCGCGAGACCAACCCCGAGCTGGCCCGGCTCGACGTGCTGAACTTCCCGGAGGTGAGGTCGAGCGGCACGGCCACCTCGGACTCCGTGCCCTGCATGTTCTCGTCCCTGGCGCGCGAGGAGTTCACGCGCGAGGGGGGGCGAAGGCAGGAGAACCTCCTGGACGTGCTGCAACGAGTGGGGGTCGGCGTGCTGTGGCGCGACAACAATTCGGGCTGCAAGGGCGTCTGCGAGCGCGTGCCTTACGAGGAGGTGTCCGGCCCGCCCGAGTTCTTCGACGGGCACGGCTTTTTCGACGAGGCGCTGCTGTCGGGCCTGCAGGAGTTCGTGGACCGCCACCCTGGCGACCTGTTCATCGTGCTGCACCAGAAGGGCAGCCACGGGCCCGCCTACTCGCGGCGCTCGCCCCCGGCCTGGAAGCGTTTCCTGCCCGAGTGCACCAAGGCCGACGTGCAGGACTGCGCGCGCGAGGAGATCGTCAACGCCTACGACAACACCATCCTGTACACCGACCGCGTGCTCGCGCAGGTGATCCGCTTCCTGCAGGCCAACAGCCCCGGGTCGCTGGTGGCCATGCTCTACGTCTCGGACCATGGCGAGTCGCTGGGCGAGAACGGCATCTACCTGCACGGCTTCCCGTACTGGCTGGCGCCCGACGAGCAGACGCACGTGCCGATGGTCTTCTGGGCCTCGGACGATTTCCTCGCCGCCCGGGGGCTGCGGCGCGACGCGCTGCCGGCGCTCGCGGCCCGTCCGTGCAGCCATGACAACCTGTTCCACAGCGTGCTCGGGCTCTTCGGCATCAGCACGACCGCCTACGACGCCGGACTCGACGTCTTCGCCGACGCCTGCCCCTGAGCGCCGCTCTTCTCCGTCGCGCCGGTTTCCGTGGAGGCGGTGCCTATGATGGCCGCCAACCCTTCCCCGGATGGAGCCGACCATGGCCAAGGCGACCGGCGACGCGCAGGTGCTCAAGCTGCTCAACCGCATCCTCGAAGCCGAGCTCGCGGGTGTCGTGCGCTACACGCACTACTCGCTGATGGTCTACGGCTACAACCGCATCCCGATCGTCGCCTGGCTGCGCGATGAGGCGCAGACGGCGCTCGGCCACGCGCAGAAGGCCGGCGAGCTGATCACGCACCTGGGCGAGCACCCGTCGCTGACGATCGGCCCACTGCTGGAGACGCACAAGCACGACATCGGCGACATCCTGCGCGAGGCCCTCGAGTACGAGAGGGCGGCCCTGACGCTGTACCGCGAGCTGCTCGAGGTGGTGGCGGGCAAGCACGTCATGCTCGAGGAATACGCGCGCGGCATGGTGCACGACGAGGAGCTGCACGTGGGCGAGGTGGACAAGATGCTGCGCAAGCCGGGCGCCATCGCCACGTCCGGAGCCTGAGCGGCGGCAGCTCGCGGCCCCTCGGGGTACCCTGCGCGGCATGCCGCCCCCGGCCGCCGCCGAGCTCGACCGCATCGACCTGCTCAACGCCGGCCTCATGCTGGGCTCGGCCGCGCTGGCCTTCGTCGTGCCGTTCGAGATGTTCCTGGTGGCCTATGCCGTCCTGGGGCCGCTGCACTACCTGACCCAGATCTCGTGGCTGCGCGACCGCGGCTTCTACACCACCGGGCGTCTCGACTGGCTGCCGCTGGCGGTGCTCGCGCTGCTCTCCTTCGACGGCGTCTACACGCACTGGATCCCGTGGACCGGGGCGGCCTTCGTCGCGCTGGTCGCCGGCTGCGCGGCGGCCTTCGCGCGCAGCCTCGTGGTCAAGCTGGCCGTGCTCGTCGCCGCCGCGGCGCTGGCGGGCAGCGTGTACCGCTGGCCGACCGGCCGCATCGCCTTCGGGGCGCTGCTGCCCACGGTCATCCACGTGTACGTCTTCACGGGCCTGTTCCTGCTGGCCGGCTGCCTGAAGCGGCGCAACCGGACGGGCTGGCTGTCGCTGGCCGTGTTCGTGGCCTGCGGCGCCGGCCTGCTCCTGCTGCAACCGGCCACGGGCTACCGGCCCACGGACGGCGTGCTCGCGAACCTGCGCCCGTTCGACGGCCTGCTGTCGGCCATGACGCGGATCACGGGCGAGGGGCCGGCCGCCATCACGGCGGTGGGGCGCTTCCTGGCCTTCGCCTACACCTATCACTACCTGAACTGGTTCTCCAAGACGCGCGTGATCCGCTGGCACGAGATGAGCCGGCGGAGGCTCCTGGCCATCGGCGCGCTCTGGGCGGCGTCCGTGGGGCTCTACGCCTGGGATTACGCCCTCGGCCTCGGGGCCCTGTTCGTGCTGAGCATGGCGCACGCCTTCCTCGAATTCCCCCTCGATGCCCGCACGCTGGCGGGACTCGCCGGCCGGCAGCTGGCGCCGTCGGTCGCAGCGGCGCGGCCCAACGAGTCCTCGGCCGGGGCCGCGTGACGGCCGGAGGCGCATGAACCCGCTCAAGTCGTGCTCGGCAGGCGAAAGACTGGCAGGCCGGGCCGCGCTGTCCCTGGTCGGCCTGTTGCTTGCAGCCGGCTGCGGGACCTCCGAACGGGACGAGGCCGTGCTTTCGGCGCCGCCCGCCGAAGCAGCGGCCGGGCTCGCGCTCGGCCACGAACGCTACGCGGCCCTGCACCATCTTGCGCTGCAGCCCACCGCGCCCGGATGGGCCGACGCGCTCGACGAGCTCGCCACGCGGGGCGACGGGTTCACGCTGGTCCACCTCGGGGGGATCGAGCCGGCGAGTCTGACTCCGGACCAGCGCGAGCGGCTGGCGCGCACGGTGGCCGGCCTGGAACGGCGTCGGAACACGGCGACGCAGGCCGAATTCGTGCGAGAACTGCCGCTGCTGCTGGAGCGTGCCGCGTGGGTCGACCTGATGTGCGATCCACTCGAGTCAGCGCTGCCTGCGTGGACCCGCGCCACCGCGGCCGCGCGCATCGGCGAACCCGGTGTCCGCGACGCCCTGGAGCGGCTGCGCGACGGCTTTCAGCCCACCGGAGAGGACCATGTCGGCTTCGGCTCGCTGCGTGAACGGGTACGCTCCTATGTCTCGGAAATTCTTTCTGGTTGAGCCAGGCGTGACTTGGCCGAGCCTCCCGGGTGTGATTAGCATCTCGGCGTGACCCTCCGATCAAGGATGGTTCCCGGCGGGCACCCGGAGCCATCCCCGACCCCCCGCCGCATTGCGTGCAGCCTGTTGTCCGGCTGCAGGGTGCGGCACTCCATGCACAGTGGGTGACTCACCCCGGGAGAGGAAGTTGATGTCCAGTCTGTCCGTTCGTCCAGCTGACCTCAGTTCACTCGTGCCATCGCATGACGCAGCTGCGAGGCTCGCGGCACGCTGCGGTGCAGCGGCGCTCCTCGCGCTCGGTCTGCTCGCGCCCGCGGCCGCGGCGCAGGACTTCGACGCCTCGGTGCTCGAGATCGAAGTGAACCAGGCCATCCAGACGGGCACCACGAAGCTCGCCGCCGGGCGCGCCACCTTCGTGCGCGCCGAGGTGCGCGTGCTCAATCCGCCCACCACACCGCTGCCGGTCGATGGCATCCTGCGGGTCTACGTGGGCGGCGTCGAGCTGGCCGGATCGCCCTACTACTCCGACAACGGCCCCTTCCCGGCCGAATCCGTCGCCGACTTAAGCACCGAGGAAGGCACGTTGAACTTCATCGTCCTCGCGCCGCTGGCCAACGACGTCGTGCTGTCGGTGGAGGTGAATCCGAGCGGCCCCAACTTCGTGCCCGAGTCGCTCACGGCGAACAACGTCACGCTGACGGGCGAGCTGGACTTCCTGTACCAGCGCACGGCCGAGCTGGCCTACGCCCCGATCGACTACCGCCCGGGCGGCGGCAGCGTGCCGAACCTGCCGGACCCGGCATTGATCGAGCCCGGCATGGGCGACAACTTCGTGGAAGGCATCTACCCGACGCCCGACTGGAACTACCACCGCACCGACGCGCCCAGCAAGCTGTGGACGTCCTCGCTGGCCGCCTCCGGCAGCGACCTGCTGACCTCCCTGCAGGTGGACAAGGCGCTCATGGCGCCCGAGCCCGACTTCCTCTACGGCTGGGTGCCGGGAGGCCTGTCCTACAACGGCCAATCGGTCATCGGCGGCGACGTGGCCATGGGCAACACCGAGCTGATCCGCTACCAGCGCACGCTGGCCCACGAGCTCGGGCACAACTTCGGCCTGCAGCACAACACGCTCACCACGGGGCTCGTCGGCATCGACGTCGAGGAGCATCTGCACCTCACGCAGGGCCTCGGGCTCATCAAGGCCGCGACGCTCAAGGACATCATGTACGCCGGGCTGCTCACGCCCGACGCCTGGGTGGCGAGCCCCAGCTACAACGTCTTCTTCAATCACCCGGTCTTCGACGCGACCGGCACGCTGGCGGGAGATGCCGCGACCGAGCGGCTGCTGATCGCCGGCCAGTGGAACACGGCCACCGGCGCGCTGGCCGCCAGCGACGTGCTGCGGCTGCCGCCGGGCAAGACGACGACGCCGGTCCCGCTGCGCGAGGCCGACCTGGTCGTGCGCGCCTTCTCCGGCACGACGCTCGTGGCCGAGCTGCCCATGTCGGCGAGCAACAGCACGGACGAGTGCGCCGCCTGCCGCGGCGACTCCGATAGCCAGCAGCCGGCCTCGCCGCTGATCGGCTTCGCCGCCCGGCTGCCGGTGCCGGCGGGCGCGGTGATCGATCGCGTGCTCGTGGAACAGGCCGGCGCGCGCAAGGCGGCCGCGCTCGAGCTGCGCGCCACGCCGTCGGCGCCGCAGCTGGCCTTCACGCAGCCAGCCGGCGGCGCGCTGGCCGGCGACCAGGTGCATCTGGCCTGGAGCGCCGCGGACGCGGACGGCGATGCGCTGCAGTTCTACCTGCGCTACAGCCCCGACGGGGGCCAGCGCTTCGTGCCGCTGGCCAGCGGCCTGACCGCGACGGAGCTCGACGTCGACCTCGCCCAGCTGCCGGCCCTGGATGACGGCCAGGGCTTCTTCGAGCTGCTCGCCAGCGACGGCCTGCACACCACGGTCGTCCACAGCGAGAAGCTTTCGGCGCTCGAGTCGCCGGCTGGCGCCGCCGGCAACGCGCCCTGGGTGCAGGTGCTCACGCCCGATGACGGCTTCACGGTCCTGCGCGGCGCCACGCTCATCCTGCACAGCTCGGGCTGGGACCTCGAGGACCATGCCCTCACGGGTGCCAGCCTGGCCTGGTCCTCGGACGTGGCCGGCGTGCTGGGCACGGGGCGACTCCTGTCCGTCGCCAGCCTCGCGCCCGGCACGCACGTGATCACGGTCACGGCCACGGACTCGGGCGGCCTGCAGGCCAGCGACTCGGCCACCATCACCATCGTCGATCGCGCCCTGCCCGCGGTCGGCGAGACGTGCCAAGCCGACATCGGCTTCGGCGGTCCGGGCACCGCGCAGCTCGCCGTGTGCGGCGGCGACCTCTCCACCGGCACCACGGCCGACGTCTCGCTCACCGGCGCGCCGCCGAACAGCCCGGGGCTCCTGCTGATCGGCACCGTGAATGCGCCCACGGCCTTCAAGGGCGGGCTGCTCCTGCCGCTTCCGGCGCAGCTGCTGGTGGCGCTGGTCACCGACGGCGCGGGCGACGTGGAGCTGCCGGGCCTGCCGGGCGGCGGCGGACCCCTCAGCGTGTACCTGCAGGCCATCGTGGCGGATGCCGGCCAGCCGCAGGGCATCGGCATCTCGAATGCCGTGCAGGTGCAGATCCTGCCCTAATCCACGAAAAGGAGCAGGGCCGGGAGTCCGCCTTGCGGGCCTCCCGACCCTGCTCTGGCCTTTCCTGTCCCCCTCGGGCGATTCCTACGGCGTGGTGACCAGCGGCGTGGTGCCCGCGTTGCCCGCGGCCCCCTGCAGCACCAGGCCACCGTCGATGATGTCGGTGTTGCCGATGCAGCGCACGAGCCACTTCAGCATGTCCGCGTCCTGCGCATCGACGATGCCGTCGGCCACGAGGTCACCCTCGTAGTCCCCGTCCAGGATCGGGCCGAAGATCTTGTGGATGCCGATCACGTCCGCCTGCGTGAGCAGCAGGTCGTCGTTCACGTCGCCGAAGACGTCCAGCATGTCGGCCTGCAGGTTGCTGATCGAGGAGGTGGCCTCCTCGAACGGATAGGGACCGAACAGGGTCAGCGTCGCGTCGTCCGTCCCGGACGGCAGCCAGGACACCAGCGGGGCGTTGAGGTGCAGGTCCGCCGCCACCTCGCGCGGGCCGACGGAGGTGCCGCCCACGATCTCGAAGGCGAGGAGCGAGGTGTCGCTGACACCCGCGGCCACCACGGCGTGCAGCGTCATCGCCGGGTCGCGCATCAGCACCCACACCGGCGCGATCGAATCGAGCAGGCCGAAGGCGTCGGTCTCGAAGGGCGTCTCCCAGAAGTGCACGCCGTCGGCCACGCCGAAGGCCTCGATCTCTCCGGTGGCCGCGTCGAAGGTGCCCAGGAGCTCGAAGCGCACCTCATCGGTGTCGTCCGGGCCCGCCGGCAGCTTGGTCCGGACCATGATGTAGGCCGGGTCCATGGGCGCGGCGGGATCCGGCAGCACGTCGAAGGTGTGCGGCAGCGCCGGCAGCGCCATCATGCCGGTGTCCAGGTGCATCGTCGAATACAGCACGTTGCCGTCCAGCACGAGGTCGATGGTGGCGTCGAAGGTCAGACCTCGGATGTCCGTCAACTGCGCGACGGCCGGCTGGCCGGTGGTCAGCAGGATCGACAGGCAGGTTCCCAGGGCGATGGCTCGCATGGCTCTCTCCTTCCCTCGCCGGTCTTCCCCGTCAGGCGCCGGGCGAGGCCCGCGGCGTCCGGTGTGTTGAGCGGGGACCCTGTGGTGGCCGAAGTGACGGCCCGGCGCGTCACGCGAGCGCCACGGGCGGCCCGGGCGCGCCGGGAGCCGCGGGCACGTGGCTACACTGCCACCCATGCGCGGCGCTGCCTCCCGTCCGACCGAAGCGCCGACGCGCCCCCGCGACCCCTTGCCCCTGCGCCGCCTCCTCGAGCTGGCGCGCAGCGAGCGCCGCCTGCTCCGCGTGGGGACGGTCTTCCTGCTGGTCGGCGCCGCGGCCGGCCTGGCCTATCCGACCGCCTTCGGCATCCTCGTCGACGACACACGGGCCGGCGACGCCTCTGCGCTGCGGCGGGACGTGATCGTCATGGTGGCCATCGTCGCCGTGCAGTCCGTCGCGATCGCGCTGCGCATGCACCTGTTCACCGTGGCGGGCGAGCGCATCGTGAAGCGCCTGCGCGCGCGGCTCTTCAGCCACCTCCTGGCGCAGGAGGTCGCGTTCTTCGACAGCCGCCGCACGGGCGAGCTGGTCAGCCGCCTGGCCTCGGACACCACGGTGCTGCAGACCACCGTGACGCTCAACGCCAGCATGGCGCTGCGCAACCTGCTCCTGGCCATCGGTGGGCTCGCCTGCATGTTCGTCAAGGCGCCCGGCCTGGCCGCCCTCATGCTCGGGCTGCTGCCGGTCATCGTGGTCTCGGCGCTGCTCATGGGTCGGCGGCTGCAGCGACTCTCCCGCCAGTCGCAGGACGCGCTGGCGGACAGCGGCGCGGTGGCCGAGGAGGCGCTCGCCGGCATCCGCACCGTGCGCACCTTCGCGCGCGAGCCGCAGCAGGGCGCGCGCTACGACGAGTCCGTGCAGCGCAGCTTCGAGCTCTCGCGGCGGCGCTCGGCGGGCCTCTCGGTCTTCGTCGGCGTGACCTACTTCGCGTCCTTCGCCGCTCTGGCGGCGGGTCTCTGGTTCGGGATGCAGCAGGTCATCGCCGGCACGATCACCGGCGGCGACCTCACGGCCTTCGTGATCTACGGCGTGACCGTGGGCTTCGCGATGGGCGGCATGGGCGAGCTGTGGGCCGAGCTCATGCGCGCCAGGGGGGCCGGCGCGCGCGTCTTCGAGCTGCTCGACCGGCAGGCCGCCATGCCCGCCGGCACGGGCGAGGCGCCGCCGCCCTCGCTGCTGCCCGCCGTGCGCGGCCGCGTCACCCTCGAGCACGTGACCTTCCGCTACCCGTCGCGGCCGGACGTCGCGGCGCTCGGCGACGTGTCGCTGGGCCTCGAGCCCGGCAGCGTCGTGGCGCTCGTGGGGCCCTCGGGCTCCGGCAAGTCCACGATCGCCGCCCTGATCCCGCGCCTCTACGACCCCGACGCGGGCGTCGTGCGCCTCGACGGCGTGGACGTGCGCCGTCTCGACCCGGCCTGGCTGCGCGAGCGCATCGGCGTCGTGTCGCAGGAGCCCATCCTGTTCGGCACGAGCATCGCCGAGAACATCCGCTTCGGCCGGCCCGGAGCGAGCGACGTCGAGGTGGCTGACGCCGCGCGCGCCGCCCACGTGCACGAGTTCGCGAGCGCGCTGCCGGACGGCTACGCCACGCCCGTCGGCGAGCGCGGCGTGCAGCTCTCCGGCGGCCAGAAGCAGCGCGTGGCCATCGCGCGCGCCATCCTCAAGAATCCGGCGGTGCTGATCCTGGACGAGGCCACCTCGGCACTCGATGCGGAGAGCGAGGCGCTGGTGCGCGATGCGCTCGCGCGGCTGCAGCAAGGGCGCACGTGCCTCGTCATCGCGCACCGTCTGTCGACGGTGCGGGACGCGGATCGCGTGGTGGTGATCGACGGCGGGCGCGTCGTGCAGCAGGGGCGGCACGAGGAGCTGCTGGAGGAGGCAGGCGGGCTGTACGCCCGGCTCGTGGAGCGGCAGCTGGCGGGGGCGTGAGGGGATCCTTCAGCCGGACTGCGCCAAAGACGTTGCAACGGCCAAGGCAGCCCTTCGGCCGACGGGCAGAAATGCGGAGAGTCGGCCGCCCACCCCGGCCATGTCCGCCCGGTCACCGGCAATCCGCGGCGAGAAGGAGTACCGTGGCCACCCGGAAGGCCCGGTCCGCTGGGGATGTCTGGCGGCTTCACGCCTCAGGCTTGGGAGAAGGTCCATGTCGAGTCACGCACTCCGTGCCTTGCTGCCATCGATCCTGTTCGCGCCCGTGCCGAGGTCGATCGTTCTGTGCGCGTCCTTCGGGGTGGCTGCGGCCCAGGGCTCCACGGTTCGATCGGTAGCACGCAACCGGGCCGATCCGTCAAGTTCCCGCTGCAATCGCCGGTGCTGGTCACGACTTCGCCGCTGAATGGCGAGGCCGCAGTGGCGCTGTCGCGCGAGACGGTCCTGAGCTTCGATGAGGCGCTCGATCCGGACACGGTGACCTCGGCCGCCGTGCACGCGACCGCTCCGGGCCAGTCGCTGCCCGCGATGCTCAAGCTCAGCGCCGACGGGAAGCACATAACGCTTTTCTACACGGAGCTGCTGCCGGCCAGCGCCGTCGTGCAGGTGACCGTGGACGGCGAACTGCTCCACGGCATGAACGGCTTCCATGATCAGGCTGACGTCGACGGCGATGGCCATCCGGGGGGCAGCAAGACCATCGAGTTCTCGACGGTCAGCGTCACGCCCCTGGCCGGCACCGCGATCTGCGGTCGCGTGTTCGCCAGCGAGCTGGCCACGGACGGCAGCGGCTTGTCGGTGAACGTGCCGCTGCAGGGGGCACTGGTCACGGTGGATGGCGCCGAGGACACCCTGTTCACGATCACGGACGCGAACGGCGACTTCCGCCTCGACCCGTGCCCCGCGGGCAAGTTCTTCGTGCACGTGGACGGCAGCATGGCCACCGCGCCCGTTCCGCCGCCGGGCAGCTACTACCCCACGGTGGGCAAGGCCTGGGACCCGACGCCGGGCCAGGAGTCGCTCGTCGGCGAGATCTTCCTGCCGCTGGTGCCCGTGGGAACGTTGCAGCCGGTGAGCGCCACGCAGGATGCCGTGATCGGGTTTGCGCCGTCCGTGCTCGCGACGTACCCGGACTTCGCGTCGTGCAGCATCACCGTGCCCGCCGGCGCCCTGTTCCACAACGACGGGTCGCCCGGCTTGCAGGCGGGCATCGCGCCGGTGCCGCCGGACCGCCTGCCCGGCCCGCTGCCCGAGCAGCTCGACATGGGCGTCGTCATCACGGTGCAGACCGACGGGGCGGAGAACTTCGACGCGCCGGCGCCGGTGGTGTTCCCCAACGTGGCCCCGCCGTCGACCGGCATCCTGCCGCTCCCCGGGGAGAAGCTGTCGCTGTGGTCCTTCAATCACGACTCGGGCGACTGGGAGATCGTGGGGTCCGCCACGGTGAGCGCGGACGGCCTCACGGTCGCGAGCGATCCCGGCGTCGGCATCAAGGCCCCGGGGTGGCACGGGCTCTCGCCATGTCCGGGCCAGGCCTCCGCCGGCCCGGCCGGTGACCCGTGCGATGCGCTCCTGGACAACTGCGGCTTGCCCATTGCCATGGCGGCGCTCAACTGCGCCCTCAACCTGAGCGGCTTCGGCGATGCCTTTCAGTGCGGCTTCGGGCTGGGCCAGAGTCTCGTGCAGACCGCGAACTGCACATTTCAGCTGGGCTCCGGGACGACGCCCTTGCAGTGCCTCTACGGCTTCTCGAGCGGCATGGGGAGTGCCGCCCTGAACTGCCTCGTCGGGCTCACGAAGGCGGCGAATCCACTCCGGAAGATCAGCACTGCGCTCAACTGCATCGGCGGCTTCGTCGACGCGGGCCTGGGCTGCGCGGCCTCCCCCGACTGCTTCGAGTCCTCGTCGCCCGAGGATGCCTACGACGACCAACTCCAGGCAGCGCTGGATGGTCTCGCGGAGCAGGAGGACCGCCTGGAGAGACTGCTGGCGGCGCTCGTCGCCTTCTTCGGCGACGACACGTGGTTCGCGTCGGAACCGGGCACCGATGACCAGGTCTTCACCGACTGGATCGTCGCCTGGTCGGGCACGATGGACCCCGCCAGCGAACTCGGCGCCACCATCTCCGCGGCGGAGACGTCCTTCCTGCTCGGCCTGCCCTATCCCGACGGAATCGTCTCAGCGGATGTCGTCAAGTTCGTGGATCGGTGCAATCGCACGGTGGACTACTGGGGCCAGGGCATCTTCACGATCGGCGACGTGCCGCCGGGCTCCAGCACCGACTTCGTCGACGCGTCGGTCCTCCAGCTCGCCTGCGAGGAGGCCGGGATCGCCATGCAGCAGAATCTGGCAGCCGGATTCGGCTATCCGTCGGACGGGTTCGAGTATTGGAGCAGAAAGCTCTACGACACCGTCGCGGGCAGCCTCCCGCCGTTCACCAACGAGCTCTACTGGAGCCTCGAGAACTGCGAGGCCGATCCGGTTCCGACGCAGCACGGGAAGAGCGCGGGCGGCGTGATCAGCGGACGGTGCTGCGACAACGGCAGCGGCTCGTCGGGCGCGGACCCGGTCGTCGGCTTCGACGAGTACTGCTTCTCCGTGCTGGATCCGGTGACACTGAAGTCCGGCTCGGTCAAGTTCCTGACGGGGCCGATCGGCAGCAACGTGACGATCCCGCGCGTGATCATGCTGCCCCCGGACGGCGCCGACGCCGACGCCGACGGCCTGACGGATGACGACGAGGCGATCGTCGGCACCATTCCCTCGGTATTCGACACCGACGCGGACGGCATCGGTGACGGCGCCGAGCTGCAGAACGGCACCAACCCGCTGGACGGCCTGGCTGCGGCCACGGGCATCATCGCGATCGTCGACACGCCGGGAACCGCGCGCGACATCGAGGCGCTGAACGACGTGGCCATCGTTGCCGACGGCGACGGCGGCGTGCAGGTCTACAACGTGTTCAACGGCATGGACCCGCTGCTCATTGCCAGCGTGCCGACGCCCGGGCCCGCGCTCGACGTGGCCATCGACGGCAAACTCATCGCGGTGGCCATGGGCAGCTCGGGCCTCGCGATCATCGACGTGAGCGATCCGATCACGGCGTCCATCGTGTCCACCGTCAGCGCGTCGGCGCTGGGAGGCCCGGCCAATCGCGTCGTCGCGACGGCCGGAGTGGCCTTCGTGGCCGGCCCGCCCGGCCGCATCGCCGCGGTGAGCGTGGAGCTCGGCCAGGCCTTCGATTTCGCCTTCGTGGGCGCGACGGTCCTCGATCTGGCCCTCGAGGGCGACGTGCTGTGGGCCGTCACGAACAACTCGCTCGTCTCCGTGGCGCTGCTCGACGGCCTGCTCGACGTCTCCGGAAGCGTGGCCCTCGGGCCGGTCTCGCTCAGCGCGGACTCGCCGCGCCTCTTCGTGGGTGGCGGCGTGGCGACCGTCACGCACGGAAAGGGCTACAACACCTTCAACATTGCGGATCCCGGCCAGCCGCAACTCGTCGCGTCGTGGTTCGTGCTGCTGCAGGCGTGGCGCGACTATGCGGCCGACGGCTCGGGCCTGGCCGTCGCCTGCGTGGGACCCAGCATGGATGCCACGGACCTGCTCGTCCTCGAAGCGCAGGACCCGTCGCAGCTCGGTGCCGAAGTCGGACTGTACGAGACACCCGGCCCGGCCCGCGACGTCGCGATCTACAACGGCTTCGCGTACGTCGCCGACGATGCCAGCGGCCTGGAGACGATCAACTACCAGAGCTTCGACGCGCTGGGCGTGCCACCGACCGCCAGCTTCACGGCGGACGTCGACGGCCCGGACGTGCAGGAACAGCAGCTCGTGCTGCTGCGCGCCGCCGTGTCCGACGACGTGGTCGTGCGCAACGTGGAGTTCTGGGCCGAGGGCGAACGCCTCGTCACCGACGGCAACTTTCCCTTCGAGGCCTTCGTGCACGTTCACGATCTGGATGGCGACGACCTCTTCAGCGTGTTCGTGATCGCGCGGGACACGGGGGGCAACTCGACCACGTCGACGTCGCAGTCGTGGATGGTCGTGCCGGACACGCACGGGCCGCAGGTCATCCAGGCCATTCCGGCCCAGAGCTCCTCGGTCTTCGCCTTCTACCTGGCCCAGCAGGGCGCGACCTTCGTGTTCGACGAGCCGATCGACACGGATACGGACGCGATCTCCGCCGTCAGCGTCGTGTCGGCAGGCGACGACGACCTGTTCGGGAGCAGCGACGACGTCGCGGTCGCGCACACGGCGAGCCTCGTGAGCCTGGGCCAGCGCCTCGTGGTCATGGTGCCCTCTCCGCCGGACGGCCTGATGCGGTTCCGGCTCGACGACCTCTACCTGCTGGATCTCGCGGGCAACTTCCTCGACGGCGACGGCAATGGCTCACCCGGCGCCGACTTCGTGCTGGACGTGACGGTGATCTCGTCGCCGAGCAAGGCGTGGGACAGCCCGAACAGCGGCGCCTGGACAGGCGGACGCAACTGGACGGGCGACGTCGTGCCCGTCGGCACCGACGTCGTGGACATCGACGTGCCGACGGCTGTCACCGTGAACCTGCCGTCGAGCAACGCCACCTTCCTGAACCTGACGTGCAAGGAGGGCTTTCTGCTGAACGGGGGCACGCTCACGCCCGGCGTCGAGGCCACCTTCCTGGGCGACTATGCGCAGGTGGCGGGAACCCTGCAGGGCGTCGCGCCGACCTTCCTCGCCGGCACGGGGACCTGGACCGGCGGCGTCATGACACAACTCGGGCCGACGGTCGTCTCCGGGTCGTTCACCATCGACGGCGGAGCGGACAAGTCGCTCGTCGGCGGCCGCGGGCTGGACGTGACCGGCATGCTCACGCTCGGGAGCAGCTTCAGCAGCTTCACTCTGGGCGGCGGAGGTCACATCGACGTCCTGCCTGGCGGCGTGCTCGACGCGCGGGCCAACGGCCAGTTGTCATGGGACTCCAATCCCGTGTCCGTGATCTCCAATTCCGGGACCCTGCGACGCTCCACCAGCACAGGCACGTTCACGTTCGTGGCGCCCGTGATCAGCAACGGCATCGTCGAGGTCACGAGCGGCGCGCTCGATTTGTGGGGTGCCTGCCTTGGAGGCGACGCGCAGATGGATGCAGGCACGGAGCTCCGTTTCGTCACGGCGAGCCACCTGCTCACCGGCTTCAGCAGCAGCGGCGCGGGATCCCTGCGCCTCAACAACACGCTGGTGGACGGCGATGTCACCGTGCAGAAGTCCTACCTGACGAATGGCGTCGGCCTGGCCGGGCCCGGCACGGTGATGGTCACCGATTCGCTCGCATTCCATGGCGGCGACATTTCCGCGACGGGCAAGGTGCGCATCGAGCCCGGCGCCCAGATGCTCGTCGACGACACCACAGCCGATAAGGCGGTCTTCGGACAGATCGAGAATGCGGGCACGATGACCTTCGGCAACGCGCTGAGTTTCTACAACAACGCGCTGCTGACGAACCTGCCCGGCGGCGTATTCGTCCTCGACACGAACAACACCGTCGGCCCGAACGGCGGCTCGCCGACGAGCGTGAACCAGGGCCTGATGCACAAGACCGCCGGCACCGGCCTGCAGACCTGGAGCCTGCCGCTCGCGAGCACCGGCACGATCCACATGTCCATCGGCACGCTCTGGCTCTCGAACCCCACGCTGGGCGGCAGCGTGCTGCTGGACGCGGGCACGGAGCTGCAGGTTGGCACCGGATCCTTCAGCGCGGGCCTCACCGCGACGGGCGCCGGAGTCCTGCGCCTGGACGGGGCCGTCGTCAATGGCGACGTCTTCGTGGACAATTCCAGGATCACCGGCGGCGCCGGCGTGCTCGGCACGGGGTCGGTCCACGTCGTGGACTCCCTCTCGTTCCAGGGGGGCGCACTGGGCGCGAGTGCCACGCTGCACATCGAGCCCGGCGGGCAACTGGCCGTGGTCGACAGCACCGCCGACAAGTCGGTGTTCGGAAAGATCGAGAATGCGGGCACGATGACCTTCGGCAACGCGCTGAGTTTCTATGGCAGCGCGCTGCTCACCAACCTGCCCGGCGGCGTGTTCGTCCTCGACACGAACAACTCCGTCGGCCCGAACGGCGGCTCGCCCACGAGCGTGAACCAGGGCCTGATGCACAAGACCGCCGGCACCGGCACGCAGATCTGGAGCCTCCCGCTCACGACCAGCGGCGTCGTGCGCGTGGATTCCGGCCTGCTCCTCCTGGGGGCGCCCGTGACGGTGACGGGCGGCTCGCTGGAGCTCGCGGGCGGCAACCTGCAGATCGGCGCCAATCTCGCGATTCCTGCTGCGGCCACGGTCACCGGCTCCGGCACGATCACCACCGCGCTCCTGTCGACCGCGGGCATCACGGCGCCTGGCCTGGCCGGCCCGGGCACGCTCTCGACCTCCGGCGCCTACACCCAGACCGCGCCGGGCACGCTGCAGATCCAGCTCGGCGGCACGGTGGCCGGCAGCGGCTACGACCGCCTGAACGTGGGCGGCACGGCGACGCTGGGAGGCACGCTGGTCGTCACGACGGTGAGCGGCTTCGACCCGAGCCTCGGCAACAGCTTCACCGTGCTGACCTTCGCTGCGCGCGTCGGGGATTTCGCCACATACTCCGGACTGACGCTCGGCGGAGGCAAGAAGCTGGCGCCGATCTTCGACGGAACGTCGCTCACCCTGACCGTCGTTCCGGACCCGTGAGGGTGGCCGCATGGGCAACGTCGACAGCCCGTCGTCGTATCAGGAGATGCGAGTTGGCGGTGCGGCCCGGTGACGGCGACGCCGAGCGTCGAGCGTCAGCGTGACTCGTCCGCCGTCGGCTGAAGCTCAAGCGCATCCACCCGCACCAGATCCTCGAAGTACCGCATCAGCACCTCCGCCGGCACCTTGCGCGCGAACTCCGCCTCGAGGCGCTGCGCGATGGCCGCGATGCTCAGCATGCCGTCCACGAAGTTCACCGCCTCGAACCGCATGTCGCCGTCGAGCGCCGCTCCCTCGCCCGCGTACCACGCCGCGCGCTCGGCCGGCAGCCGGCTCTCCGGCAGCCCGAAGTCCAGCGGCCCGCGCGTGGTGCGCCGCGGCGCGCGGTACAGCTCCGGCGTCGTCGCCAGCGAGGGCTCCGCCAGCAGCGCCTCCTCCTCGGCCGTCGGCGCCGGCGGCGTGAACCCCGGCACCAGCGCCGCGATCGACGCCCGCTCCTCCTCGCGCAGCTCCGCCGCGCGCCAGGTCCATCCGGGCCGGTCCAGCCGCGTCCGCTGCACGCGCGCCGCGGCCGAGGGCTCCACCAGCGCCAGCAGGTCCCGGCCCAGCGCCTCGTCCGGATTCGCCAGCCGCCACGCCGCGCCCACGGCGATCAGCTCGCAGCGCTCCAGCTCCACCGGGTCCACCTTGTCCGGCGTGTCCTCGCTGGTGTGGTGCGTGTAGTCCGGCTCGTGGCTGAACATGACCGCGGGGATCTTGCGGTCGATGAGCATCATGTGGTCGCTGCCGCCGCTGTAGGGCGTGAGACGCCAGTTGAAGGTGCTCGCTCCGCCGCGCGGCGTGGCTACGGGCATCCGCTCGACCATCTCGGCCATCGCGCCCACCAGCTCGTCGAGCGCGGTGGGCAGGCTGTCGGGCGTGCGCGTGAGCACGAGGCGGCTGTGCAGCAGCTCCAGGTTCTCGCCCACCATGTCCAGGTTCAGGCCGGCCAGCGCCTTGCCGCCCAGCGCCGGGCCGACGAACTCCGGGTGCGCGTCGATGTAGGCCATCGTGCCGTTCCACTCGGGCACCCACAGGAAGCGCAGCGTGCGCGCGGGGCGCGGCAGGCGGCCGGACTCGATGAGCTCGTGCAGCGCGCGCGCGATGTCCAGCAGCGCGCCGCTGCCGCTGGCGTTGTCGTTGGCCGACTCCTTGGGGTGGTCGAGGTGCGCGGTGAACACGATCTCCTCGTCCGGCCGGCTCGCCCCCGGGATCGTGGCCACGACCACGTCCATCCAGTAGGGCTCGAGGCCGCGGCCGGCGACGTGGCCCGAGAGCACGACGCGCTGGCCGGAGGAAAGCAGCCCGAGCAGCCGCTTGCCCTGCCGGTTCGTGAGGTTGAAGCCGAACGTGGTGCGTGACAGCTCGTCGGTGCGCGGCCACATGCCGGTGTACTGCAGCATGTCGGGGTGCTCGGCCGCGCGCCCGTCGTCGAGGTAGCAGACCACGGCCGCCGCGCCGTGCTTCAGCACCGCGAGGCGGTGCACGGCGCCGCCGTAGCCCGTGGCCAGCACGAACTTGCCGGCCACGTCCTTGCCGGCGTAGTCCTCCTCGCGCTCGCCGCTGCCGACCCACACCAGCTCGGCGGTCACGTCGCCCGGGTTGCTGTAGGTGACGACCGACATGGCGATTTCGGGAAAGCCCACCAGCCGCTCGCCGCCAGGCGGCGCGGGCTCCACGAAGCGCAGCTCGGCCTCCTCGATGTCCCAGCCGCTGGGCGACTGCCAAGTGCCGTAGACGGAGCGGCCGTCGCTGGGAAAGGACTCGATCCACGCGGCGGCGGGCGCCGCGGCGAGGGAGCCGCCGACGCACCGGCTGCCCGCGTCCGGCGCGAGGGCGGCGGCGGCGGTGTCGCCGTCGAGGTCGCCGGCCGTGAGGAAGAAGTCGCGCGACGCGGGCAGCTCGGGCACGACGTAGCCGTCGTCCGACAGCTCGCCGATGACGTAGCGTGCGGCCTCGCGGTAGCCGCGCGAGCCCTGGATGCGGTGGTGGCGCGTGATGGCGATCACGTGCTCCTTGGCCAGCTCGCCCGACAGCGCCTCGTGGAACAGGTCGCGCAGCACCGCGTCGAGGCGCGGCGGCGGCTCGGCGCCCATGGACTGCGCGCCGGCGGCGGTCACCAGCCCGGCGAGCAGCAGAAGGGCCGCGAAGCGGTGGTTCATGCGCGATCTCCGAAGTGCTCGGCACGTTACCAACTCGCGTGTCACAACCGTCATGTCACGGTCATCTGCCCGGGGCGGA
>Ga0209382_10003277_pt1 | contig 22552 bp, 25 predicted proteins | sample SoiMetdeltSBSDD5_FD_187599 | JGI IMG/M metagenome (GOLD analysis project Ga0209382, IMG submission 187599) | Bulk soil microbial communities from a Populus tree surrounding site in Tennessee, USA - Soil MetaG P. deltoides SBSDD5 (SPAdes) (version 2) | ecosystem: Environmental > Terrestrial >...
CCTTAATCACGTCGCCGACGCCATATTGGTCTTCGAGCAAGATGAAGAAACCCGAAATAACGTCCTTCACCAGACTTTGCGCTCCGAAGCCCACCGCCACGCCCACGATAGACACGGTGGCCAGCAGGGTCTTTGTGTCGTACCCAAGCTGGTCGGCCGTCACGAGCAAGACAACGACGAGCAGGATGACTTTGGCAACGCTGTGAACGATCTGACGGAGAGTCTCGGCGCGCTGCTCCGCACGGTGAACACCCATCGTATCGGCAACGGGTATCAGCGACCGCAGACGGCGCATCGCGGAGTCGATGATTTTCAGGATCAGGACGGCTGCGATGAGCGTCGAGAGGATCCGAATCAGCGGTAGCAAAACCGGCGCGTAGGCGATTCCGAATGTCTGTTTGAGAAACTCAGGCATGACTTGGTTAGCCGAGGTCCTAGTGTATCATGGGGAAAAGTAGAGGGTTTCCGGCATGGTCAGGAAAGATCGGCAGAACGTCGCGCATGTACTCTCCATCATTCTCGCTGGCGGCGCAGGAAAGCGTCTCTTTCCACTGACGCAGGACCGATCGAAGCCCGCCGTTCCGCTGGGCGGCAAATACCGGTTGATCGATATTCCCATCAGCAACTGTCTGAATTCCGGGCTGAAAAAGATCTTCGTACTCACGCAATTCAATTCTGCCTCGCTGAATCATCACGTCGTTAATAGCTACAGGTTCGATCCCTTTGCCGAAGGATTCATCGAAGTCCTGGCGGCGGAACAAACCGTCTCCAACCCTAATTGGTTTCAAGGCACGGCAGACGCTGTACGACAGCACCTCCACCGCTTCACCGGTCGCGATGACGACTTTCAACTGATTCTCGCCGGCGATCAGCTTTACCGAATGAATTATCACGCCATGCTTGAAAGCCACTGGCGTCGCGGCGCCGATGTTACGGTGTGCGTAATTCCGAAGAGCGAGGAAATGGCATCGTCTTTTGGGCTGTTGAAGCTTGGTTCCGACGGCCGTATCGAACAGTTTCGTGAAAAGCCAAAAGGTGAAGCGTTGCGGGAAATGCGCACGGACACAAGACCGCTGGGCCTTTCCGAAATCGAGGCGAATAAGCGGCCGTATCTCGCATCGATGGGCATTTACCTTTTCAAGCGAAGCGTGCTGGTTGATCTGCTTGCCGACCCGTCCATGATCGATTTCGGGTATCAAGTCATACCGAAGGCGATCGAGCAGTTCGACGTCTACGGATATCTCTTTGACGACTACTGGGAAGATCTTGGAACTGTTGAGGCTTTCTTCAAAGCAAACATCGACCTCACCAGCAGCGTGCCGCATTTTGATTTTCACGATATGACGGCGCCGATCTTCACGCGTCCGCGGTTTCTGCCGGCTTCACGAGTCGAGCAGTCCGACATCCGTGAATCGATTATCGCCGAGGGATCGGCGATCCTGAAAGGCTCTCACATCACGAACTCGATCGTGGGAATTCGTAGCGTGATCGGCGAAAACGTGTCTCTAGAACGCACTCTAATGATGGGCGCCGACTATTACGAAGACGAAGAGGACGAAGACTACAATCGGCAGCTTGGAATTCCGAACGTCGGAATTGGCCGCGGCTCCACGATCCGAAACGCCATCATCGACAAGAACGCTCACATCGGAATCGACGTTCGCGTCCTGAACGAAGACCGGGTTCACAATCTCGATGGACCCGGTTATTACATTCGTGATGGGATCGTGATCGTACCCAAGAACGGCGTACTTCCCGACGGAACCATCATCTAGAACTGGGGAAACGATCAATGTTCAACGTTCAATTGTCATTTGTCATTTAAGGTGCGCGCTTCGCGCGGTTATTTTTCTTTATAGTCAAATGCCCGCGCGAAGCGCGCACCTTAAATGACGAATGACAATTGAACGTTGAACATTGATCGTTTCCCCCCTTTCCCTACGGTTCCGGATTCGTCTCGTGGCACGTCAGACAGGTGACTTCCTGTTTCAACTTTGCTTTTGCGCCAAACTCCGAGCTGTTAAGCCTCGCGACCCATTTCTTCATCAGACCTGCCATGAACTTTTTGTCTTTCTCGAGTTCCTCGTTCATCGGCATCTTCTGCTTCGGAATGTTGGCGAAATTGATCTGGCCGGACATGTGACAATCCGTGCACCAGACACGGCCGTTTTCGGGATCTTTCAGCGGTGAGACCCAGTTCGGGTTGGGATTGAAATTCTTTGGCTTGCTGTAAAGCGCTTCCACGAATTGATGCATGAAATACGCTTTAACAAACGGCGGAATTTTCGGTTCGCCCGCCTCGCCCGGCATCGCGAGCGGACGTGGATTTGCATTCGGAACCGGCTTCGGAGAATCCGTCAGCTTTTCACCGTTACGAACGACTTCCATATTTTGATTGCAGGAAGCCAGAAGTAAGAAAGCAGCAAACAATAATAAGAACGATTTCATGTACTAATCCTGGTTTATCGGCCTCGGAACTGAGGTTTACGTTTCTCTGTGAATGCGGTTACGCCTTCCAGAAAATCCTCACTGTAGAAACATTCGATCTGCACTTCCGTCTCGCGGGCAAAGGCCGTCTCCAGGTCCGAGCTCAGACTGCGATAGATCGACTCTTTTGCCAGCCGTAAAACGCCTGGAGGATTATTAGCCATACGCTGCGCGAGCTCCATTACCGTGGGCATCAGTTGGTCGTGCGGCACCACTCGATTGGCCAGCCCGATCTTTTCGGCTTCGCCGGCACTCACCATGTTTCCGGTAAAGACAAGCTCGCATGCCCTGGCGCTGCCGATCAACTTGGGCAAGAACCAGCTTCCCCCCCAATCCGGATGCAGTCCGATCAGCGCGAAACTTGGGCCGAAACTCGCTTTGTCCGAAGCAATCCGAATGTCGCATCCGAGAGCGAAACTGAACCCGGCGCCGACGCAAGGGCCGTTCACCGCGGCAATCACCGGCTTTGAAAGCGATCGCATGGCTCGCGTGATTTGCTGCCCCTTAGCAAGGATCGCTCGGAATCCCTGCTCGTCCTTTTTTTCGCGCAGCATTTTCAGGTGATCGATATCTCCGCCGGCACTGAAACCGCGGCCTTCGCCCGTGACGACAAGAGCTCGAATGTTGTCGTCCGATTGAACCTTCGACAATACGTCGAGAATTTCATCGCGAATAGGCCCGCCGAAAGCGTTCAGTTTTTCGGGACGATTGAGTTTGAGCAGGGCGACGGGCCCTTCGACACTGAAGATGATGGTTTGATACATGCGTTCAGCAGCCCGGCGCGTGACTGACCTTCAACTCCTTCAACTGTTTGTTTTGGATCTTTACGGCCAGATCGATCACGGCCTGAGCCGCATTTCGCGCCTTCTCCTGCAACTCCTCAGTCGTTGCGTACTTTTCGAGCACACGCTTGCCGAGATCCACATGCCACTCTTCGTCCGGCTGAATCTCCGAACGATAGAAATTGGCAGTTTTGTGGTCGCCGGCCGCAGCGCAGAAATCAATGAACTGCTCGTTCTTTTTCAAAGCTAATGATTCGCGGGTCAACTGGGCGGCCGCAACGCGCTCGACCGTCGTGTTAAACGTCAGCAGAAGCTGAAACATGGGCCCGTAGCCCTCAGAAAGTGGGTTGAATGCCGACGTATCGACGCCGAGAGTCGCCAGATGCTTCTCGATAAGGCGGTAATGTTTGGCCTCGTCTCCGGCCTGCCGTGCCAGCGACAGTTTGACGTCGATTTCCGGCGTCGATGGCATCCACTGCGCGGCCAGTTCGCTGGCTTCGATCTCGTTCTTCAAGGCGATCTTCAGACGGCGGACGATTTCCTGTGGAGCCGGCGAACCAACATCGGACTCTTTGATCAGATCGAGGGAATCCAACTGCTGGGTGATGTACTCACTCAGTTCTTTGACGAATTCTCCGGCCGTCATAAGCCTCCCATAGTGCGAACCCGAAACACGCCGGCATAAAGCCCGCGGCTACGAGCCGACTGTAATGTACGATTAAGCCCGTAGCCGCGGGCTTTATGCCCGCGTGTTTCGGGTTCGCATCGCCGTAGCCGATTGCGACACATTGAATCCCGAATTATATCGCACTGCAACTGTGCTATGTTTGCCTCATGTCTTTGTCCCGACGACAGTTCTTTCGTAGATTTCTCGGCAACGAAGGGCAAACACCACGCAGACTCGAGCGTTACGAAACGCTGCTGACCTATGCCCGGACGCAGCTGCTGCCCTACGACTTTTCGCTAACCCCCGAACAGGAGGCTGAACTTCTCTCCGCCGTCAGATCGATTCTGGAGACCGCGCCGGACAACGTGCTGTTCTCGATGGAAATTCGGGCCCAGATTGAGGAAATAGTCGAAGCCAAGATCGAACCTTGGCGAAATCAAATCTATTCCGGTGCCCGGACCGAAAGGCTGCGTGAGGTACGTCAAGCCGCCCCTGATTACGTCTCTGCCTTTCTCACGGAATCCCCATCATCCATGATCGAAACACTGAAACAAACCTTCAGAATCGACGATATAAACGAGCTGGAGGCCGTCCTGAAACGCCAAATCGAGGACTGGATCAACGGTTGCGACGACCGCCTGATCGACCAATGCGATGTGGTAACCATCAAGGACGTGGTCTTTGCTCAGCTGCGGTCATGGTGCTAAACTGCTCGGTTCGGTCGAGCCTACAAGGCCCATGGTAAGGAAGTTCTACAATCGATGAGTCCCACAGATCTTCAGAGATACCGCGAAATTCTTGAGAAAAAGAGGGACGAACTACTCAACGCTGCTCCCGCCCGTACCCCTGCCACCGAGCCCGGATCGAAAAGTGGCGACTGGATCGACCAATCCAGCCAGGAAAGCGACCTGCACGTCCGGCTAGCCCTGAAACAAACCGATTCGAAGCTCCTCCGAGCTATTGAGGAAGCCATTCATCGGCTCGATCACGGCACTTACGGGATTTGCATGGACTGCGAGAATGAAATCGCGCTGGTGCGGCTTGATGCGGTTCCATGGACCCGCGTGTGTATCGAGTGCAAAGAGAAGCAAAGTTCGAAGCAGTAGCGTCGCCCGGACGCTAATTCTTCGCCCGTCAACCAGGACGCCTTTCCGGCAATCCGTCGTCTGCTGCGAATAAGCCGACCGGCTGTCCATCTCCGCTCGCAATTGCCGCGATACGGGACAGCGTCGTCTTTGAAAAACCGTAATCGCTGAACTGAATCCTGCCGTCGGTTCCAACGATAAAAATCGTCGGAACGAATTCCAAACCGTATTCGGTCGAAACGGAATACGGATACTCGTCGAGGAGGATCGGAAAGTCGATCCCCAAATGATTTACAAATTCTGCGGTCTCCGCCGGATCGTCTTGAGAAATTCCCCAAATTCTGTTTCGCAATTCTGCCGATAAGCTGGAGTGGATCGTTTGCAGGTACGGGAACGTCAGTTGGCAGGTCGGACACGATGCCTTATAGAACGCCAGAACGATTGGGCCGGCTTGAAGTGCATCGCGCAGACGAAATAGTTGTCCGCTCAACGATTTAAGTTCAAAATCCGGCGCTTCTGTGCCGCTGAGTAACTGTTTCATGCAAATCCGGCAAATTCGCTATTTGATCCAAGTCCCGAACTTATAATAGCCCGGTTTGGAGGAGACATGGCGCAACTGGATGCGTTCTTTAACTTCATGCATGAGCATGGCGCATCGGACTTACACCTGGCGTCCGGATCGCAGCCGATCGTCAGGGTCCGCGGTGAACTGGAGCGTTTGACGTTCCCAGTTCTGGAAAACGACAAGCTGAAGGAAATGCTCTATGAGATCGCGCCGGAGTACAAAGTAAAGATTTTTGAAGAAACCGGTGACGTCGACTTCGGCTACGAGATCCCAGGCACGGCCCGGTACCGCGCCAATTTCTTCAACCAGAAGTACGGTGTGGCTGCCGTTTTCCGTGAAATTCCCTCCAAAGTACTGACTACGGAACAACTTGGATTGCCGCCGATCATGAAGAAGTTCGCCGCGCTTCATAAAGGTCTGGTGCTGGTCACCGGGCCGACCGGCAGCGGTAAATCAACCACTTTGGCGGCGATCGTCGATTACGCTAATAAGAATCGCAAAGACCATATCATCACCGTCGAAGACCCGATCGAATTCGTTCATCAAAGCCAGGGTTGCCTTGTCAACCACCGCGAAGTCGGCCTGCACACACGGTCATTCGCAGCCGCCCTGCGCGGTGCTCTGCGTGAGGACCCGGACATCATTCTCGTGGGTGAAATGCGTGATCTGGAAACCATCGAACTAGCATTGACCGCTGCCGCGACAGGCCACCTCGTGTTCGGAACGCTTCACACTCCGAGCGCCGCCAAAACCATCGACCGCGTAATCGACGTGTTCCCTGCGGCCCAACAGAACCAAATTCGAAACACCCTTTCGGAAGCGCTGAAAGGCGTCGTCGCACAGAATCTGTTCAAACGCGTCGATGTGAAAGGTCGTGTGGCCGCGCTCGAGATTCTGGTCGTCACGCCAGCTATCGCGAACCTCATTCGCGAAGCGAAAACCTTCCAGATTCCGGGCATGCTCCAGGTCGGCAAGAAGCATGGCATGCAGACGCTGGACGACGCGATTCAGGATCTGTTGAGCAAGAAAATGATCAGTCCCGAAGACGCTTATCAGCGGTGCCTGGACAAGAACAAATTTCGGTCGCTGCTGAAGAACCCGCCTGAGGAGTGGGAGTAGATAGGAGCCGGTAACCGATGACCAAAGCTGAACTCGACTACATCCTGGGGGCGATGCTGGATTCGCAGAAGAACGTGTCGGATCTCAACATCACAGCTGACAAACCGCTCCAGGTCGAAACATCCGGTGAGCTTGTCCCTGTCCGGATCGACCCGTCTGTGGAAAGGTTGACGCCCTTTCAAACCGAAACGATCGCGATGACGATCATCAACAGTAACCGGCGTCTGCTTGAAGAGCTGCTCAGGAACGGTTCCTGCGATTGTTCATACTCCATCGGCCAGAAGGCTCGGTTTCGCGTCAACATCTTTTCTCAGCGTGGCCACTATTCTGTTGTACTGAGGAAACTGTCGACGGAAATTCCGACGCTGGAACAGCTCAACATGCCTTCTGTTTTCCATTCGATCGCGAAGGAAAAGACCGGATTAGTGCTTGTCACCGGCGCCACCGGAAGCGGTAAGTCGACCACTTTGGCAGCGCTTCTGAACGAATTGAATCTGACGAAGTCTCTGCATATCGTCACGCTCGAGGATCCCGTCGAGTTCGTGCACCCACAGCGCAAAGCCACTTTCAATCAGCGCGAACTGGGCAATGACTTCGCTTCGTTCGCTGCCGGACTGCGCTCCGCATTGCGTCAAGCGCCCAAAATCATCCTCGTCGGTGAAATGCGCGATCGCGAGACCGTCGAGATTGCGATGGCGGCTGCTGAAACGGGCCATCTTGTCATGAGCACATTGCACACGATCAATGCGGGACAGACCATCAACCGCATCGTCGGCATGTTCGAGCAGTCCGAAGAGCAACAGATCCGCATCCGCCTGGCTGAAACACTTCGCTGGGTTGTCTCTCAACGCCTGGTTCCCAGGGTCGGAGGCGGACGTGTCGCCGCACTGGAAATCATGGGAAATAATCTGCGCGTCAAAGATTCGATCGAGCACGGCGAAACAGAAGGAAAGACGTTCTACGAGATCATCGAAGCCTCGGCCACGTTCGGTTGGAAGACGTTCGACATGGCAGTGCTGGAACTCTACGATCAAGGCCTGATCGAGGAGGAAACGGCTCTCCTGTACTGTACGAACAAAGGTGTTGTGTCGCGAGGCATGGACAAGATCAAGAAGTCAAAAGGCGAGAAGACCTCCGATCTCGCCGGCCTGACCCTGGACATTGAATATGGGAGGAAAAGGTGAGCGCTTCACCCAGAATGGATTTTTTTGAAGTCGGCGATAGAACATCGCTGGTCTGCGCAGATGCCACTGTTGGCGAGATTGTTCGCGCAACCCTCCGCGAGCTGGACTTCAAGTTTCACTCTGCCGACAACGCGGAGATTGCGATCGAACGCATTCGCTACACAGCGTACGACATCATCCTGGTTCAGGATGACTTCGGCGGCACGAATCTGAAGTCCAACTCAGTTCTGAACTACTTGTCTTCTCTTGGCATGGCTCAGCGTCGGTTTTCGATGGTTGTGTTGATCGGACCAAACTTCAAAACCCTCGACGCCATGCAAGCGTTCGCGCACAGCGTCCAGCTCGTCGTGAATACGGCGGACCTCGCAAATTTCACCGCAATCCTGAAAAAGTCCTGGGCAGAATTCGATGTTCTGTACAGGGTGTACAAGAGCGTCACCGTCGCGATGCGGGAATCCTAGAACCCGCGCTGACCCCGATTTCCTCTTTGCGGAGCCCCGACTCCGCGCAGTCCTCCATCTTCACCTTCGGACGCAGTCTTACCCAGGATGACGTCAAAATTGGCAGAGAGCTCGCCGATCTTCGATCCGGCAATCGGTTTGAAGTCGACGAGCAGAGTTTGAAGCGCTTTCTTGTCCATCCGTTGAATCACCGAATCCTTGGCATTTGCGGGATGGCCGTTGACGAGCAATTGCGTCGTAAACACCCGACGCCCATTTCGACTGATCGCCACATGGATGTGCGGCGCTCGGAAAATGTTGATCAGCGTGTAATCGATTGGCTTGATCGTGCGGAAGTAGTACTGCCCTTTCGCATCGGTTAGAAAACGTCCGTAACCCTGAAAGTTTTTGTCGTTGCCGGTGGGTTGGTGGCCGCCACTGTGAATATACGATCCCGTGTTGTCTACCTGCCAAATCTCTACGAACGCGTTTCGAATAGGTTGGCCGGCAGCCGACAGCAAACGACCCTGGAGATGTGACACGGTCCCCACGGCAGGAGTGATCGCATCGTTCAGAATCAGTAGATCGTTGTCGGTATCGAGTGGAAGCTTGTCCGGATAGAACGGCCCCTCAGTCGTTGCCGCAGTCTCCGTCAACTGTTGAGCGAACAAGCCGGGCGTCGCAAAGGCCGCCATACCCATGCTGATGCCTTGCAGAAAACGTCGCCGATCCCAAAGCGAATTGATGGTACGCATGAAGCACCTCCGAATGCTGCGATTATCGGCCGAATTCGCAAACAGTAGTTAGTGATTCACGATCACAATAAGCCAGTTTTCGATGTAGTCACTTAGGCCGATAATGTAGTCAGCAGTTTTGATGGAACCGACCTATGGAATGGATTCAGTACATCATTCGTCTTAAGCCACGAACACGGGGTTTCCACATCGTTACCGACGAAGTGGTGTCGCAGCTGTCGGAGTTAAAGGATATCGAGGTCGGCCTTTTGAATCTGTTCATCCAGCACACATCTGCGTCTCTCTTGATCAATGAGAACGCCAGCCCGGACGTACGTCGCGATCTGGAACGGCAGCTTCAGGAAATCGTGCCCGATGGTCCGCATAACTATGAGCACATCGCCGAAGGCAGTGACGACATGCCGGCACACATCAAATCTGCGCTACTGGGCAACTCCGTAACGATTCCCATCCGCAATGGCGCGCTGCTCTTAGGCACGTGGCAAGGAATTTACCTCGGCGAACACCGCAACGACGGCGGTAGCCGCAACATCGTCGCTACGCTAACCGGCCGAAAGCGCTAAGATCCGTGGCTTCCGTAAGGGCAGACTACGTCCACACCATCAGATTTTGTTGCCTAGAACCATCCTTCTGCGTTCATAATTCCTTCATCGCCTGACCCTTTCCGACAAAATCGATATTTGCTCCTCCACGAGCTCGCGTTGGGCTTGTTTTCATCTGTGCAAAACAAAGGAGGACACCATGTCGCGTTGCTTCGCAACCGCAGCGCTCCTGCTTTTTCTGTTGGCCGCTTGCGGTCCCTCTCAAGAAGAGCAACTTGCCCAAAGAGAATCTCAGAAATTTCAAAACATTGTGGACCAGTACACGACCGAGTACTTCCGCAATCGTCCGGATCGGGCCACTGAAGCCGGGATCCATGACTATGACGGCTTATTGCCCATCTTCTCGCCCGAAATGATGACGGGACGTCTCAATTCACTGAAGCAGACGCTCAACGCTTTGTCTTCGCTCGATGCGAAGCGCCTGACGCGAGACGTCTTATACGATTATCAGATTTTCTCCTCCAAGGTTCGCGCCGAGGTCCTGGAGTTGATGGAAACAAAAGGCTGGTTGAGAAATCCGAACACGTACAACGACATCGTCGTCAGTAGCATCCTTTCCCTGACGGATTTTCACTTCGCCCCGCCGGAAAAGCGCCTTGAATCCGCCATTAGCCGGTTGGACAAAGTGCCAGAGTTTCTTCTTGCAATGAAGAACAACCTCGAGAACCCCGCTCCCTTATACGTCGATGTCGCAAAAGATCAGTTTGCCGGCACCGCAGACTTTCTGAAAAATGGATTGGCGATGGCTTTTGCCGATGTTCAGGACGCCGGGCAGAAGGAAAAGTTGAAAGCCGCGGCCGACAAGGCAGGAAAAGCCTACGATGAGGCCATCACGTTCTTCCGCGGAGATTGGACCCGCCGCGCTCGTGGCGGCTACTCACTCGGTTCAAAGCTGCTCCAGCAGAAAATCTTCTACGATGAAGGGGTAGACACACCGGTTCTCTTGCTGGCCAAAATGGGTGAGGAAGAACTGGGACGCCTGCAGTCTGAGTTACAGATCGTCGCCAAGCGCATCAGCCCGGCACAAAGCCTGCCACAGGTCCTGGAAGCCTTGACGCTGGATCAGGCGAAGCCGGATGAACTGGTTCCGCTGGCCTCGACTTTGACATCGGAACTGCGCAAGTTCGTCGCCGACAAAGGATTGGTCACGATTCCAACAGACGAGCCACCCAACGCCAGAGTGCTGAAGCCTCTTGCCCAGGCCCTGCTGCTGGCCAGGCTGGACAGTCCGGGTCCACTTGAAAACAGCACAACGTCGTTTTACACGATCACCCTGCCGGATCCGGCCTGGTCAGAATCTCGAAAGCAACAACACTTGAGAATGCTGAATCGTTCCGCTCTTCCGGTGCTGTCGATTCACGAAACCTACCCGGGTCACTACGTTCAGTTCCTTCATGGCCGTCAGGCAAATTCAACGGTCCGAAAACTGTTCGGATCTCAAGCCTTCCGGGAAGGCTGGGCGACCTATGCCGAACAGATGATGCTTGATGAGGGATTCCGGAACAACGATCCGAAGTTGCGCCTGGCGCAGCTTCAACTAGCTCTGGTCCGCGCCGCCCGCTTTGTCGCCGTCATTCGGGTTCACGGAGAGGGCACGATGAACGACAGTGACACCACAAACTTTTTCATGAAGGAAGCGTTTCTTTCCAAAGACAACGCTCAACGTGAATCGTGGCGCGTTGCGATGGATCCGGGAGTCATCAGCTACACATTGGGGCAACTTGAGATCATGCGGCTTCGCGAAGACTACCGGAAAGCACGGGCTGCCGAGTTCACCTTGAAGGACTTTCACGATAACTTGCTCAAACACGGCGCCCCACCGGTGAAGACTGTGCGTGAAATCATGCTTGGTCCGGTGAGCAAGGGCGTGCAAACAGTGTCCAAAGGGAGTTGAGCTTTAGAGGTTCACGTCGGGAGCGGTTTCGTAGGCCGAGCCAAAACGACACAGTTCCTTTGCGTTGCAGTCAGCGAGTTAAGCTAACGCGATCCGGAGTTCAAAATGACAACCCTTCGACAAGATCTTCGCTATGCATTGCGGATGCTTGGCCAGACGCCCGGTTTCACTGCGGTGGCGGCGCTGTCACTCGCGCTAGGTATCGGTGCGAATTCGGCGATCTTCAGCATGATGGACTCGATTGTTCTCAGATCCCTCAGCTTTCATGATCCCGGTCAATTAGTGATGGTCTGGCATGTACCGCAGGATCACCCTGATCAGAACAGCGGACTAACAGTACCCGATTACATGGTGTTCAAAGAGTATGCGACCGTCTTCGACTCATACGGGGCCATAGGCGGCTTTGCACAAGACTTCGGCGCCGAAGAGAATGGCGCGGCCGCCGAAAGGATCATCGGCCAAACGTTCTCACCGGGTATGTTTCGAGTGCTTGGCGTGCAGCCGTTGATGGGGCGGTTTTTCACTGAAGAAGAAGCTCAGATCGATTCGGCGGCTCCCGTAATTGTGATCAGCCATGAACTGTGGCAACGCCGTTTCGCCGGCTCCCTCGCAATCGTCAATAAGCTAGTACGGCTGGATGGCGTGCCCAATACCATCATTGGTGTCATGCCTCAAGGCGTTCGCTTTTTCGACGATAACGCGCAGTTCTGGCGGCCACAGCAACTCTTCCGCGCGCAGCTGCAAGGTTCGGCGCGGTCCATAACGCTCGCTGCCAGATTGAAGGCTGGGAGTTCGATAGAGCAGGCACAATCCGCGATGGATGTGTTGTCGACCCAACTGGCGAACACGAATCCAGCGGACAAAGGATGGAAAATACGCCTTCAGCCCATGCACGAGGCTATGTTCGGTTGGATGCGCTCTCCATTGCTGCTGCTTCAAACCGTCGTTGGGTTCGTGTTGTTGATTGCCTGTGCTAACGTCGCGGGTCTGCTGATGGCACGAGCCTCGTCGCGTCAAATCGAGGTTGCCGTCCGCACTGCTATCGGTGCCAGTCGCGGCCGGATCATCCGCCAGCTTCTCACAGAGAGCATCCTTCTCTCCACCACCGGCGGAGCGCTTGGCGTGTTGTTCGCATGGTGGGGACTGCGCGTACTCGTTAACAACAGTCCCAACTGGGTGCCCCGAATTCAGGATGTTGGAATCCACCCGCGTGTGCTTGGGTTCACACTCGCGTTGTCTATTCTGACGGGATTGGTTTTTGGCGTCGTTCCCGCGTTACGTGGGTCAAAGCTTGATTTGTCGGCAACGCTTAAAGAGTCTGGGCGTACTGGTGACAGTCTCTCGCATGACCGGTTACGCGGCGCGCTCGTCACGCTACAAATTGCTCTGTCGCTCGTGCTTCTGATCGGCGCCGGTTTATTCATCAATACCTTTCTTCGCTTGCAGTCGGTCAACGTCGGTTTTGATGTCAAAGGCGTGCTGGCGTTTGATTTTCGTTTCCCAAACGCTCAAATGATCAAACGCGTCGGCAACTACAACGGATTCCCATTGCTCGAGGTCAATCCGCGGCCGCCTCTGGTCTTCAGGCAGATTCTCGAGAAACTGCAAACCACGCCAGGCATCCTGTCGGCGGCAGGAATTAGTCGTCGTCCACTCGACCAGGGCGCCATGCAATTGCCGTTCACGATCATCGGACGTGCCAAACCCCCGGTTCAGCCCGGTGCTCAGGATGAATTCACTGCCTCGACCTTCATCATCACACCCAACTTTTTCCAAACACTTAAAGTCGAGCTTCGGGGACGTGACTTCACGTTACACGATGATGCGGGTTCGTCGGGGGTAGCGATCGTCAATCAGACGATGGCGCGTCGATTCTGGCCAAACGAAGATCCGATCGGTAAACAGCTAAAAATCGATCTGGTGGCCGACGAACAGCCACGCGAGATCATTGCGGTAGTCGGTGATGTCCCGCTTTCCAGATGGGATGAAAAACCCGGACCGATCATGTACGTTCCCAGCCTTCAGCAGGGTCTTCATTGGAGAGCTCCCTTTGGACCCGACCGCATCGGAATGACCTTCATTGCCAGATCCGCCGCTGATCCGATGAATTTGGTAGCCTCGATCCGCCGACTCCTTGCCGAAGTCGATCCGGACAAGCCGCCAACCGACATCCAGACGGTCGAGCAGTATCTCGGCAATCAGTTGGACGGGCCGCGGCAATACACATTCCTCCTCGGACTGTTCGGAGCAATTGCAACGATACTGGCCGCGACTGGCATTTACAGCGTCATGTCGTTTTCAGTCGCCCAGCGCCGCCGTGAAATCGGTATTCGCATGGCGCTCGGCGCCAGCACTCGCGATGTGATGGGATTGGTAATCCGTCGTGCGCTAATTCTGATTTCGATCGGCCTGGTTCTCGGCCTGATCGGTTCATGGGCGCTGACCCGGCTGGTTGCGCAACAACTGTGGGGCGTCACCGCCACCGATCCATTGACGTTTGTCTCTGCGGCAATCGCACTCACGGCCATTGCGTTGCTTGCATCGATTGTTCCCACGCGTCAGGCCGTCGCCGTGGATCCAACGATCGCGCTGCGTCACGAATAGCCGCGAAGTTTTTGCGACAACTTCTGAATCAGCGGGGTTGATGGTATCTGATGGTGTGTTGAAAGTTCTTCTTGTACAGAACGCGCTCGAGACCGGGGAATTCGACATTCACATCGTAGGTTAGATCAACGGCGAGGGTCTGTCCGACGCCGGAAATCGCAACCTGATCCTGGGTTACCGGCAATCCCAACTCATCGGCTTTGACTAGTATCAAGGTCCGAACTTCTTTGGGCGGCCGTCGTTCAGTACCTGCGAGCTGAACGATGTATTCCAGGTACTCGCCAAATCTCTTATCGCTGCTGGTAACGCGGATGTAGTCCCAGGAAAGATAGAAGTAGAAGAATGTGACCATGAGCCAGGTCAGGAGAACGAGACGCCGAAGTCGCAGTTGTTGTGGATTCGTCGTCTCCATCACTCGGCCTTCTGCTTCAGTGCAACGATGAACGCCAGGACTTCTTCCTGCTGCGCTTTCGAAAGGCCGTGCAGCTGACTCAGAATCTCGAGGATTAATGGATCGTCGGTGTTTCGCCCGGACCGACCGTTCCGCTTTCCGTTGCCGGACAGCTTCATCAGCTTTTGGAACTGGTCGTCGATTCCTTCGAGAAAGTCATGATCCATAGCGTGTTGTGGCTTGTTCGTCATTACCGTCGAGGCATTATCCGAGAATGACATCCCAGAGACAAGCTTTGGACGACTTTCTTGATTGGAAGGGGGTGCGGTCAGGCGGCACCCTGAAAGCTAGGTCTTGACGCGAAAATCGTCCTTGGGGCAGACCCAATACATACCGCCGGGCATACCCGCCGATTTGATGACCCTGGTGGCTACCATAGCCGTCGTGCACTGCGGGCACGGTTTTCCAGTCTCGATCGCGTTCTTGTCTTTTCCAAGGCTGGCTCGCGCCGTTTTGCTGAGCTTACCGCCTGATGCCATTGGCTTTAGACCTCCTGTATGAAATACGAATCAAAATCGAATTATTTATATTACAGGATTTACCAGCCTATCGCGACACCGTCTTTACGGATGTCGGTGCCGCCCATCAACACATCCGAAGAGGGATCGATCATGATGCCCTGGTAACCGCCGAAACCATCCAGTGAGTTGATCACCGAATGCCCCCGCTCGGTCAACTTATTCCGTGCAGACAAACCGAACGCCGACTCCAGCGCAAGACCTTCGTCAAAGTGCCGGAACCGGGCGGCCTCACCGGCCTGTTGAGCATCCATGCCGAAATCGATGAGGTTCACCAATACCTGCGCGTGACCCTGGGGTTGCATATCGCCGCCCATCACCCCGAAGGAGAAGTATGGCTTGTTGTCCTTCAGAAGCATCGCGGGAATCAAAGTATGAAATGGACGCTTCCGGGGTTCGATTCTATTCGGGTGATAGGGATCGAGCTCGAACAGCGAGCCTCTATTCTGCAACACAATTCCCGTGTCGCCGGCGACCATGCCGGAACCGAAACTAAAGAAGATGCTGTTGATGAATGACACAGCGTTGCGATCGCGATCGACAACCGTCAGGTACACGGTATCGCCGTGCTCGATTATCCCGGGCCTGGGTGAAGGCATCGCTCTATTGCGATCGATCAGACGGCGGCGTTCCTCAGCGTAGCTCTTCGAGAGAAGGTGATGCAGTGGCACGTCCGACTTCCGAGGATCGGCAATGTACGCATCACGATCTGCAAAGGCGAGTTTCTTGGCTTCAACCATCAAGTGGACATAATCTGCACTGTTGTGCCCGGCTTCTTTGAGATCGAATCCCTCAATAATGTTCATCATCTCGAGAGCTGTCGTCCCTTGTGTGTTTTCACCGATCTCGTACAGTTCGTAACCGCGGTAGCTGATATGTGAAGGCTCGACCCAACTAGCATCGAAATCCGCCAGGTCGGAAGGAACGAGCAAGCCATCGTTCTTCTCAGAGAAGTCGATCAGTTTTTGAGCGATCTCTCCTTTGTAAAATGCGTTGCGACCTTGCTCCGATATCAGTCTGAGCGAACGAGCCAGTGCCGGGTTTTGAAAAACCTCGCCATGACGCGGCGCGCGGCCATCGAAGAGGTAAGTGCGCGAGGCGTCCGGAGTCGCACGCAAAACGGCTTCGGCTCTCTGCCACTGTCCCGCAATGATTTCCGACACCGGAAACCCTTCTTCCGCGTATTGAATGGCTGGTGCGAGCAATCGCTGCATCGGCAACTTGCCGTATTTCTCGTGAAGCTTGAACCAGCCGGCCACAGCACCGGGCACCGACACTGTCTGCATACCGGTGGTGGGCATGGCCTGCACGCCACGCGATTGAAAGAAGTCGATCGACCCTCTGGTACCCGACCATCCGCTCCCATTCAAGGCGATGGGCTTCTTATCGCTCTGCATATACGCGATGCAGAACATGTCGCCGCCGATACCGGTCATCATCGGCTCGACCACATTAAGGACAGCGGCGGCGGTAATGGCGCCGTCGATCGCGTTTCCTCCTTCGCGCAAGACGGCCAACGCGGCAACCGCAGCCAGCGGTTGGCTGGTAGCGACCATTCCATTGAGGGCAAGTACCGGCGAACGACCGCCCTGTGAATTCGCGGCGGGCCGGTCGCCATGTTTGAAACTGGAGATCAATGCTGGTTTCATTGATGACCTCGCTGAAACGTTTCGAATTGTTCCGGTGTATCGATGTCTAATGTGATCCCCGCGTCCTCTAGCGCAACTTCGACGATCCGCGAAGGATCTTTCCAAACGATGGTGTTGGCGCCGACTGACGGAGGCAATCCGGCAATCTCTTCCATCACCGTGCGCGAAAACAGAACCGGGTGTCCCCGTCGTCCTTGATACGTCGGCAAGACGATACACCCGGGACGGAAATGTCCAATCAGGGCGTCGATTGTCGCGGGTTCGACGATGGGATGATCCACCAGAAACAGCATTGCGCCCTCGACACCGGATGCAAGCTCGCGAATCCCCGTCTGAATGGATGTTGTCATCCCCTTCTCGTAATCCGCATTGATGACGGAATGCTCTACTTGAATGGCCGCCAGGATCGTGTCGGCGTGATGCCCGACGACCACCACGGTCTCCGCTATGGCGGAATGTTTGATGGTTGCGAGGATGTTCTCGAGAAAGGTACTGCCGCGAAGAGGTAACAGCGCTTTCGGACGGCCCATCCTTTCAGACTTGCCCGCAGCAAGAACGATTGCAGCGATGCGCACGACTAATGGGTTAACGCGTAAAGAATCGTATTGATCGCCACGCGATAAGCGTAGCTGGAAAAATAATTGGGATAGGCGGGCTCGTCCGCCCATTCGTAAGCGTCGCCTAAATCGGTGTTGTGATGGATGACGACGACGAGTCTGCCGTTTTCGTCCCAAATGCCTTTGCACTCTGCTTCAAAACCATCCTGTTCGTAAGTAATACCGCCATTGATGGTGTATGCAAGGCTCGGAACCTGAATAATCTTGTCGACGTCGTAAAAGACGTGGAAGATCGGGTGATCCTTCGGAATGTCTTTGATCTCGGCACCGGGAAGAACCTTCTTCATCTCCCGGACGTAGTTGCCCATTTCGAAGCTGCCCCAAAAATCGTCCACCATCCAGAATCCACCGCGGGCGAGGTACTCACGCATGATCGCTGCGTCCTGTTCACTCAGCACCATCTGGCCAACTTCACTCGAATAGATGAATGGATACTTGAACAGATCCGGATCGTTGATCGGAACGGCCACTGCGTGATCGGCAATATTCAGATTCGTCAGACGCTGAACGCCCATGATCAGCGTTTCGTCGCCTTTGGGATAATCGGTGTACCAGTTCTTGTAATAGCCGAGGATCCGGCCGTTATAAATCAGGCGCGCGAAAACGATCTGGTTCGTGTCGCGCTTGTCCTGACGGATGTATTTCACATCGTCAAAGCGGCCGAGAAAATTCACTTCCTGCTGGGCAAACACAGTACCGAGCGTCAGAACGACAAGGACAATTCCGGCAAACCAGAGACGCTTCACCAGACCTCCTGCGCCTTCGCCGGAGGTTCCATATACAGACCTTTAAGCGTCCAGACAAATGGAATCAGAAACAGGATGAGCAGTACGAGCGCGACAACGCGGAAAAACACTTTGCGCCACGGAGATTCCTGCAGCTTCTCGAATTCGAGAATGTTCTGATGGGCTTCGCAAAATCCGGTCGGCTCGATGGAATCATCGATACACTGAAACCCAGACTTGTACATGTGAAGGCAGCGAGCCATAGTTGCTGCTATCATAAGGGCTCGACGCGGTTTGTTCAATGGCCAAAACTCTCGTGCGGAACGCGGTCAGCACAGATTTCCCAACACTTTTGAAGATCGATAAAGCCAGTTTTCCGCCTGGCATTGCCTACGACTTCGTCGAACTTTCTTACTTCATGCGCCGCAAGGGCGCGCGCACCCTGGTCGCAGAAGTCGACGGCGAGATCGTCGGATTTCTTTTGCTTGAAATCATGAGCCGGCGGAAAGCCGCCACGCTGGTCACGATCGACATTCGTGCAGAGCGGCGGCGAAACGGTTATGGTACGGAATTGTTAGACCGCTCCGAGCAGATTCTCCGTGAGGCAGGCATCTCGCGATATGAACTTCAGGTCGATACAGCGAATACCTCTGCCCTGGAGTTTTACGGCAAGCACGGTTTCGTGATCGTGAACACGCTGAAGAGTTATTACGCGAACGGTAACGACGCTTACCTGATGGTCAAAGAAATCTCTCTCTAATTGAGTGGGTCGCAAACGCGAAACACACGGGCATAAAGCCCGTGGCTACGAGGTTCACGCCGCATTAGGCCCGTAGCCGCGGGCTTTATGCCCGCGTGTTTCGGTTTGCGACGCGCCAGTGAAGGGGACCGCGCCGGACGTTCGCGCGACTACGAAAACGCGGCTCTAAGCCGTTTGTAGGTCGTCTTCAGCTCTTCGGGCAAAACCCGAGTTTCGCCCAGGATCGTCATGAAGTTGCTGTCGCCTGCCCAGCGAGGAACCACATGGAGATGAAAGTGGTCACGAACACCTGCGCCGGCGACGTGGCCCAGATTCATGCCGACGTTGAATCCTTCAGGACGATAAACCGCGGTGAGCGCGGCGATGGCTTTCTTCGAAAGTTCCATCATTTCGTTGGTCTGATCCGTCGAAGCTTCGACGATCGTGCTCAGGTGGGCATAAGGAGCAACCATGAGGTGGCCGGAAGTGTATGGAAAAAGATTCAGGATAACGAAATTGTGCAAGCCACGATGGAGGACCAAACGATCCGCATCCTTAGTTTGATCCTCGCCAATACAGAAGACACAGGAAGAGGATGTCTTCCCGACTGACGCCATGTAGTCGTAGCGCCAGGGACTCCAGATGAACTCCATACTAGGCCGGCGGCATGCCTCCAGCCGGCGGCGCAGATGGCGCAGGCGGTGCTGAACTGGCTCCGTCGTTGATCAGATCCTTGAGTTCCTTGCTGGGTTTGAAGTAGGGAACGCGTTTGGCCGGCACTTCGACCTTTTCACCGGTCTTCGGATTGCGGCCGACTCGCGCATTGCGTTGACGGACCCGGAAGCTCCCAAACCCGCGGACTTCCAGTTTGTCGCCGGTGCGCAGCGCTTTGATAACGCTTTCAAACAAGGTGTCGACAATGACCTCCGAATCTTTTCGCGTTAATTCCGTTACTTTGGCCACTTCTTCCACCAGATCTGCCTTTGTCATCTCTCTTCACCCTTTCCGCTCTCGTCAGTGTTTGAATGAAAAATTATTTCCAAAGGTACTGAAAACGAATCTGAGACTGCAGGACCTTGCCCTGAAACGGCATGATACGCGACAAGTCACTCGTGAGCACATCCAATAGTGTAACTTTTTGGCGTGTGACTTGAATCAGCCGCGGCTTTCCGGAGATCCCAGCAAGTTTGGCAGTAAGATCTACCGCATCCTGGAAATTGCCGATCTCGTCCACCAGCTTCTTGTCTTTCGCATCGCGACCGGTGAAGACCCGTCCGTCCGCCAGAGCGCGAACTTCCTGAATCTCCATGTTACGGCCACCGGCTACAGCCTCGATGAACTGCACGTACATATCATCGATCAAGCCCTGAAAATAAGCCTTCTCACGGTCAGTTAAGGGCCGCGACGCAGAACCCGTATCTTTGAATTCGCCGGTCTTGAGCACTGTCTCCTTGATCTTCGCCCATTGCATCAGGTCGCCATAGTTGATCCACTCAGCGATGACGCCGATGCTGCCGACGATCGTGCCAGGATTGGCAATGATCTTGTTCGCCGCGCATGCAACGTAGTAGGCGCCTGATGCGCCCGTCGAGGACATATACGCGACAATGGTTTTGTCTTTCTTCTCGCGAAGCCGTTTGACTTCCGCGTAGAGCTCCTGCGAGACGGCCACGCCTCCACCGGGCGAGTCGATTCGAAGGAGAATCGCTCGAACCGAATTTGAGTCTTCGTAGCGTTTGAGCTGCTGGATGACATCCTGCGAATCGATGATCTCACCCTGCAGATCGACCACTTGGATTCGGTCTGAAAACCCGAATTCCGCGCCGTCGTCTCCCCCGACCGTCACCAGTACGGCGAGGACGGTGACGACCAGAAGCACAAAGGCTCCTCCGCCGAGGAGGAGCCATATCAGTGTCCGGTTTTTTGACGCCATCAGTTTCCTATGATTTGTCTTTTGCGTGGAAAAGATCGGCCAGAGTGGCGCTGCCGTCGGCACTCTCGCGATACGAATCGTATTCCTGGCGTTCGGCGTCTTCAGCCAGAGCTTTTTGGCTCAATCCGATCTTTCGCTCTGCCGGACTCAGCTTGATGATCTTCAGCTGAGTCTCTTCGCCGACCCGGAAAACATCTTCGAGCTTGCTGCGACTGGCGTCGTCGATTTCCGACACGTGGCACAAGCCTTCGATACCCTCATCCAGTTCAACGAAGACTCCGAACGGCGCGTGACGAACAACTCGACCGCGAACCAGGTCTCCCACGTTATGACCCGTGAAGAACTGTTCCCAAATATCGGGTTGCAGTTGCTTGATTCCGAGCGACAGCCGATGGTTGTCACTGTCGATGTTCAGAATCACGGCTTCGACCCGCTCGCCTTTCTTCAAAACTTCAGAAGGATGCTTGATGCGACGCGGTGAGATATCGGACACATGGACGAGTCCGTCGATTCCCTCTTCAACTTCGATGAATGCACCGAAATCGGTGAGGTTCCGCACGCGGCCGGCGATCACAGAACCTATCGTGTAGCGTTCCGTCAGCGTCGTCCACGGATCCGGTTCGGTCTGCTTGAGTCCGAGCGAAATCCGACGATTTTCCATGTCCACATCGAGGACCACGGCTTCCACTTCCTGATTGACGTTGAGCAGCTTCGACGGATGCTTGACGCGCTTGCTCCACGACATTTCGGAAACGTGAATTAGACCTTCAACCCCAGGCTCGAGTTCGACGAAAGCGCCGTAGTCCGTGAGGTTCACAACCTTTCCGGCAACGCGAGCGCCGATTGGATATTGCGCACGCACAAGCGACCACGGATCTGGCGTCAGCTGCTTGTAGCCGAGCGACACGCGTTCTTTGTCGCGATCGTATTTGAGAACCTTGACGGTGATCTCGTCACCGACATTGAACATCTCGGACGGATGATTGACTCTTCCCCAGGAGAGATCGGTCACATGAAGCAGACCGTCGATGCCGCCGAGATCGATAAACACACCGTAATCGGTGATATTTTTGACCGTGCCGCGAACGTCAGCGTCTTCCTTCAGGACCTCGAGCGTAAAGGCCTTTTTCCGGGCCTGTTCGGTTTCCAGAACCGTTTTGCGGGACAAAACAATGTTGCCGCGCTTACGGTTGAGTTTGATGATCCGGCATTCAATTTCTTTGCCCTTCAGTGCGTCCAGATTCTTCACCGGCCGAACATCGATCTGCGAGCCGGGCAGAAACGCGCGAATGCCGATATCGACGGAGAGTCCGCCTTTAATGCGCTCGATGACGCGTCCTTTGATAATCAGGTTGTCGTTGTAGGCGCGCTCCACATCTTCCCAAACCTTGACCTTCTCGGCCTTCTCTTTGGACAGAACGATGTGGCCATCGTAGTCTTCCGTATCTTCAAGCAAGACATCGATTACGTCGCCGATCTTAACGGTGCAGTGGCCACCCTGATCAATAAATTGCGTAACGGGTATGACGCCTTCTGATTTGTAACCGATGTCGACAATGACGTCGGTGCTGGTGATCTTAAGAACAGTTCCTTTCATCACTTCGCCTTCTGCGAAGCGGCGGCCGGTATATTGATCTAAAAGCTGCTCTAGGTTCTCCTCCTCTCCTTTTGAAAGAGCAAATTGGCTCCTCACGGGCTCTTCCACTTGGGCGCGCCCCGCGCTAGCCAATTTTCCG
>Ga0209382_10003279_pt1 | contig 22551 bp, 9 predicted proteins | sample SoiMetdeltSBSDD5_FD_187599 | JGI IMG/M metagenome (GOLD analysis project Ga0209382, IMG submission 187599) | Bulk soil microbial communities from a Populus tree surrounding site in Tennessee, USA - Soil MetaG P. deltoides SBSDD5 (SPAdes) (version 2) | ecosystem: Environmental > Terrestrial >...
ATTCGAACCCGTGTCGCCACCTTGAGAGCGTGATGGCCGCCCCGCACCGAGGCGTCTTCCGTGTATACAGGCACCCCCCGGCACCGAGCGCCCTAGGACGTCCGGTTCTCCGGCCCCAGTTCCGCCGACTAGATGGCCCGCTGGACGGCCGCTCGCGCCGACCTCGACTCCTCCCCCGCCCCCGGCACGGGCAACTGGACGGTCCGTGGGGGTTCGTGTCGGAGGGGCGAGTGGACATTGTGCCGCACGCACCTACCCACGTTCCGGTCACCGGAGTACTCCGTCGGAGGTCAGGCCTAGCCACCTGACCCCCATCGGTCGCCGGGCCAAGAGCGCCGGTTCCGGCCCGGTCAGCACTGCGTCGGCGGCGGGACGAAGCCCTACGACATCAGTCAGCAGCGAGGGGCACAGGACTGCTCTGCCCGATGCCGAGGCTCTCGCGGAGGATCGCTTGGGCACTCGCGAAGGAAATACCTTGTGGTGGCCGGTAGAGAATTAGATCCCCGCTTGAGTCAATTCCGACGACTTCAGGCAGGTCCACGAAGCGTGTGGCGTCCGGCTCACTGAACGCAGCGGTGAATTGCAACAGGCTGAGGACGTGCGAGGGGCGTTCCGAGGCGAGCCACTCGACGGTGCTGTTGATGGGCACCCTCAGTAGTGCAGCAACGCGCTCGTCACCATGGGGAGGAGCGGAGCCGGTAACCGGTCGGCCAGCTCTGCCCGCCCAGTCGACGAGCAAGATACGCAAGCGGTCGGCTCGTTGCGCGTAGCGCTGGTAGCCGATCCCGGCGAAGGCCGCGGACGCCTGATCGGCGAACTGTGCAGCTCGGTCGTAGTCCTTCACGAACCACGATGCGTGAGAGTTTGCGAGGGTGACCAGAGACCGTGCGAAGACCGCCTCGGTTGTGCCCCATCCGTCAGGCACCTGGACGGAAGCGACCCCGAACATGCTGTCGCAGATACTGAGCCCATACATGGCGTGGGTCAGCTCGATGCGGTGTGACGGTATGTCGTCGCGAAGGAACGTTGTCGCATCGTGGATGTACTGCCGTGCGAGGTCGTACCGTCCGCCACGGCGGAGGACGTTGGCGAGGACGTACCGGGAGGTTCCTGCCACGTACAGATCGCCAGGCGAGTTGATATTGGCGGGACGATCCAGATCTCGGGTGAGGTGGTTTGCTTCGGTGATGGCACCGCGCAGATCGCCGCGAAGGCGGCGAAATTCCATGCGCTCTGCACGGAACAAGAGTCCGAGGCCCCTCGTAGCAGCGAGTTCGCACAGGTCGTTCGTGAACCAAGTCGCGTCGGGCGCATCGAGGCGCAGCGCGCTGTCGATGGCCATCAAGTAGTGCGCCCAGAGGAAAGCGGCGGTCTGACCGGGGAAGGCGGCATGGACCAGGCCGATCAGATGTAGTGCGCTGTCCGGTTGGGCAAGTTCCAACCATGCTCGCCCGTGCCCAGCCAGGACAGCTGCCGCAACCTGCTCGTCTCCTGATTCGATCGCCTCACCGAGCCATCGGAACGGATGGTGCAGAGCACCGTCCGTCTCTCGCGCCTCGACCAGATCGCGCCTGGGTGACGAGGGTGCAGCGTGTCGCCACGCGACCGTGCGCACGGGGAACGTTGACAGCGGGATCTTGAGTTCGACCTCGTCCGTTGGACTCGCCAGGATGCGCACACCCGCCGCTTTGAGGAAGGCCTGAATGGCCTCGGTTTCTGTGCTGTCGCGGCGCACGACAGCGGCCCCCTCTGCCTCGTACGCGTTGAGAGCCAGCGTGACGGCGGGGCTGTAGGCGGGGGATGACCTCTCGCCGAGCATGGATATTGGGGACAGCCCGCTTAGGGCTGCGACGAGCCGTGCAGCATCAGGTCCGGGCAGCGTGACGTCGGATCCCTCGATCCTGGCTGAGAGAGGAAACGGAGGACCCGTGTTGCGTAAGGCCCGCTGCACGATGGCCGGATCCGTGGGAAGGACGACAGTGACCGTCGACGGCCACGCACCTTCCTGTGCCGGGTCGCGAACGGTGAGCCAGGTATCGCAGGCCTCTTCCGAGAAGAGACGGTCGACAATGGCGGTGGGATCGACACCGTGTTCGTCGCTCCACCTCCCGGTCAGGGGTGGACGCAGAGCGACAGCCACGAACGCGCCACCCGGGACGGCCTGCCGTTGAGCCGTCGCCACGGTCTGTTGCAACTCGTCCAGCAGCCAATCGACCGGATCCGAGTCCCCTCGACGGGAGGGGTCTACAGCGTGGCCGGCCACTATGACGTCGCGACCTGTATCCCGGAGCGTCGCGGCCACCTCTGCGTCGGCGTCGACGCCCACAACCACCGCGACTACGGGACGGCCGATGAATGGTGACAGTTCCTCGCTGATCGAACTGAGAAGTGTTGCCGCATCGGCTGTAGGGCTAAGCCGCCGTCGGAGGTCGCTCAGCTTCTCGAACGCGATCGGTCCAGCCGCCTCGCAGAGAACGCCGGGCGCGTCTTCTCCAGCGCGGGCGGCGCGCCCAGCCGCTCGGTGTCGCCTGGCTAACTGCCGGCGCTCGGCGGCCTGCTCGACAGCTCGTCGCCCGAGCTCTTCGCCGATGCCCGCGAACACGTGTTGCCAGAGACGCCACAGCACCACAACAACCCCGATGGCAAGCAAGGACGCTGCGATCAACCAGGATTCCATCTCGCACCTGTCCCGCGAGGAGGCTCTGATGCATACATCCAGCGGCGCTGGCAGCGGTCTAGGCTACAGAAATGGCGAGGGTCCGGCAGACCGACACATTCGGTGGCTGGCAGGTTCTCTCGCTACGGTGCTATCAGGAAGGACTTGCATTACGCGGAGTCAAGCCCGCCGCTCCTGTCCATCCACTCGCGGCTGAGCGCGAACGCGCGATCCTCTTCGAATTCCTGGTCGCCTCAATCTGCCACGGAACGAACTGGGATCGACTTCGGCTAAGCCTTGCTGATGCCGCGAGCCCCGAGTGGTTCGAGGCAAAGAAGCTGGCTGAGCTGAGCTTTAGTGACTTCGATAGGCTCCTCGGTGCCGCATTCGCGGGAAGCAGTGACTTGATCGAGCGGCACCAGATGTTCACAATAGCGGCCGGTGCCTTGGAGTCGTCCACCAGCCCCCTTGCTCGAAGTCTATTGAGCCCAACCCCGCAGCGTCTCGCAGGGTCGACAGGACTCTACGCTCTGCTCGACTCGGTTTCAATGTTCACATCTGATCCGAACCGCAAGAAGTCCCGAATCTTGGTGCAGCAGCTGTATCGATACCGCCTCTTGGATTTCGTGGATCCTGAGAACTTCCAGCCCGCAACCGAGTACCACCTCATACGGCTCTACCTACGTACGGAGCGGGTGGTCCACCTAGACAGTCTGGAATTCACTGCAGACTCCACTCGAGCGGGAGACGTCCGGCTCGTGACCGCGCTTCGCCAAGCAGTCGAGCAGGCCATGTACTACACCGCGGACGGCGCCGGCATGTCAGTGCCTGAATTGAACGAGATTGAGTGGCAAGTCGCCCGATCCTACTGCGAGCGCAGAAGCCCACGGTGCTCGGGACCGCCGGTGGAGTCCAAGCCTATCGACCAGGCAATTCTTGAGGTGGCTGATGGCGCTTGTCCATTTGAGGACAGCTGCCGTGGCCCACGCCGCCATCGTGTCGCTCGCCTCACCGAGCCACGGCTCGCCGAACATCACGCATATTACTAGGCATCTTAGGTCGGCACGGTGGTTCAAGTAACGGGAACGTTCAGATCCAGACTTGCATCGTAGTGCCACTCGCCGGACAGCTGTTCAGAAGCGAACTGTTCGGGGAAGAGCCTCGCCCATCGTTCGTGCACATGGACTGACGGCACGTGCTTGTACGCGGTATCGGATTGGTCGCGCACGAACCACTTCCTGGCTAGTACTCGGCCGATGGTGTCGTGTGGGTCGACGAATGGCGTCCGGCCGTGGATGACGTGCATGTTGTCCAGAATGATGGTCTCGCCCGGTCGCATCAGGTGAACGAAGCGAGAATGAGGCCCGAACGGCTGTGCGAGCCGCTCTAGGACAGCCCTCGCTCGGTTGAGCGGCTCGAAGTTTCTCCACTCAATGCGATACTCGCCCGTCGAGACGCGGAAGAAGGTCTGGGGGTATCCACCCCTGCCGACGAACAAGACAGGCGAAGTCACCTTAATCGCACCTTTGCCCCGGGGTCGGATCGCGACGATGGCATCCGGTAGGAAGAGGCTGTCGAAGGCGGCCTGGTCGCTTTCGGCGAGGGCAAGCGACGCTCGGACGAGGTTCTGAAAGAAGGTGAAGCCACCAGCAAGTGGTGGAGAGTCAAGTGTGAACATCACAGTCGCGATCAGTCCCGCATAGCCGAGGCCGTCGTTGTGCGCGTCGAACATTTCGTTCGTCTCGGCTTGCTCCCGATACCGCGGACCGCCAGCCGGTACCGGAAGGTTGTAGATCTTCAGCGTGCCATCTGTCGGACCGAATCGAGCTGCTGCTTCAGGATGGCTCTCCATCGGATGGTCGACCGGATACCCAATCGGGAGTACATCGGCTAGGCGGTGAGCCAGCGAGAGCATGTGATGCGGACTGCCAGGCGGTGTCCGAGTAAAGGCGGTGGGCACCAGGTGGGCGACGCCGTAGCCGGTGGTCAATGCCATTGCGACCGCCTCCGCGTCCTGCATAGAGAGGGCATCGAGCGACTCGACCACGATCGGTTGGCACGGTTGCGGTGGAGTGGCAAGAAGATCGGCGATGGTCGAAGGCGCCGACGGATATCTGGCACGTGCAACTTCGAGGAACTCGTCGCGCTGCTCGATGAACTCCGCCTCGGCTGGGGTGAGGACCGTCACCGCCATGCCACCAAGTATTTCCTTTCTCGCAACCCTCTGCCTCCGCAGAACAAGTTGTGGTCCCCCGAGTTGAGCCGCCTGACACCGCTCGCGAAAGGGCAAATCGTCGGGAATATTCGTTGCCAACCGGGACCTGTGGCCTGGCGACGAACGCTGACGCTGCTCTTCTCGCAGGCCGCCGAGGTTCTGGCTGACGACAGCGATCGGCGACGCGTCTGGGTAGGCGAACGCCAAGAGGTATAGATCGACGCCAGGGGCGACTTCGATAGTCGGGTAACAACGAGACCGCAACCGTCCGACCTCAGGGTGCGGTTCCTTACCTGCGAGCGCTCCTCAACATCTAGCGCTTCACCGCGAGTGTCAGATACCCGACAGCTAGGCCACCACCACGACCACATCGGCAGCGACCGAACTGGCGACCCGTGGGTGTCGCGAGCCACGGCCCAGCCGTGCGCCGCTCAGGCGCTGTCGCGCATGGTGCGTCGAAGGGCTTCGCGATCGATGGCACCGAGGGGTAGGCCGGCGTCGCGACGTGCGGCGGCCATGCGGGCGCGTCCGGCCCAGATCTGAGCCAGGTCGTCGGGGTCGGGCTTGGCGGGGCACGTCTCACCTGAGGCATGTTCTCGGACGCAATCGCGCTGGTGTGCCCGCGCTGCGGCGATGACGTCGGGATGGAAGGCGTCGCTGGCGCTGTATGTCTTCTGACCATCATCGTTGCGGCAGGCGTTATGAGTGCCGTCTTGGCCCAACCACATGGACCGACCGCAGATCTGGCATTTCGGCAGCGAGGCGCTCTTCTGTCGGGCTCGCCGCTCATAGTCCTCGATTGCGTCCCAGTCCCAGCTTTCGAAGTCAGGTTCCGCATCTGGGTCGCCGCGGATTGGTCCGCCGTAGCTCCACTGCCTGTCTGAACCCCCGAAGGGACCCGGAACACGGCGACCTATCAGGCGTCGGGCCTGTTGGGTGACCCAAGGGCCGTCCTTGATGCGGTCTGCGAGCTGCCGTTTGACCTGGTGCAGGGCATCGGCGAGCGTGTCCCAGCCGGCACCAAAGCCGGCCAGGTACACGGGGTCGTCCGCCAGCGCGATGACGGAGATCGACGAGCCACAGTCGTCGCACGCCGCGACCTCGTCACCAGTCGCGGCGCCGAACAAGTCAAGCTCACAGACCAGCCCACAGCCCTCGCACCGCGCGATGGCGCTCGGCGGCAGCTGCTGCGTCGGAGCGGCCGGCTCGTCATCAGGTCCCGGTTCGGCCCCTTCGTCGCGGATGCGGGCCAGGACTCTCTCAACGATTTCTGCTGCACTCGTCCGCTGGCGAACGAGAGTGAGCTCAGGGCGGGGCGGGATCGGCTCGGGCGCCTCGTCGAGAACTCCCATGAGCTCGAGCACCCGAGCCGCCGCCTCGAGATGCGGTTCTCGCAGCGCGGGCGTGGAGTAGTCCCGTGGCGGGACGACCTCGGGCCACACGTCCGCGGGCACCGACTCGTTCGAGAATTTGCCGAGGTAGACAGCCGGTTCCCCCTCGTCGAAGTCAATCTCGACGCTGGAGACGTTCGCACTCCGGCAACCGCCGTGCTCCACCGCCCACGGGCCGCCGTCAATGACCGGCCGCAGGAGGAGGCCCGCTCCCGCCTCAACCGACCCGCCACAGACCAAGCAGGTGCCCCGATAGAGATTGGGGCGCTCAGTCGAGGTGAACTGCGTGGACTCCACATGGGTCGTCGCGAAGTTCATGCCCATCACGAGCGTCGCCGTGAAGGCCTCGGCCTGCGCCTCGGTCAGCGTCACATACGGGCGGCGACCCAGAGCGCCCAGCGCGTCGTCTCGGAGGGCATGGACCCGGAAGCACCACGGATGCTTCCGGGGAGCGGTGAACTGGAAGACAAAGGGCGGGGTGTCTGCCCGCGTACGGCGAAGAACGTCGTACTGCCGGTCGTTCAGATTGAGCGGACCCGCTTCGACGGACTTCAGCTCCATGCCGAAGTTGCGCAGGTCCTTCCCAGCGACGAGCACCCGCCGGCCCAAAGCCGCCAGCAGATCGTCGTCGACCGCCCGGAGGCGCCAACTTTGCCGGATACGAGCAGAGAGGGCTCGCTCCGCCATCGCTGCGGCGCTACGGCTCAACCGACCCCTCTCGCTCCGGCGCAACGCCGGCCACGGGCCGCCACATACGCCCAGCGATCCACACCGACCGCAGAAACGTCGAGGCGCTACCGGCTCACGCTTCCGACTCCTGGCGGACCAATTCTCTCACTCCGCTGTGACGTCGAGAGCTGACGTTCCGTAGCGCTCCGTCAGATGCCGCCCCCCGCGAGACGCCTGAGTACCAAGGCCGTCCGCCTCGCGCGGGACGAGCATGCCATCCAGCCCAAACCCTCACGACCAGGCGTCGACAGTAAGGAGTCCGACCGGACCGGTCGCCTCGCACACCGAATCGCCCCAGACCACGACCCGCCACGTAGGTCGTGCGGTCAGCGGCCGGCTCTTGTCCCCGATGGGGACTCTCACGGATTGACCCGCGTCTAGCTGGGCCGATCTCGCGTGCGGGAGAGGGTTGTGGCGGGAGGAGGGGACACTGTCCTGCACGCGCCCACCCACGTTCCTAGGAGCTCGTCGTGCTCTGGGACCTCGACTCCTCCCGCGCCGCCGAAGTTGGCTCGATCACGGCCCCGGGTCTCTGGGCCGCAGGAAACCGAAGCGGGCCGGCACCTGGGGAGCGACCTTCCACGTGCGCACCGGTCCCAGCGCGGCCACGGCCCGCGGGTCACGGTCGAGGTCGAGGTCGGCCGGCACCGGGTAGGGCCGGCGTGTGTCGGCGATGACCCGTGACCCGGCGGGCGTCGTCCGGGGAAGCTCGTAGGTCAGGATGGCGACCACTCCCGCACCCAGGAGCACCAGGCCGAAGCCGAAGATGGCGAGCGAGTCCCGACTGAGGCTCCGCACCCCCAGGACCCCGGCGAGGGCGACGACGATGGTCGGCGCGAGCCACAGGCCGGCCAGCCGCACCTGGCGCCGCAGCCGGTCGTCGACGATCAGCCCCTGCGCCGCGAGCCGCTCGTGCAGCGACCCCATCGCCTCGGAGAGGCGCAGCCGGAGCAGGCTCTCGGGGACCTGGCGACCGTCGCGCACGGCCTCGATCACCGCCCGCTCGACCGGGTGGGTGCCGGTGGCGCCCCCGGTCACGTCCACGGCGGCCGGCCCCCCGAACACCTCGACGCCCATCCCGTGCTCCTCTCCCTACGGAGATGATCGCCCACCCACCACCAACCGCGACCGCGGCTTGCGGTGGGGGCGGGTGATGTGTCAGGGCGAGAGGGCGGCGCGGGCGAGGGCCAGGGCGGTGGCGGGGTCGATGCCCAGGTCGGCGCAGCGGCGGGCGTAGTCCTCGGCGGCCAGGGTGGCGAGGGCGACGGGGTCGACGGGGTGGGCCACGAACGTGCCCCGCCGGCCCTGGGTCTCGACCACGCCGGCGGCCTCGAGCTCGCGGTAGGCCCGGGCCACGGTGTTGGGCGCCAGGGCCAGGTTCCCGGCCAGGGCCCGCACCGTCGGCAGGCGGGTGCCCGGCCGCAGCGCCCCGTCGGCCACGGCCCCGGCGATGGCCTCCCGCACCTGCTCGTAGGGCGGGACCGGCGACGCCGGGTCGACCGAGATGATCACGGCCGCGTCGGGGCGACCGACGCCACCAGCCGGCGCACCCGCCGCCGCTGGTCGGCGTGCAGGACGAGCTGGGGCACGAACAGCGCCGCCACCACGAGCGGCAACGCCGGCTGCCCGGGGAACCGCTCGAGCACCAGCGCTGCCACCAGGAGCTGGGACGCGAAGCCCAGGGCCAGGCTGGCCAGGAGCTCGCCCTTGACCACGTCGCGCACCGCCAGCCCGGCCGCGTCCTCCGCCGGCTGGGGCGCGTGGAGCAGCCCGCGGGCGACCACCTGGCTGCTGCCCTCGACCACCACGGCCAGGCCCAGCCCGGCCAGCGCGCCACCCGGTGAGATCCAGCCGTCGCGGCGGGGTGGCGAGGCCACGTAGGCCGCGGTCACCAGCCCGGCCACGACCAACATGCCCGGTCCCCACCACCGCAGGGCGGGCGGGAGGTAGTCGGCGAGCCGGGCCTCGCTCAGCCGGGCCACCCGCGGGGCGTCGGGGGCGGGCCGCTCGGCCAGCACGACGGCGACGGCACCCCCCAACCACTGGAGCGAGAACACCGCCAGCATCACGAACAGAGCGCTCAGCGACCCCAGCCCGTCACGCTCGTTCGACGGCCAGCCGAGGTACAGCGCCGGGCACACGGCGGTGAAGCCGACCAGGAACGCCGCCGCTCCCCCACGGCGCTGGGCCACCAGCAGGCGCTCCGCCATCGGCTGGGCCGCCGGCGGCACGGCGAGCCCGTGCCGCAGCGAGAAGAGCCGCACCAGGTTGGCCCGCCGCTCGGCGGTCCAGACCAGGCCGAGGGGGACGACGACCACCAGCACCGAGATGTACAAGCCGATCGCGAAGTACTGCTGTGCCTCCATGGCCCAGACTGTAGCAATACAAACGGGCCACCACGGGTCAGGGCCAGGTCAGGGTGAGGTGAGGTGGTAGCCGACGGTGAGGGTGATGTCGCGGAGCTTGTGGGGGTCGACGGCGCCGGCGGTGGCGAGGGGCCCGGGGGCGGTCAGCTTCAGCAGGTACTGGCCCTCCAAGGCGCCGGACAGGCCGGCCCCACCCGCGGTCGACGCCAGCACGTCACCGTCGAACGAGCGCAGGGCGTCGACCGCGGTACCGGTGTCGGGCCCCGCGGGCCCGGTGTAGTCCTTGTAGGAGGGCAGGGCCGTGCCGACCGGCTTGCGGGCGATGCCCAGCGCGGTGCCGGTCAGGCTCGACGCCGTCGACACCACCGACAGCACGGCCGTGTCGACGGTCGCCACCTGGTCGCCCACGAACAGCGGCAGGTGCCGCTCGTCGATGGCGAACCCGACCGCGGTGCCCGCCGGGCCGGTCAGCAGCCGATGGAAGGCGTCGGGGAAGTCGGTGCGCAGGCTGAACCGGTGCACGAGCAGGGGCCCGTCGCCGGCGGGGTCGGGCACCGCTCGCAGCAGGTCGAGCAGGTCGCGGGCGGTGCCGTCCCACAGGTCGCGCAGGTCCTCGTCGTGCTCGGCGGTGTAGCTGAGGTGGAGGATGACGTCGCTGATCGTCGAGTAGTCGAACGAGCGCACGGTCCGGGGCAGGGCGACGTGCCACGAGCTGACCGCCCCCGCCCCCTCGAACGGCATGTAGCGCTCGTCGCGGAAGCTGAACTCGAACACGCCGGCGTCGTTCTGGCCCCGGCTGGTGGCGATGGACGGCGCCTGCTGGGCCGGCACCGTGGTAGGGCCTCCCAGCCCGTGGGTGAGGTCGTCGGGAATCGTCTGGCGGATCTCGCTGCCGGTGAGCCGCAGGGTGGCCCCCACGTTGGCGTGGGGCCCGACGACGCAGGGCACGGTCATGCGGACCGCCCGCAGCCGCCGCCGGTACTGCCCGGGGTACGACAGGTCGAAGAACCACTCGGGCACGTCGAACGAGCACTCGCCGGTGAGCTGCAGCGTGGCCAGGGCCTCGGGGGCGAACTGGGCCAGCGAGAAGCTCTGGTCGACCTCGAGCTGGCGGTGGTTGCGCTCGACGTAGCGCCGTTCGAGGGCCTGCAGGTCGACGAGCAGGCGCTCGCCGGCCAGCAGCCCGGCGGTGGCGGCGTCCCAGTAGTCGCCGCTGAGCGCCACCTCGGCGGCGTCGTCGGGCCGCTCGGACCGGAAGGCCTGCTCGGCCAGGCGGGCCATGGCCAGGGCGTCGTTGAACGCCATCCGGTAGACCCGCCGCAGCTCGACCGCAAGCAGCCGGTAGAGCTCGGTGCTCGAGAACTTCTCGCGGAAGAACTCGAACATCTCCTCGGTCTGGGCCACGCTCCGCTCGTGCACCTCGAGGGCGTGCACCGCGATGTCGCGCCGGATCTCGGCCGCGGTGATGCTCTTGTCGAGCTGGGCGATGTCGCGGCGGGCGCTTTCGGCCTGGAACCGCCAGTCCTGGTCGCGGCGCTGGTTGGCGGCCTCGACGCCCGACCGTGACGCCATCGCCTCGTTGAAGGAGGCGACCGCCTTGATGCCCTCGGCCACGGCCTTGCCGGCCGCCCCGAGCTGGCTGCCACCGAACTTCATCGCCGTCCACGCCCCCACGTCGGGGATGACCGTGAGGATCGACGCCACCACCTCGGCGATGCCCGCCGCGGTGAGCAGGTCGGCGCCGAACCGTTGCAGCTCCTGCTGCTTGGTCTCCTGCGGCAGCGACCCCACCGTGGCCAGCGACATGTAGTGGTCGCGCCGGTTCTCGGCCGCCAGCTTCTGGCGGCGCAGGCTCTCGAGCGTGGCCTCGGCCGCGGCGATCTCCATCCGGTTGGTGCGGGTGGCCATCTTGAGCAGGTTCTGGTCGTGGACCGCCCGCAGGTGGCTCAGCTCCTCGGCGTCGCGCTTCTCGAGCGCGGCCTGCAGCTGGGCCCCGAAGGCCTGCACGGTGGCCACGTACTGCCGGGCCTTCTCGACGATGTAGCCGAACCGGTACGGCGGCAGGTCGCCCGCGGTGGCGGCGAGCACGTCGTCGAGCGACAGCCCGGCGGCCTTCATGCGGACCAGCATCCGCACGTCGAGCTCGGGGGCGAACAGCTCGGGCACCCGGCGCACCCCGGCGATGTCCATGCAGTTGCGGATGTTGAACAGGCGGCTCTCGACCCGGTCCCAGTAGGCCAGCAGGTCCTGGTTGGGCGGGATGCAGAACAGCGCGTCCTTGGGCGGGACCACCTCGACCGGGTCGAAGGGGACGTGGTCGAAGCGGCCGTCGTGCCCGCCCGGCCAGTACTTGCCGGGATCGAACTCGATCACGTCGCGCAGGTCGTACTTGATGTCGAGATCGCCGAAGGGGACGATCGTGTCGCCGCCGGGCACGCCCAGCTTGGTGCCCCGGAACCCCTGGGCCAGGTCGAGGTCGTGGCCCTCGACGAAGTCGATGGGCGCCACCTGGTTGCCGATCCGGACGCCGCCGTCGCCCTCGCCGCCCCCGATCCCGAAGCCGCCGTTCACCCCGATGCCGCCGGTGCCGTTGCCGTTGCCGTACATGGTGGTGAGCGGCGTGCCCGAGTCGTTCGTCCACAGCGTGACCGTGCCGCCACCGCCGACTCCGGCCGAGGCCAGCGCCGGCGTGATGGCCACCGTGTCGCCGCCGAAGCCGAGCCCGAGGCCCTCCCCGGCGCCGGGATCGAACCCGTCGCCGGGACCGAAGCCGGCGGCCCCGCGGGCCAACCCCAGGGTGCGGACCTGGGCCTGGGCGAACTGCGTCACCTTGGCCCCTACGTCGATCACCAGCACCCCGGCCTCGGCCGCGGCCGGGCGGTGGTTGAGCACCGCCGGCGCCGGCGGCGTCTCCAGCTCGACCAGGAAGTCGCTGACGTCGGTCAGCCCGGCCCGGATGCTGCGGTAGTTCCGGGGCGCCCCCTCGGCCAGGCACGAGCCCAGCTCGGCCGGCCGGGGCCCCAGGATCTCGCGGGCCATGACGTAGAGCATCGTGGCCTCGTTGAGCGACTCGGTCGTGAACTGGCCGAACAGCGCGTCGCCCCAGTCGAGCAGGTTGTCGACGTACTTCATCACGATCGTCTTCTGGTAGGTACCGCCCCGCACCCGGGCGATGGCGTGGGGGCTGAACGGGTCGTTCCGGTAGGCCTCCAGCGCCTGCTCCTTGGTCATCAGGTCTTTGAGCGAGGTGGTGAGCAGATCGGGCACCCGGAACGAGCGGAAGCGCCACGGCTCGCCGTCGGCCGCGGTGGGGTCGAAGACGTGGTGGTACCAGCTCTGGGCCCCGGAGAAGTCCTGCTGGCCGTTGAGGTGGTCGGCGATCAGGAACGGGATGTGGAAGAACGTCTCGCGGTAGTAGGTGAGGAACGGGTTGTCGGGGTGCAGCGGGTTGGCCCGCTTGGGGTCGCTCTGGCCGGCCACCGGGCTGATCGTGGAGCGAGCCTCGGTCAGCCCCAGCTGGAACAGGGGGTCGAGCAGGCTGCGGGGGCCGTCGCGCCAGAACTCCCGGGCCAGCGACCGGGTGAGCGAGGTGCTCAGCCGCAGCCCGGCGTAGCCGGTCGCACCCGACGCGCCGGCCCCGCCGGCCTGCCGCATCCACACCGCGTCGCCGCTCACCTCGACGATCGCCGAACCGGGCCAGCCGTTGACCGCCTGCACCTCAGCCGTGAGCGGGGCGTGGCCGACGGTCTGGCCCGGCGTGGCGGGCCGCTCGAGCCACAGCGCGTCGGCGAAGAACTGCTGCCCGTCGTAGGCCATGGCCGTGTCGACCAGCGACCGCACGGTGCCCGCCGACCAGTTGAGCCGCGTCCCCCACCGCAGGGTGGCGGTCTCGCCGGTCGACATCTCGCGCAGCACGGCGGTGGCGACGTCGAGGTCGCCGGAGCGGATGGGCCGGGCCGCGATGCCGGTCACCACCGCGGGATCGGTGGTGGTCAGCTCGGGTGGGTTGCGCGGCACCAGCATGAGGCGCAGGGCGTCGCGGGCGGCCGTCCCGGTGCCCACCCGGTAGGCGTCGGGGTAGACGCGGTCCCACTCCCAGCCCTGGGGCCGGTAGCTGTCGAGCGCGTCCTTGTGGTCGCGGCTGCTCTTGTCCCACCGCACCCGCACCACCTCGGCGTCGATGGCGGCGGTGAGCACGGCGATCCGGTCGTCGAGCTGCTGGCGGTGGTTCACCGCGTTGCGGAGGGCGTCGTCGGCCAGGCGCCGCGCCTCGAAGCGGTTCCGCTCGTTGGTCACGGCGAGCTGCCAGTCGGCGAGCAGCCCCGCCCAGATGGCGATCGAGATGCCGGTCGGATCGACGGGCATGACCCCGAGAGGGAAGAGGTCGAAGAAGGTCTTCTTCTTGGCGTCGCGGCTGGTGACGGCGTCGCGCCACTCCTTGTCGGCCTTGCCCCACGCCGCGTCGGCCTCGGTCACCTTGCCCTTGGCGGTGACGAGGTCTTCCTCCTTCTGCTTGCGCTCGGCCTTCATGCCGTCGATGACCTGCGTGTCGAGGGGGTCCTCGACGATGCGGGCGTCGCCGATGCCGTCGGCCTGCTCCATGTGGACCAGCTGCGGGGCGCTCCACCGGCCGTCGAGCCGCAGCATCGAGTACTTGACGCGCACCGTGTGGCGGTAGCCGCTGAACTCGGAGCCCCCGTCCTTGAGCGTGCTCACGGGCCGCGTGGCGGTCTCGACCCAGAACAGGTACAGCCGACCCTCGAACAGGATGGGCGACACCTTGCGGGCGGGGATCTGCAGGCCGAGCCGCTGCCAGCCCGAGTACAGCGGCGGCTGCGGCTTGGCCGCGGTGCCCCGCTCGGTCAGGCTCCGGTAGTAGAAGACAGGGGCGTCGTCCTGGGTCACTCCGAACAGGTGCAGGGTGCGGTTGGCCTGGTCGTAGAAGGTGCCGGCCACCTTGAGCCGGGCCAGCTCGTCGAAGCCCGACAGGTACGAGGTGTAGGCGTCGCCCACGGTGGCACCGTCGATGCGCTGCACCAGCAGCGAGTCCTCGAGCTCGGTGAACAGGGGCGTCTTGTCGTCGCGCAGCTCGGGCTCGATGTAGTTCTCGGGGTAGAGGAAGACCTTCCGGTTGGCCTCCCACACCCGGAATTGCTTGCGCCACCACCACTCGCCCCGGCGGCGGGCGTCGGAGAAGCGGGCGTAGACCCCGGTCTGCGGGGGCACCCGGCCGTCCCAGTCGTCGCTGCGCTCGAGGTTCATCAGCACCCGCTCGACGTAGAGCTGCAGGCTCGACATCGCCGCCACCACCCGGGTGGTGCGGGCGCAGCCGCCGACCTGCACGTCGATCAGGAAGTACTGGTAGAGCGCGTCGGCGTCGACGAACGGCTCGGGCCAGCGGTGGGTGATGTACGCCACCAGCCCGTCGCGGCGCCGGCCCCGCAGCTCGTCCTCGTAGGGCTCGACCTTCTCGCGGAACGTGGCCTCGCTGCGGTACTTGGCCCGGAAGGCCCCGAACACGTCTTCGGCCGCCCGCGACAGGGCGGCGAACGTGGTGGCCGGGGTGGACGACTCGGTGGTCATCCGGGCCAGCGTCTCGCCGCTCACGCCCAGCAGCCCGGTCAGCTCGAGGCCCCGGGCCAGGGCGTCGAGCGCCGCGAACGGGTCGGCCGGCAGCGGCAGGTGGGGCCGCAGCGCGGCCACCGCCGCGGCGTCGATGCGCAGCACGGCGGCCACCGCCCCGGGGTCGGCGGCGCCGGGGTCGAGCACCGCGGCCTCGAGCGCGTCGCGGTCGACCGCGGCCGCCTCGGTGGTGAAGCCCGCATCCGAGGCCCCCGCCCGGGCCGCGTAGGCGACCACATTGCGCACCACGGCCAGGGTGACCGCCGCCGGTCCCGTGGCGGTCGGGCCGGCGGCGGTCGATCCGAAGAAGACCTCGGGGTGCAGGCCGACGAAGGTCAGGCTGCGGACGTCGAACACCGGGTTCCGGAACAGCACCTGGTGCCGCAGCGTGGCCATGACCAGGGCGCGCAGCCGGGTGGTGTCGGCCGTGCTGCCGGTGCCCTGCAGGGCCCGGACCACCGCGGCCCGGGCCGCGGCGTCGAGCGGGTCGGCGAGCTGGCGCAGCCGCGCCACCACGTCGGCCGGCCGCTCCGCAATGTCGCCGATGGCTACGTCGAGCACGTGCAGGGGATCGGGTTCGAGCGCGAGGCGGGCGGGGTCGACGGCGGCCACGATGGCGTCGACCCGGGCCACCAGCTCGGGGTCGCCGATGCCGAGCACTCCGCCCGCCGGGTTGCGGGGCACCAGGGCGCGCAGCTCGGCGACGCCGAACCCGCTGGTCTCCTGCCAGGCCGCCAGGTCGGCCACGGCCACGACGTCGTCGACGGTCGCCAGCGCGCCGGCCGGGGTGGCCAGGCTCAGCAGATCGAGGAAGTCGCGGACCGGCACGCCGAGCAGGGCCCGCAGCCGGGCGTGGCGGTGGAGGGCGTCGAGCGACGCCCGCGACAGCACGATGCTCTCGTCGGCGGTGGCGGTGGCCGGCCGGTGGTCGAGGGCGGCGACGCCGGTGAGCCCGGCGACCAGCTCGACGAAGTCCTGGTCCGACAGTTGGAGGCCGGCCAGCAGCCGGGTGAGCGTGTTGTCCGGGGGCGACGAGGTGCCGGGCGCTCCCCCACCCGGACCGGTGCGCCGGGCCCAGCCGGGGTGGCTGAAGCGCACCGCGGCCGCGGGCGGCCACCGGCCGTCGCGGGCCACGAACGGTGCCGGGTTGAACAGCCGGTCGAACAGCGGCGGGGCCTGGCGCAGCCCCACCAGGGGGATGGTGTCGACTATTGCGAGCAGCTCGTCGACCGGCAGCTCCCACCGGGCGGCCAGGTCGAGCAGGTCGACGATGCGCTCGAGGGTCCCCCGGGCCGAGCTGGTGGCCGGCGCCGCGATCACGGCCGGGGTGGCGCCGCCGCCCAGCCGTTCGACGACCAGGTCGAGCTCGTCGATCGTCCACGGCAGCTTGCGCCACAGCCGGAAGAAGCGGTGGAGCCGGTCGAGCCGGCGCACGGTCAGGTTGTGGACCCGCTCGGTGTCGTTCTGGACGGCGCCGGGGCTCTTCTCGAGGACCACGTCGACCGGAGCCACGGTCGAGCCGTCGCGGCTGACGAACCGGGCCTCGAGCAGGGTCACCAGGTCGCCGTGGGTCAGCCCGGTGGCGCCCAGCAGCCCGGTCAGCTCGACCGGCGGGACGACGGCGTCGGGCCCGGTGGTGTTGGCCGAGCCCCCCAGCCCGAACAGCCGGCCGAGGTAGGCGCCGTCGGTGCGGGGCTGGGTGACGAGGGCGTACTCGCGGGTCGACAGGTCGAGTGCGGCGCGGGCCTGCACGGCCGGGGTGGTCCGCAGGGCCCGGGCCACGTCGTGGCGGGTCACGCCGAAGTGCTCGAGCAGCACCCGCAGGCGTTCGAGCGGCAGGGTGAAGGGCAGGTTCAGCGCGCCCTCCTGGTCGGCCAGGAAGGCGTGGACCGCGGCGGCGTCGGCCAGGGCCACCCCGTCGGGGCGGACGTCGATCAGGTACCGCTCGAGCACCTCGTTGACGATGTCGAGGGTGGGCACGGACGTCTTGGTGGCCGCGCACGTCAGCTCGAGGTCCCACAGGTCGGGGCGGCGCCGCTCCAGGTGGAGGGGGTGGGTGGCGGCCGGCCCGGCGAAGCTCTCGGCCAGGATCCAGCGCTCGATGTAGTGCAGCAGGTCGACCAGGTAGGCCGCCGGGCTCAGCACCGACTGGCAGTCGTCGCAGGCGCACCACGGCTGGTCCTCGAAGAGCTGCCGGAAACCGGTGAGCCGGTGGAAGAACTGGTGGCGCGAGGGGATGGCCCTCACCGGCGTGGTCGTGTGGTCGCGGGCCTCCTCGTAGAGGCGGAACCAGTCGAGGGCGGCGGCGTTGGCCCGCTCGAGGGCCCGCCCGTGGTAGGCGCGGGCCTCGGCCTGCGACACGCCCAGCGTCGCCGCCAGCTGCAACGGGGTCTGCATGGCCATGGCCGACGCCGAGTGGATGCCGGCCCGCTTCACCTGCTGCGACACGATCGGGTTGAGGGTGACCGAGTGGACCCGCTGGCTGGCCCGCAGGTCGGCCAGCACCAGGTCGCGGTCGGCGGCCGGCATGTCGCCGAAGTCGAGGGCGGCCACGTCGAGGCTGCCGGGCAGGTAGTCGAGCGCCAGCAGGTCGACGTCGGGGTTGCGGGCCAGCACGTCGGCCAGCCGGCCCACCAGGCGGGTGGCGGTCTTGGCCGCCTCGGCCCCCGGCGACGCCGCGAAGACGCCGGCCAGGCCCAGCCCGGGGTGATCGTGGGCCAGGTTCCGCAGCGTGGTGTGGGCCGGGCGGAGGGCGGCGCGGTCGCGGTCGGGGATCCCCTCCAGGTCGAGGTCGTCGAAGGCGGTGGTGAGCGCGTCGGGGTTGCGCTCGAACACCGGTTGCATCCGGCGGGCGGCGTCGTCGAGCCCCGCGGGCAGCGCCGCGGCGCGCGACCGGAAGGCCGCGTCGGGGAAGGCCCCGGCGGCCTGCAGGGCCAGGCCGCGGGCGTGGTCGGCGGCGGTGGTGCCCGCCGGCGGGTCGATGCCCGCCGCCTTCAGCGACCGCTGCCAGTCGTCGGGCTCGAGCACGGCCAGGTCGCGCACCTGGCGCAGGCGCTTGCCCGGCACGGCCGGGAAGTCGGTGCGCAGCATGGTGCCCACCAGCGCCGGCGCCCCGTCGCCCAGGCGGTGGAGCGACACCGACAGACCCAGCTGCTGGGCCTCGGTCGGCCGCAGGGTGCGGTCGTCGACCAGCCGGCCCAGGGTCTCGTCGGACACCGCGTCGAGGCCGTCGACGTGGGCCAGCACCGCGCCCACCCGGTCGGCGGGCCACGCCGCCGCGGCGAGCAGCCCGTCGAGGTCACCGCGGTCGGGGTTGGGCAGCTGCCCGATGGTGGCGTCGAGCTGGTCGAGCACCCAGCGGGGCACGATGCGCTGATCGACGGCCGACACCAGCGCGGCCCGCAGGGTGGTGGTGGGCAGGGCCAGCAGAGCGTCCCAGTCGCCGGGGAGGTCGCGCCGCAGCCAGCCGTAGAAGACCTCGGGCCGGGGACGCGGCGCGCCGTCGTCGGGCGCCGACAGCTCGAACGCCAGCACCAGCCCGGCCACGTGGTCGCGGGCGATGCCGGTGTCGGCGGCCAGGAAGTCGACGTCGCGCTGGCGCTGCGCGGGCGCACCCCGGGCCACCTCGAGCAGCGAAACGCCCTCCATCACCTCGGCCAGCACGGCGAGGTGGCGCTCGACCTCGGTCGGACCGCCGTCGCCGTTGGCCGGCACCACCAGGTCGATCTCGACGGTCGGCCCGGCGTTGAACACCACGTCGGACGAGACCAGCTCGTTGCCGCCGTCGTCGACCACCGCCACCCGCAGGTCGGCCGTGCCCTTCTCGGCGTGGGAGAACTGCGCGGCCGTGTAGCGCACCTCGTAGCGGCCGTCGGTGCGGATGGGCCCGTCGCCCATGGGCTGCTCGGTGCGGAAGTCCTGGTCGAAGGCCCGCACCACCAGCCCGGGGCGGCTGCCCTCGACGTGCCCGGCCACGGTGAACACCGTGTCGGGGTCAGTCGGATCGGGCGGGTCGGTCGGCTCGTCGTCGAGCAGGCCCAGGGCCCGCAGGATCTCGTTGAGCCGGTCGGCGGTGCGCTCCTCGACGACGCCGTCGAGCCCGTCGCCCAGCCCGTTCTGGATCTGGAACCAGCGGACGAGCTGCCCGGTGGCGTCACCGAAGACGCCGTCGGCCTGCTCGCCCCGCACCTGCTCGGTGAGGGCCTTCAGCTGCTCGGCGGTGGGCTGGTTGGGCGGGTCGAGCGCCCGGATGACCTTCTCGACGATCAGCCGCAGCAGGGCTTCCTGCAGCGCGGCCACCTCGGGCCCGGTCGATCCGATCCTCTGCGTGGGGGCTATCGGTCTCACTGGTCTACCCGCTCTCTCATGCGCTTTTGTTCATCTCAGTGCATTATGGAGATCTCTTGCGACATTCTCGGTCACAGCCACTGGCTCAGCCCGTAGCCGACCAGGCCGGCGACGCCGCCGATGACGGCGCCGATGGGTGCCCCGATGCCGGTGGGGGCGCCGATGAGCGCACCCACCGCCGCGCCGGTCAGCACCGCCCCGGCCAGTCCCGAGCCCTTGGCCACGGTGTTGCCGGCGCCCATGCTCCGGGCTGCGTTCTCGTAGAGGTTCCCGCCGATGGCCCCGGCCACCAGCCCGCCGCCCACGATGGGGACGGCCTCCGACGCCGTCATCAGCGGCGACACCAGCCGGGCCGTGACCGTGAACTTGTGGGCGTAGTAGGCGGCGCCGAGCAGGCCCAGCTCGGCCTCGACCACGCCGGGGACGACGTTCTTCACCACGGCCGACGTCGTGGACCCGATGGACCGGGTCATGGCCCCGGTGCCGCCCGAGCTGCGGGACCCGCCCGAGCCCGAGCTCGATCCCGAGCCGGAGGTCGAGCCGGAGCCCGAGCCCCCCGACGGGGCCGCCTTCGCGGGAGCCGGCTGGGGGGCCGGGTCGGCCTCGGGAGCGGGGGGCGGCGGCGGGGGCGGGGCCGGGGGCGGCGGGGGTGCCGCCTTGGCCTCGGCCCGGGCCCGGGCGGCGGCGGTGTTGGGGCCCTCGGCCACCTTGCCGGTGGCCGCGTCGACGTCGGCGTCGTTGGGCGACAGGTGCACGTTGCCCGACTTGGGGAACTGCTGCACCCCGGGCGGGTTCTCGGCGGTCAGCGTGTCGGGGTTGATGCCGACCGCGGCGTTGGCCGCCCGGATGTCCTTGTCGGCCTTCATGTTGTCGCGCAGGATCGCGTTGGTGCGCTCCCCCACCTTGGTCCGCGCCGTGGCGTCGGCGGCCAGGGGGTGCATCTCCTCGACCTCGTCGAAGCTGCCGGTGAGCAGCCGGTTCCCGGCGGCCACGGGATCCTTGGCCGCCGACACCCGCGGCCGGGGGTTGGCCGGCTCGTTGCTGACGAAGTTGCTCTTCGACTGGGAGTTGGTCCGGGGGTCCTTGAAGTTCTTGTTGGCGATGTCGGACGGCGAGCCGGCCACGCCCCCGGCCTTGTCGCCCTTGACCGCGATCTGCTCGTCGACGTGGGGGGCCATCTCCACCCGCCGCATCGGGCTGGTGGTGGTGAACGTGATCTCGTCGTCGTCGCCCGCGAGCCCCGTGGGGTCCTGCAACCGCACCGGGTTGCCGGTGACGTACTGGTAGAGGTTGGGCCCGTTGACCAGCCCGGCGGGATCGGGGCTCACCCACCGCGCCAGCCACGGGGCGCGGTAGCGGGCGCCGTGGTAGTCGAGGCCGGTCTCGTCGTCGTGCTCGATGCCGGTGTAGCGGTAGCGGCGGGGCGGCGCCTCGACCGCGGTGCTGGCCCGCCGGTAGGCGGTCGTCCCGTAGGGGTGGTACTCCTCATACGAGATGACCTGGGCGGCGGCGTCGAGCTCGGTGCCCACCGAGCCCAGGTGGTTGCCGTACTGGTAGCGGAACAGGGTGCGGTCGTCGATGGCGGCGCGGTCGGAGGTGAGGACGTCGTCGAGCAGCAGCACCCGCTGGTGGCCCTCGAACAGGTGGGTCGACTCGATCTCCTCCACCAGGGTGGTGCCCACCCAGCGGCGGTAGCGCTCGTAGCCGCCCAGGTAGATGCGCTCCTCGGTGGTGCCGTTGCGCTCCAGGCGCTTGCGGGTGCGCTGGCGGTCGAGCCCGTACTGGTGGAAGGCCCAGCCGCCGCCGACCAGGTCGGCGGCAGCGACGGCGTCGCGCCAGTCCCAGCGCAGGTCGAGGCCCGGCGCGGTGGCGCTCAGATTGAGCAGGTTGCCGTGCTCGTCGTGGCGGTGCCCGGTGCGCTGGGGGCCGGCGGTGTGGTCCCAGTCGGCGGAGCCGTACCAGGTGCGGACCAGCCGGTTGCTGTCGGCCGCGACCTGGTGGTTGCGGGTCCAGTTGCCCCCGGTGGCCTCGTGCCGGACCTGTTCGATGTTGCCGACGGGGTCGTAGCGGTAGCGCTCGGTGTAGCGGCGGGTGGCGTCGGGCGAAGGGAACCCGCCGGCCGGCCACGGCCCGGGGGCGGGCGCCGGGGGGCCCACGGCCACGGCGTTCTCGCGGCCGGCGGCCTCGGTCAACCGGTCGAGCGCGTCGTAGGCGTAGTCGGCGCTCGGTTCGACCTGCTGGTTGGCGAACCAGATGGTGTCCTGGGCGTCGTCGTGGACGTGGGTGACGTTGCCGACGGCGTCGTAGGTGTAGTGCAGGTTCTGCACGCCGCAGGGGCGGGCCGGCCGGGCCGCGTCGGGACCGGTGGCGCCGGCGCAGTCGTCGGTGAACGTGGCGGCGCGCCGGGTGTACAGGTGGACCAGGCGGAAGCTGGCCGGGTCGTAGGTGTACCGGGTGCTGGTGCCGTTGCCCCGCTCGACGGTGAGCTTCTGGCCCTTGGCGTTCCAGGTGGTGCGGCTGATGGCCGCCACCGACCGGCCGGCGCCGGGGGCCGGGTCGGGGGCGAAGGTGCGCCGCCCGTCGGCGCCGGTCTGCTTGGTCGCCCGGACGTGCAGCTCCTCGGCCACCAGCAGGCCCCGCTCGTTGTAGCGGGGGACCAGCACCGCCACCCGGTCGCTCCGGCCCGGCTCGGCCGGGCGGTCGCGGTGCCAGTTGTAGATCGTGGTCGGCCGGCCCAGGGCGTCGTGCTCGGTGATCTGGCGGAAGGTCTCGAGGGCGCCGGTCGCGGCGTCGTGCTCGAGCAGGGCGGCGCGGTCGGCGACGTCCCAGTCGACAACGGCGGCGGTGGGGTCGGCGACCAGGGTGCGGGTGACCTCCTCGACGGCGCCGTCGAGGCCGACCCGCTCGACCGTGTCGCGGCCGCTGGGGTCGTGGTGGCGGACCCGCTGGCCCACGAGGTTGCGGTCGCGGGCGGCGGCCAGCGCGGCGGCGCCGAGGCCGGCGGTGTCGAGGTGCTCGGACACCTCGACCAGCACTCGCGGCCCGTCGCCGATCCGCAGCCACTGCTCGACCGGCCGGTGCAGGGCGTCGTAGCGCACGTGGGCGAGGCGGCCCTCGCGCACCCGGGGCCCAGTCTCGCCGGCCTCGGCCGGGCGATCGTTGGCGTCCCAGGTCAGCAGGGGCCGGCCCGCGGCGTCGGGCAGCAGCCACCGGCTGCCGGCGTCC
>Ga0209382_10003280_pt1 | contig 22546 bp, 20 predicted proteins | sample SoiMetdeltSBSDD5_FD_187599 | JGI IMG/M metagenome (GOLD analysis project Ga0209382, IMG submission 187599) | Bulk soil microbial communities from a Populus tree surrounding site in Tennessee, USA - Soil MetaG P. deltoides SBSDD5 (SPAdes) (version 2) | ecosystem: Environmental > Terrestrial >...
TATCGTCTACGAGTGGGACCGCTCCTCCCGTCACCGCAAGCGTGTTCACATTGAACGGCACCGCAAACAAGGTTCCGGCGAGTGCGTAGACGATATGACCCGTCGGTAAATAACGTGCTTCAACGCCACGCTCCACAATGACGCGCCGCACTCCGGTGTCCAGCGACTGCACAACAATCTGCGCTGGAGGGGGCTGATCGTCGCGGCGGGCCAGCGTGAACATCATGGTGCGCCCGCCCGGTAGCATCTGTGGATGCTGCGCGACCTGCCCCGGGTCGAGCTTCACGATGCGCTCGGGTTTGCCGCCGTCCGCTGACACGCGCCAGATCCCAGCGCCGACCACGTCGCTCTGCCCGTAAAGAATCGTGTTGTCCGTGAGCCAGCTCGCGCCCCATAGGTTTTCTGCCGGGCACAGCGCGACGGCTGCGCCGCCGTCGATGGACACCTTCTTCAGTTGTCCCTCCTGCCAAAAGCCGATCCAGCGACCATCTGCTGAAAAGAACGGATTCCGGCCTGCCGCCGTGACGCCGCCGCTGGCCCCTTCAGTGCCGCGAATCGGCGTCGGGTCGAGCTGGCCGATCGACCGCTGATAGAGGCGCCCGTTTGCCGTGTAGACGAGACGGCCGCCATCCGGGGAGATCGCCAGCGCCTGCACACCGATATTCGAGAAGCGCTCGCCGTACGGCAACATGATCGTGAATCGCGCGATCGGTAGTGGAGACGCGGCTGGCTTGAGCGTCCAGGCGACATACGAGGCAATTGCCGCGGTCGCGGCAAGCGCTGCCGCAACGCCGATGAGACCCGGCCAGCGAATCGGAAACGACGTCGTAGTCGCCGTCGTTACGCGTTGATCGGAATGCGCGCTGAACGCCTCCAGTGCGAACGCGAGATCGTCGGCGGACTTGAACCGTCCCGCCGGAGTCTTTTCCACGCAGCGATCGACGATCCGTTCAAGCGCGGAAGGGATATGACGGTCGGCGAGCGGAAGATCCGGAGGGTCCTCTTTCAGAATCGCCGTCATCGTATCCATCGCGGTTTCGCCGCGGAACGCGCGACGCCCGGACAACATCTCGTAGAGAATCGCGCCGAAGGCGAAGATGTCGGAACGATAGTCGGCCGCAAGGCCGCGGACCTGCTCGGGCGACATGTAACCGGCCGTGCCGAGCACGACACCCGGGTTGGACTGCGCAGGCGTTGTTGGCAATGCGGACGCGATCGACACTACGGGCTCGGACTCCGTCAGCTTCGCAAGACCGAAGTCGAGAATCTTCACCCGTCCGTCGACGGTGATGAAAATGTTCTCTGGCTTCAGGTCGCGGTGAACAATTCCTCGTTCATGCGCTGCAGCTAATCCGTGGACGATGTGCACGCCGTACTCGACCGCCCTGCGTACTGGCAGCGGCCCACTGGCGAGGCGGTCTCGCAACGTCTCACCATCGAGCAGCTCTGAGACGATGAATGGGAAGCCGTCGTGATGGCCGACGTCGTAGACGGCGACGATGTTCGGATGGCTCAGCGCCGCGGCGGCACGAGCCTCCTGCTCAAAACGCGTCAGGCGATCGGGATTCGCCGAGAACGCGTCCGGAAGAACCTTGATGGCGATGTCACGTCCGAGCCTTGCATCGCGGCCCTTGTAAACCTCTCCCATCCCGCCGCTGCCCAGCAGCGACACGATTTCGTACGGGCCGAGACGGGCGCCAGGCGTGAGCCCCATCTTGTGGCGGAACGTAGCGGGCCGATTATAGCGGTCGTGAAATGTGCGTTTCGAGCTCTGCCAGAGGAGCTGCGACGCCGCTAAACGATGACCGACCGGGCGCGGAGCAGGGCGCGGCCCAGGTCGATGCGCCCTTCGATGTGGACGGCTCGTGCGGCGTCGCCTTCGGGCAACGCGTTGAATAGCAGCTTCCAAGCGGTCTGATCCGTCAGCCGAAGAGACGCCGTCGCCGATGGCGGCTCGCCGCGCCACAACACCCAGCGTTCCTCGTCGCGAACCAAAGTCCAGTGGCCGCCGCTTGGGCCGCTGATGTCGATCGCCACGGTTTGTCCGGGTTCGGCGGACACGTCACGGAATGCGTGCGGCAGGCCTCGCATGGCGATATCGATCACGGCGTTCAGATAGCGCGGATCGGGAAGATCATCAGCGCCGACGGCCATCCGGATCTGCTGTTGGTGGTGCCATAGCTCGGTGAACTCGCGCCCGACGTCGAACCAGCCGGCCGAGGCCTGCTCGCCTGCCCACGATACGGGAAACAGTGCCGGCGCATGGAGCGGCAGGGATTCGAGCCAATCGGCGGCCTCGCGGCTGGCGAGCTCGTACAGATCGGTCAGCACGCGTGGACTCAGTCGCTTCGCCGCCGCCACCCACTGCGCGTTCAGCTGATTGATGAAGGCGACGAATTCGCGCTCGGAGTCGATTCCACGAGGCGGGGATGGGGGCGTCATCTCATCCCGATGAAAAGAGAGCCGGCGCAGTGTAGAGTCCAGAAGATGGGCCGCGACGTCGCGGACGACCCACGCCCTGGCGACGGTGGGACGTTCCCAGCTCTCCAGGGGCAGTCCACGCAGCAGTGTCACGAGTCTGATGGACACAGGACGGAACAACGGTCTGGTATCGATCGGAATGGGTAACTCGAGCGGCATCGCGTGTGTGCCTCAGCGGCTGTGGTCACCGCGAAGACACACGACTACACCCTGTGTGACGCAAGCCGGCATATGTACTGCTTCGGGTCGAGCCGATACGCTGGAAACCGTCGTTATTCTGGACGAATCGGGCGCGCTTTCTCTATCAGTCACGACTGGTCGTGATTGGGGGAACCGCCCAGCACAGCAGTAAGGCAGGTGAGACGTGATTCGTGTGACAACGGTTGCAGTGGTGATGACGTGGCTGGCCGTCTCTGCCGGGAGACTGACCGCACAGGACTTGCGGATCGAGCCCAACGACGCCGCCGCCGTGAGAACGACGGTCGAGATGCTGGGCCAGAACCTCGGACAGTTCGCCGGCATGCGGGTCCGGATCATCGATGCTAACGTCGAGCGCATCGTGAGTCCGCGCGCGTTCATCCTGACTGGCCAGCGAGAGGTCGTCGGGCTTGGCGGCCGCGATCGGGTCGGGGTCATCGTCGTGAATGGAACGGCCTCGGTGATCAAGAACATGCCCGTTGTGGTCACGGGCGCGGCAGGCACATTCCTTGGCGCACAGGTTTCTGGCCTGCTGACGCGGATGGACCCGCTCACCGAACAGGAGCGGGATGCCCTGCGCAAGTATCCGCTGATCGCGGCGTTGGCCGTGGACACTCCCGCCAACGTCAGTGTGCTGCGACTCGAGCCCAGCCAGCCCACTCAGTCGGCCCAGCCCGCACCTCCCGTCCGTTGAGCCCTGGTCGGCGGTCGGTTATCCTTTGCTGCCTTCCGTTCATGTGGTGGCAAAGGGAGTAGGCCGTGAACACCCGTCCACTTGCACTCGTGACGTCTTCCGCGCTGGTGTGCGTCATCCTCGCCACCGCCAGCGCGATCTCCGCACAGTCCGGAAAGCCCTTCACAGTTGACGCGGCATGGGCCCGGCTTCCACAAGGAACGGCGTGGAACGGGAACACCACGTGGATAACGGCGGACGGAAAGGGAAACGTCCTCGTGCTGGTCCGCACCGCGCCGTACTTCCGCGTCTTCACCCGTGACGGCACGTTCGTGAAAGCGTTTGGCGATGACGGGCTGTTCGAGAGCGCGCACAGCGTGACCATCGACGCGCAAGGGTTCCTGTGGGTGACCGACTCCGCAGCGCATCTCGTTCACAAGTTCAGTCCCGAGGGTCGTGTGCTGATGACGCTTGGCAAGAAAGGCGTCGCCGGCGATAACACGTCGCGGGATCTGTTCAATCAGCCGAACCACGTCGCGGTGGCGCCCAACGGCGACATCTACGTGTCGGACGGGTATGTGAACGCGCGGGTCGTGCACTTCTCCGGTAAGGGAGAGTTCATTCGCATCATCGGCGGCGTGAAAGGCTCTGCCCCCGGACAGCTGCAACTCCCGCACGGCGTCGCGCTCGACTCCCGCGGGCGAATCCTGATCAACGATAGCGACAACAAGCGGGTCTCGGTCTTCGACAAGGACGGCACGTTCGTCGAAACGTGGCCCTTCCCCTCGCGTGGCGGCATCGCCGTCGCCGCTGACGATTCGGTCTACGTCAGCGATGTCAACGTCGGCATCGTCAATGTGGTGAAGAACGGGAAACTGATCGACAGCGTCTCGGCCGACCGGGCTCATGGGATGGGGATCGATACCGATGGCTCCATCTACGTCTCCGGCGCGTCACGTATGACAGTGATGAAGATCACGCGCGGCCGATGAGATCGACGAAGGCCGGCGTGGCGGCCGTCCGCCTCACTTCGCGTTCAGATAGTGTCGTTCGAGGAATTCAGATCTGAACTCTTGCGGCGGCGTGGGAATCTCTGGCCGGCCCTCTGGCGTGAAGTCCAAGAGATTCCAATATACCCACACGGTGTCGACGTGATTCGACATCGACTCGGTTCCCCAGAAGTGAAAGATCTTTCCGTCCTGCTTCCGAAACACGTGCATGACGGGTAGCTGCATGTCGTCAGAGTCACCCTGGCACTTGTAATCCGCCTGATAAGTCGACTCCGAACCGGACACCAGAGGAATCCGCGACCAGCCGCGCCGATTGGCCCATGCGTTGATCTTCGCGGCAGGAGCTTTGGCGATCGCGACGAAGGCCGCGTGCCGGCTCACTGAATACCACGCGCGATCGAACCCATCGACCAGCGACGTACAGGAGGGACAGGGATTGTCCCAGTTCGGACCGTACATGAAGGAATACAGAATCAGCGTGTTCTTGTCTCCGAAGAGTTCCGAGAATCGAACGTGCTGTCCGACCTTTCCGTCGTTGGCCCACTGGAAAATGTAGTCCTCTTTCAACTGGCCCCCGAGCGGGAGAGTGCGACGCTTTGCTGCTAGGGCCTTCACCTTCGCGACAAGCTCTTGCTCGTCTCTGAGCAACGATTCGCGGGCCTCTCGATACGCTCGCGTTTCGTTGGGGTAGCGGAGTTCACTCATATGGCCTCTCTCGTTGAAATCGTAGCGCGTGTGTGTCAGCAGAGCTCGAGCCGGATTTCATCCCGCAATGCGGCATCTGATCTGCATGGCTCCTAGTCGCTAGCTGGTAGCTGGTGCACATGCGGGGCTCAGGACGTGTTCGGAAGCTTCCGGTCTGGTGACGAGGAGTTTTATGGAAACCGACTACTCAATCAACTTGCTCGCGCATCGGTCCGACGTGGATGCCTGGACACGGCGGAGCCGGGCGGCGGACGAACGTGTTGGCCAGTGGCTCGTGTCAATGGCCGGCGCCACTCTCGTGGCTTACGGAACATATTGCGCGACGAGCCGATCGTGGCGTGGCCTGTGGTGGATCGCGAGCGGTGTCAGTCTCCTCGGCTGCGCAGCGACGGGCTTTGGCAACGCGAACGGTAGCAGCGCGCGCCGGAGTCAGGATGCGGGCCAAGCTCCAGCAGACGTGGTCACCCTCGAGTCGTTGGACTCGTTTCCCGCAAGCGATGCGCCGTCGTCGAATGCGACAACCACGACGCCACGCCCACTGTAACGTGGCTGCGCGCGAGCGGCCGCTGACGGCTCACTCGGTGATCGCGCGCGCTTGTTGAAGCGCGCGCAGAGTGTCTTTCAGCGAGTCGCTGCCGCTGGCCGCTGCCAACTCCGCGAGTCGTTCGTTCTGCGCCGCCGTCGGAGCACTCGGCGGCACACATCCGAATGCCTCGGCGTCGGCGGCAACCCGCGCCGGAGCATCCGGGAGCGCGTCGCGGCCATCGAGCCGAAATGATGCCGGGCTCAACGGGCCGAACAGCAGTGGTATCGCGAGATCAGGCCAGCGCTCGAGTGCTGGCTCGACCCCGGCGGCCCGGGCGAACTGCACGGACACCACGTTCATGCGTCCCTTCTGCGGAAGTCCACGACGGGCGCGGCACGCCGCGACACTGGCGGTCATCTCTTCGTCGGACGGGCCGATCACGGCGCCGACACTTGCCGCACCGGCCATCGCCAGATCGCTGTCGATCTCGAGCGCACTGATGGCTCCGCCGGCGACGAGGACGCGTTACCCGCGAAAGCTGTCGGCAACCGCGTCCTGATACGTGTGCGCGACGCCGCCAGCCCCCGAGAACGACGCCAGCCCGGGCACGTCGGGAAGTGTCCAGCGCTGGAAGGCGCCCGTCGCAACGACGACGTGCGCGAATGCCCGCTCGCCAGACGGCGTGCGAATGAGCCAGGGGCGGACGCCCGATCGCCGTTCGAGCGCAACGACCGGCGTGCGCAGATGCATCCGCGACGTCAACGAGAACCGTTCCGCGTAGGCGCACAGGTAGTCCCGAATCATCTGATTCGAGGGATACACCTGCGAACTGTTCCCGTGCGGGAGATCGCTGAACGCGGTGAGGATCCGGCTGGTGTTCGTGCGCCTCGACGGCCAGACACCGCTGCGCCCGCGGTCTCCGCTCCATTGGCCTCCGATCGTCGCGCCCTGTTCGAACAGCACCGGTTCGAAACCCTCGGACGCGAGATAGCGCGCTGCAGCCAGTCCGGCTGGACCGGCACCTATGATCCCGACCTCAGTCATGGCGAACGCAGATCCTAACCCGCGCGATCAGGCGACTGAGGAGAAGCCTACGTCTCGATTGATTCCGGCGCGGCAATCGGCAGGAGACAGCGGAAAGTTGCCCCGCCATCGACGTTGTTCTCGGCCCTGATCGAGCCGCTGTGCGCAGTCACGATCGACCGGCTGATGGCCAGGCCGAGCCCGAGGCCCTGCTCGCGGAACGTCACGAACGGCTCGAACACCCGCTCGAGCTCACCGTCTGGAATCCCCGGGCCGCAGTCGGATACCGCGAGCTCGACGAAGCCATCGTTGGCGGTCGTCGAGACCACGAGCTGTCGCTGCGTCGGCTGGGTATTGGTCATTGCGTCGCAGGCGTTCAGCACGAGGTTGAGGACGACTTGCTGCAGTTGCACCCGATCGCCCAGCACGAGGGGCATCGGCGGGAAGCTGCTTTTGACGGCGACACGTCGCGACATGAGCTCGCCGTACGCGAGATCGATCGCTTCGCGAGCCACGTCGCTGACATCGACAGGCTGCAGCGTGGCGTCTCCCTTCCTGAGCAGGGCCCGTAGCCGATCGATCACTGCACCGGCCCGTTTGTCGCTCTTGATGACGTCGTCGAGCGCGGCACGCATTTCATCGACGTCCAAAGGGGTTCGGTCCAGCATCAGCCGCGCCGCCTGCGCGTTGCTGAGAACAGCCGCGAGTGGCTGGCTCAATTCGTGCGCAAGTGTCCCGGAGAGCTCCACCAGATAGGCGACGCGGCTCAAGTGCGCGACCTGCCGTCTTTGGGCATCGAGTTCCAGCTGTGCGCGCTTCCGGGCGGTGATGTCCTTGACGATGCTGAGAATCTTGTCGCCGTCACAGCGGACGATCCACGCCTCAAAGCATCGTTCGTCGTCTTCGGACCCCAGCGTGTACTCGACTCTCTCGTCTTCGTCGGACGCCCCAACGCGTGCAAAGGCCTGCGCGAGTGTCTCTGCGACGGGTGGAGGCAGCACCTCACGGACGTTCCTGTTGAGGAACGCTGCGGGCGGAGCGTGCAGTTTGGATACGTCCTTGACGTGATAGTCGAGGAAGACGCCGTCAACCGTTAACAGGAACATCCAGTCGGGGATCGCCCGCAGAATCGCTTGCACGCGAGCTTCGCTGTGCCGCAATGCCTGATACGCGCGGCGCTGCTCGATCGCGATGCGCGCGATGTCGGCTGCGGTCTCGATCAGACGCAGTTCGTCGGCGCGTGGCACGCGCGGCTCGTGGTAATACATCGCAAACGCCCCGAGCACGGTCCGTTGCGGCGAAAAGATCGGCGTCGACCAACATGCCCGCAATCCGAAGCGTTGTGCAAGTTCGCGATAGTCCTCCCAGAGCGGATCCGTCAGGATGTCGGTCACGATGACCCGCTCGCCCAGGTACATCGCCGTCCCGCAGGAGCCCGCACGAGGCCCGATAGACGACCCCTCGATGGCGTCGACGTAGTCCGCGGGCAGACTCGGTGCGGCACCATGCCGCACGGTCGTTCCGTTTTCATCGAGCAGGAGCACCGTGCAGAGCATGCCTTCGCACTGGTTCTCGACCAGGCGAATCAGACGGTCGAGCACGGCAGGCAGCGCGCTCCCGGTGGCGATCATCTCGAGCACCTGGTGCTGCGCCGTGCGGAAGGCCTCCTCCTGCCGCCGCTCGGTGATATCCCGCGAGATTCCAAGAAGCTGGACGACCGCCCCGCTCCGATCGGTGATCGGCGTCACGACAGCGTCCCACCACTTGGCCTCACCGGACGCGGTTCGCATCACGTACTGAAATCGGCCGGAACCTCCGTCCCGGGCTTGTGCGACCGCGTCTTCCGCAGCCGCCCGTACGTCGCTGTCGTCAAAAAAGCCGGCCAGCGGCTGATTCAACAGCGCACCGTGGTCCGTAATTCCCAGCGTGCGCTGTCCTGCCGAATTCAGGTAGAGGAGCCGCCCGTCGAGGTCGAGAATTTTCACGCAGTCGCCGATGCTTTCGGCGATCCGGCGGTTGAGCTCCTCTGCTTGTGGCAGGGCCGCATGAGCGCGAAGCTCACCGCGATCACCGGGCGTACGATCGGCGAGCACACGGTCGTCACGATTCATTGGCGTTTACACGGAATTCTGTGTCGAGGTTGCTTGTGCAATGGCTCGTGCCAACGCGTCGGCGTCGAAGGGCTTGGTCACCAGCGGCGTACCAACCGAAGGGGCGATATCTCGGGAGAGCGGGTCGCCGTCACCTGTGATGAGGACCACAGCGGCTGACGCGTTCCGACTGCGTAGGCGTTCGCGCAGTTCGAGCCCGTTGAGGCCCGGCAGACGGACGTCCACGATCGTGCAGTCCATGACGGCCGGCTCAGCTTCAAAGTCCTCCGCGGAGGCAAAGGCTCTGACGTCGTGGCCCATCGCTCGCAGGAGCCGGGACAGCGCCTTGCGCACATCGTCGTCGTCGTCAACAACAGCAAACGTCATCGAAACAGTTGGCGCAATCGCGCAGTGTGTATCCTATTGCATTTGACCCTCGTTCATGCGCGATCGGCGAGTGACGCGGCTTCCGCGCACCCATAAGTGCCCTTAGTAGGAGCGCACGATCCTCAGCGCGACGGCGTCGTGTCCCTTCTCGAGAACGTCCTCGGGCTTCAGCACCTCGCGCGACTTGATCAGCCAGGCCACGTGGCCCGTCCACCCGGTCTGGTGGCTCGCTCCCACACCGGTGCCGTTGTCGCCGTGGAAGTACTCATAGAACAATGGCAGATCGCGCCAATGCGGATCGGTCTGGAACTTCGTGGCTCCGCCGTGCACGGGACGGCGCTGCTGATCGTCGCGAACGAAGATGCTGACCAACCGCCGCGCTAGCTCGTCGGCCACTTGCCACAGGTTCATCTTCTTTCCGGAGCCCGTCGGACATTCGATGACGAAATCGTCGCCGTGATACGAGTACATCTTTCGGAGCGAATGGATCAGGAGCTGGTTGACTGGCATCCAGATCGGGCCACGCCAGTTGGAGTTGCCGCCGAAGAGATTCGTTGTCGATTCCGCCGGTTCGTACTTGACCCGATAGACCGTGCCTTCGACTTTGAAGTCGTAGGGGTCGCCTCGTGGTAGCGCGAGAGGGCACGAATGCCGTAGTCGCTCAGGAATTCGCTCGAATCGAGCATTCGGGCCAGAATCCTATGCCGGCAGACGCTCGAGCACGTCTCGCTCGAAGATCGCCGACGCAAACAGCGGGATCAGCCCCACCAGCGACCGCAGCTTGAGGCGGACTGCTCCGCCATTCGGCAGCCGGAGCACGTCGTAGAAGAAGCCGTCCTGCTCGTCCCACAACTCGTCGGCGTTGTCACCGATGCGATCCATCGCGGCCGCGATGTAGACGAAGTGCTCGAAGAACTTGCAGGCCAGTTCCTCGTAGACGTGATTCTCGAGGGCGAGCTCCAATGAAATCGTCAGCATGTCGAAGCTGAACATCGCCATCCAGCTCGTGCCGTCGGCCTGTTCGATCGTTCCGCCCGTCGGCAGGGGCGAGCTCCGGTCGAAGACGCCGATGTTGTCGAGACCGAGGAACCCTCCGGCGAAGACATTTCGTCCGGACTGGTCCTTGCGGTTAACCCACCACGTGAAGTTCATCAGCAGCTTGTGGAACTGGCTTTCGAGGAACGCGCGATCGCCCGCGCCGTTGAACGCCTTGTCCAGCAGTGTTGCGAAACCAGAGCGTCGGCAGGACGTGCAGCGTCGCCGGCTCGGGGCCGCGATTCCACACGCTGATGCGAATCAGCATCTCCTCGGGGTGACGCCTTGGCGTACTCGACGAAGACGTCGAAGTAGCGATCATCGTCGAAGACGCCCGTGTCGAGCAGCTCGTACTCCAGATCCTGCCGGGTGCGTTTCCGGTTGGTCAGAACCAGATCCGAATACGGGAATGCCTTCTGCGGATACTTGTACAGATACTTCATGTACGAGTGCGTCGGTGTGCTATCGAGATAGAAGTAGTACTCCTTGACGTCTTCACCGTGATTGCCTTCGTCATTGGTGAGTCCGAAGAGGCGCTCCTTCAGGATCGGATCCTGGCCGTTCCAGAGGGACGCGCGAAGCAGAGCGCCTGCTGGTCGTCACAAATGCCCGCGAGTCCGTCCTCGCCCCAGCGATAGGCCCGCGATCGTGCCTGGTCGTGCGAGAAGTAGTTCCAGGCGTTCCCGGTGTCGCTGTAGTCCTCGCGAACCGTTCCCCCACTGACGCTCGCTCAGATACGGGCCCCATTTCTTCCACGGCGTCCCGTGCTGGTGCGTATCTTTCAGTCTGGCTTCCTCGGCGTCGCAGCTCGTTCATGGATGATGACTCCGATGCGCCGGTCGTCTAGGTCGTGTGGCGTGCGGTGTCTCAGTTCCCCGGGCGCTTGCGGGCGTTCGACGGGAGGGCTGGTCCCACAATTTCTGCCCACCGCGTATGGCGTACTCGTTGGAGCTCAATCGGGTTTGCGGCGGAAGCCGCGTGAGCTTCTTGGTCTGCCCACCGCCGAGCACGACCTCGTCCGCCTCCATCGCGGCAGCGAGAAGCGCGACGACCTTGTGGACATGGTGGGTCCACTTTCTGCGTCCCATTCGCCGGAATCCGCGGAGCCCGACGTAGTCCTCGTACGTCTTGCCGCGTCGGTACGGCAGGTGCGCCAGTTCGAGCGGCATGAGCACGCCCTCGGCAATCAGCGCCGATCCCAGGCCGGTGCCGAGTCCGAGGAACAACATGCGGCCTCCCTGGTACGCCCCGAGCGCCTGCATCGCCGCGTCGTTGAGGATCTTGACCGGCTTGCCGAAGGCCCTCTCGTAATTCAGGCGCGTCCAGCCGCCACTCAGGTTGTGCGGTTCGTGCGAGGGTTTGCCGTTCTTCACGGTCCCCGGGAAGCCGATCGACACCGCGTCGTACGTCCAGCCGTTGACGGACTTCAACACGGCTGCCGCCATTCCCGACGCGGTCATCTTCTTCCCCGACGGGATCTTGAGCAGTGCCTTGCCCCGCATACAGACCTTGAGGTTGGTACCGCCGACATCGATGACGAGGACGTTCTTCATGGTCGCCCTAGTCTGATGTATTCCAGCCGCCGACGTCGGCAACCAGGCGGTCGGCCTGCGGTGGTCCCCACGACCCGGGTTCATACTCAAACATCGGCCCCGGATTCTGCATAAGGGGATCGACGAGCGCCCACGCAGCCTCGACGACGTCCTGCCGGGCGAACAGCGTTGCGTCTCCGGCGATCGCGTCGCCGAGGAGACGCTCGTAGTCACCGAGACGGCCCTCCATCGGTTGTTCCACGACCGAGAGTTCCACCGGATGACCGCCCATGCCTTCGCCCGGCCGCTTGGCCCTCGCGCCGACGGCGATGGCGACCTGTGGCGCCAGACGAAAGCGCACGTAGTTGCCGATCGACGGCGTGGCCTCAGTGAAGACGACCTGTGGCGGCAGCTTGAACTCGACGAACACCTCCGTAGACGTCGTCTTCAGACACTTCCCGGCACGGATGTAAAACGGCACACCCTGCCATCGCCACGAGTTGATCTGCAAACGTACGGCTGCGAATGTCCCGATCCGTGAGTCCTTCGCGACGCCCGGCTCGTCGAGATAGCCGCGGAACTGACCGCGGATGATGTCGTTGGGCGTGATTGGACGAATCATGCGGAGCACTTTGGCCTGCTCGTCGCGAATCGCTTCAGCGTACATCGACGAGGGTGCCTCCATCGCCAGATAGGTGATGAGCTGAAACAAGTGGTTCTGAATCACGTCGCGGACGATGCCGGTCTCTTCGTAGAACTTGCCACGGCCCTCGACGCCGAAACGCTCGGCCATCGTGATCTGCACGTTCTCGACGTAGTTCCGGTTCCAAATCGGCTCGAGAATCGCGTTGGCGAAGCGGAAGTACAGGATGTTCTGCACGGCCTCCTTGCCGAGATAGTGATCGATGCGGAAGATGGAATCCTCATTGAAGGTGTCGTGGAGCACGTGGTTGAGGCCCTGCGCCGAAGCCAGGTCGCGTCCGAAGGGCTTCTCCACGATCACGCGCGCGTCCTTCGCGAGATCCGCTCCGGCAAGCTGGCCAATGACGGTGGGAAACATGCTCGGCGGAATCGCCAGGTAGTGAATCGGTCGCGACTGGTGATCGAGTTGCGCGCGCACCTGCCTGAAGGTGGCCGCGTCGTTGTAGTCGCCGTCAACGTATCGCAGTTGCGAGACCATTTTGGCGAATGCGTCCGGGTCCTCACCGCCGCCGTGCTCGATCACCGATCGACGAGCACGCTCGATCAGCTGCTCTCTGTTCCACGATGACTTGGCGACGCCGACGACGGGGAAGTCGAGACGACCGCGGCGGGCGAGGGCCTGCAGCGCGGGGAAGATCTTCTTGTACGCAAGATCTCCCGTTGCACCGAAAAAGACGATCGCGTCGGAGCGAGGCTTGGCCATTGCCTATTTCGCACCGACTTTCTCGACATGGCCGCCGAAGCCAAAACGCATCGCCGACAGCACCTTGTTCTGGAACTCGTCCAGATCGCGCGAGGCGAAGCGTTCGTAGAGCGATGCCGTCAACACATGCGCCGGAACACCCTCGTCGTTGGCGGCGGCGATTGTCCAACGGCCTTCTCCCGAATCGGACACTCGACCACCAAAGTGGTCCAGCTCGGAATCCGATGCCAGTGCCTGCGCTGTCAGGTCGAGCAGCCATGAGCTCAGGACGCTGCCGCGACGCCAGAGCTCGGTGATATCGGCGAGATTGAACTCGTACTGGTAGTGCTCGGGACTCCGCAACGGCGTCGTCTCGGCGTCTTTCTCGTGACTGCGTTTGCCAATGTCGGCGTTCTTCAGGATGTTGAGCCCTTCGGCGTAAGCGGCCATCAACCCGTACTCGATGCCGTTGTGCACCATCTTGACGAAGTGGCCGGCGCCCGCCGGCCCGCAGTGCAGGTAGCCGTGATCGGCGGTGCCGCCAAGCCGCTCCCGGCCGGGCGTCTTCGGGATGTCGCCGCGTCCAGGCGCGAGTGTCTTGAAGATCGGATCGAGGCGTTTCACGACGTCCATCTCGCCGCCAATCATCAGGCAGTAGCCGCGCTCGAGGCCCCAGACGCCGCCGCTCGTTCCCATGTCGACGTAGTGCAGGCCCTTCTGCTGAAGCCGCTTCGCCCGGGCAATGTCGTCGTGATAATGCGAGTTCCCACCGTCGATGAGTACGTCATCTCGTTCGAGGTAGGGAACGAGCTCGTCGATGATTGAATCGACGAGTGCCGCAGGCACCATCAGGCAGACGGCGCGCGGCTTCCGCAGCTTGCTTACGAAATCCCCGAGCGAGGTCGATCCTGTCGCGCCCTCCTTGCTCAAGGCCAGCACGGCATCGATGGAGACATCCTGCACTACGCATTCGTGGCCGTCGCGCATCAGGCGACGGACCATGTTTGCGCCCATTCGTCCGAGTCCAACCATTCCAAGCTGCATTGGTCGTCCCTTTCTACGACAACGCCCGTTCCATCGCTGGCGAGACGCGTTCGCGGACCCGCGGCGACGTCGGGTACACGATGACCGCGCCACGCGCGACGTGGCGTTTGAATGGGAGGCGATGAGGCAGGGTCGATCTACTGAACCACCCGCCAGGATGCGTCGGGATTGTAGATAGCCATCTTGCGAGCCAACGCGTCGGTCTCCTTGCCCAGGTCCTTCTCGCGGATGACGCCGTCGTGATTCACGATGAAGGTCATCACCCCGGTGACGTCGTACTCGGCCGGCCAGGCGACGAGCGCAAACCCTCCGGACATCTGACCCTTCACGAGGTAGGACTTGGCACCACCCGTTGCGGCTCCGCCTTGCGCTCCCAGAATCTTGAAGTAGTAGCCATGGAACGGTGACAACCCCGTTTTATCGGCGGCGATCGCTCGTCCGTCGTCGGCGGCCTGTGCCACCATGTCGCCGAGTGGACTGCGTTTCTGACCGCGTGCCGCCGGCCAGTACAGGCCGTTCTCCTTGCCGGGGTCGCTGCGGAACTTCGTCGCGTAAATGCCCGGTTGGTTGCCGTCGTGCCCCTGCTCGGCATAGCGGCGTTGCGCCGTGACATAGGCGCGGACGCTGTCCATAGCCGCCAATTCGTTGCGGCCGATACGCCGGGCAATCACTTCTTCCTTACCGGCCGCGGTGTCGAAACGCCATCCACTCGCCGCCTTCACGATCGGTACTGGGAACGGCCAATCCTCGTTGCCGATGACCAGCGTCTTCCCGCCATTGCCGTCGTCGGTGAGGCGCCACTGCTCGGCGGCGGCGACGACAAAGACCTGTTGATTCATGCGAGCCGTCGCCGGATCGGAACTCGCGAGCAGATCCTTGCCGTCCTGGCCGAAGATCTTGAGCAGTTCATCGACGTTGGCCTTCTTGACGACGTCGATGAGCGTCTTGGCCGCGTCTTCAGGTGAAGGGAAGGTGCGCTGTTGAACGGATTGCGCGGCGACGCCGTTCGGTGACGCGGTGATTCCAATCATCGATAAACACGCCAGCAGGAGTCCCCAACGGTTCAGGGTGCGACGCGTGCCAGAACGCTTCGTCATGTTCATGTCGTCCGCCTTTCGAAAGCGCCTGTCACCGGCGACGGCCGCCGCCGCTCCGTGAACGTCCGCCGCCGCCACCGCCGCTGCGGCTTGCCTGCCCGCGAGAGCTGGCTGCCCGTTGCGACGATCCGCTCGAATATCCGGAAAAAGCATCCGAGCTGCGAGTACTTCTCTGCGCCGCAGCCTGACTTCCGCTGCCGCTTCCGTAGCCGCGCGCCTCCGCGCTTCCGGCGCGGTTCGCGCGTTGTGATGTGGCGCTCTGTGTCGATGCCTGCGTGCTCCGTTGTTCTCGGGCTTGTTGGGCGCGCTGCGCCGACTCGGGGCGATTCTCTGTCCGGTTCTCCTGACGCTGCGTTCGCTGCTCCGACGTGTTCTCGCGGCGATCGGTGCGCTCTTCGGAGAGGTCTTCGCGGTGATCCGCCCAGTCTTCGCGGGCGTCCTCCCGGTGGTCGTAGTAGTCGTCCCAGGCGTCGTTGTACATGTAGGCGCCGCCGTACATGCAGCAGGGACCGTAGTAATAGTTGTTCGAGGCCGCACCGATGGCGATGCCGGCGGTGAAGCCGATGAGTCCGGCCGCGATCGCGTCGCTGGAGTTGTCCTCCTGGACGACCACGGTTGTGGTCGCGGGAGGCTGCGTGTAGACGACCTCGGTGTTGTATTGCGGTACGTAGATGACCTGCGGGTTGGCGGGCTCGATGACGATCACTTCCTGCCCAGCTGAGGTCGTCTTCATCTCGACGTTCTGCTGTGGGGTGTCCTTGAGCGTTCCTACGTTCCTCGCCTGCGTCCGCAATTTCTGGATGGTGTCAAACACCGCGCTGCGATCCTTGGTGAAGGCCTGCCCCAGGAGCGTCGTCCAGGCGATCTGCTCCGCCATCTTCGCGACGACTTGCGGGAACACGACCAGGGCCACGAAGCTCGCGTCGAACCCTGCCTTCACCGCGCCGTCCTGGAGTGCGGTCCCTTTCAGCTGTGCGTTGGACTTCATCCACTTATCGAGCTCGGTGACTTTGGCGGGGTCGCCCGCGCACATCAGGATCTGGGCCAGCAACTGATCTGGATAGAGCGCGATCGGCGCGAGCATCTGATCGAGCGTGCCCGTCTGGTACTGCGCCGCCTGTGCACTGACAGGGGCCCCCCGTGGCGACCCGCAGGCGGCAATCAGCACAAGGGCGGCGGTGATATTGCGGAACATCCGAAATTTCATGGACGGAATCCCTTCAGCGGACGCAGGGCGACTGGGTTCGCGTTCGGTGACGCGAGCATAGGACGTGCCGTGAGGTGTGTTGCACCGCGCCGCGCTGCGGCGCGGGATGATGGGAAGATTTGCGCGAGACTCGCTCTCGGATCACGGAATGTCGTGACCGGTGTCTCAACTGCGTGTGTCGCGGTCGAGCTTATGACGTGTCGGGCCGGCTTGAGCCGGCCCTTGTCTACTTCAGTCCGCGAGCGCCTTTGCCAGTTCGTCCAGGACGGCTTTCTCCTGCGGGGAAATCTTCGAAGTCAGACCGAGGAAGCCGCCGGCGGCTTCCGCGACGCTGCGGGCGCGCTCGAGCGCCGACCCGCGGATCTCGTCCCGTTCCTTCGGTGAGAGCGACGGCCAGAGCGCCCGCATCTGACGCTTCCACGCGTCCACGAGTTCCGCATTGGGTCGGTGTTCCAGCCAGTTGCCGAGCATTTGTCCGGCGACGCTGTCCGGCGCGACACCCTGGGCGGCGGCAGCCTTCAACACCGCATCGCGCTCGGGCGGCGATATCTGGCCATCGGCCCAGGCGATGGCCGCAAGCGGCACAAGTTGCAGTGCCAGCACGGTCTCCGGCTCGAGGCCGAGCGCAATCAGATGATCGATCAACGCATCGTCGTCCACGCGCACGACTTCACGCATGGCCGACCGCCGCTCCTGCTGCTTGGCGCGATCACGAAGTTGCTGCAGAAGCCGGGCGTTCTCCTTGGCAAAAAACGCGTCCTCGAGCGTTCGGGCGGCGTCGTTAAAGGTGTCGCGTTCCACGTCTGTTCTCCGTCCTCAGGATTGGTTCTCTCACCCGAGTCTATCAGGCCGCGGTGTCATCACCGCGTCAGCCGACGCGCGAACGCCTCTGCCACCTTGACACCAAAGGGTGCGACGCCCTCGGCGTTCGACACGGCCCGGCAGGTTCTGCGAGCAGCGTGCGCGCCAGGCGCCTGGCCTCGTTGCCCACCTCGGAGTATCGTTCATCCGCAGCCGCCGCGGTGGACGGCACGGTCGCCGGATCGGTGTGCACGGGTGAGATGGTGAGGAAGAAAAAGAGCGTGTCAGGAACCGTTTTGCTAAGTAAAGACGTTTGCGGCGACCGCACCGAGGGCCGTGCATAGAGCCGTTGCGCGAGTGCTGAACGCCGCTGGCATCGCAGCCCCCGTGCTGTGGGTGGCGGCACTCGTCTTCATCGGGAGCCTTCGCCCCGAATACAGCCACTCCCGGCAATACATCAGCGAGCTCGCGGCGCGCGGAACGCCAACCCAGCATCTGATGCAGATCGCCGGATTCCTCCTGCCTGGCCTGATGGTGGCCGCGTTTGGCGTGCTCGTCGGCCTCAGTGCTCACACGAAGCTTGCCGGAGTAGGCGCGGCGCTGTTCATCGTCAGCGGAATCGCGCGGATGGCGGCTGGCGTGTTCCCGCTCGATCCGTGTTGCGCCCCGATGGCTCCGTCGTTCAGTCACCGCATGCACAACGCCGCAGGAATTGCCTACGTTCTGGTGATGGGCGGTACGGTGCTGATCTGGTGTGCGGTTGCGGAGCGGACGTCCAGGACACGCGCGCACTGGTTCCGCTGGTACTCGCTGGCTACGTTGGTGGCGGCGACCACGCTGCCGTTGTGGCTGACTTCTTTCGGGATCGACCCTGCTAACGTGGGGCTGCTTCAGCGCGCGTCATTCGGCGTGCTAAATCTCTGGATCCTGGTGTTCGCAATGGTCGTCTGGTCGCAGTTGCGTCGATGACCCGGCTGACAATAGTCAGCCGTCCGCGGTACGACTCGTCTGTCTCTTACACAAAGCGCCGAGGATTAATGAACCGGCAAGTGTCGCGCGGTCAGATGTTTACGTGGTCGTTCGTTTGCGGTCGCTAGCGTCGAGTTGGAGATGGTCATTCGATTGCTTTGCGCACGAGTCGCCTCCGAGCTCACGGAGGCTTTTAGCCTAGCCTGGAGGTAATCGAATGAAACGTAGATCACTGTTCAACTTTGCTGCGCCAGCGGTGCTTGCCGCGGTTCTGGCACTCATCGTCGTGTCGTGCGCGCAGCAGTCGGAGAGCCCGGTGGCACCGAGTCTGGTGCGCGGCGGCTCGTTCAACACAGATGTTCCGCCCGAACCTACAGCCACCGAGACGCCCACGCCGCCCGAGGGCACGCCCTGCTCACCGGGCTACTGGAAGAACCATGAAAGTGACTTCACCGCGTCCTGCTCGGCAGCCGCAGCGATTCCCGGGGATGCCTTCGCAACCTGCGGCGACCTGCTGACGGCGATTACCTGCAGAGGCAACGAGCCGGGTTGCACGGGCGAGCGGCGTCAGGCGGCAGCAGCCGCCTTGAACACGGTCAGCGGCTGCACGGAAAGCGACTAGTCGTACGTTCTGCCCGGCCGGCCGTATGTGCCGGCCGGTTCCATTCCGCCATCTGTGCTGCGGTTTTACGAGCCGGGCGTTGTCTTGTCCAAAGCTCGTCACCGCCTACGGCTGAAGCAGCCTTTTTGGGCCCATAAGCTTCAGGCGCATTCACGACGCATTCCACACAAAACTTCAATGAAACTGGCCTTGTTCGCGCGGGACTTTGTGCGACGGTTTCGAGTGTCGGCTGACTATAGTCAGCCGCTCGGGGGATGAGTCAAGGTGCGACCAACAACGGTTCCCTCTGGTTGCAGTGCAGTGAAGTGCAGTGAAGTGCAGCCCCGTGAAGTGTTTAAGTTATGGCCCCTCCGCTTACGCCGACGCTGAGCTAACGGTGGTCGTTCGATTGCTTTACGGCAGCTCCCTCGCGAGCCCACGGAGGCGTTCGTTCACCTTGGAGGTCCGTAATGAAGAACCCCAGATTTAGAAAATGGGTGCTCCACCTCGCGGTGCCGGCGGTGGCTTTGGCACTGACCGTAGCGTCGTGCGCGCAGCAGTCGGAAAGCCCGGTGGCACCGAGTCTCGTTCGTGGCGGATCCTTCAATGAAGATCCGGGGCCCACGCCCACCGGCACGCCGGTGCCGGACCCCGAACCCACGGCCACGCCCACGCCGTCGCCCACGCCCACGCCCACGCCGCCCCCGACAGGGACTCCCTGCTCGCCGGGCTACTGGAAGAACCATGAGGCTCATTTCAACTTGGTCTGCCGAGCAGCCGCAGCATTGCCTGGCGATCCGTTCACTACATGCGACCAGCTGGTCGCTGCTCTGACCTGCAAGGGGGATGACGCGTCCTGCGGTCGTTCGCTGGCCGCCTCAGCCCTGAACAGGGTTAGTGGTTGTACTGAAGACTAGTCGTACGTGTGCCTGGCCGGCCGTATGTGCCGGCCGGGTTCGTTTCACCCCGTCACGTGTCCTGTTCGATCGTGCTTGACGGGCGGTGCCTCTAGCAGCGACCGTTCTGTACACCGTCAGTCATGTCCAGCGATAGCGTGGCATCGTCAGGGTCGCTCTCGAGCGCGCCTTTACCGGCTCGCGCGTGGTTGACCGCCATCATATACATTGCCGCAGCCGCACTGCTCCTGCGGTTTTACGACGTGCCTTTGAAGCCGCTGCACAGCGATGAAGCGGTCAATGGACTGTTTCTGACCCGTCTGGTCGTCCCGCCCCACCAGTATCGCTACGACCCGGCGAACTACCACGGTCCCACCCTGTTTTATGCCGCGTGGCTAAGCACGCTCGTATTTCCGCCGACCTTTGCCATCCGAGCTGTCGCTGGCGTTGCGGGGCTGCTCAGTGTGGTGCTCATGCTGCGCTTCAGGCGATCGATTGGTTCGATCGGCGCACTGGCCGCCGCGCTGCTTCTGGCGCTGTCACCAGGCGCGGTTTATTTCTCGCGCTATTTCATTCACGAGATGCCGCTGGTCTTCCTCACGATAGGCCTCGTCGCGGCGGCAGTCGACTGGCGACAAAGCGGGCGCCAGACATCCCTGTACCTGGCCGCGTTGTCGGCCGGCTTGATGTTCGCGACGAAAGAGACCGCCTTCATCTCGGTAATCGTGCTCGTGGCCGCGATATTCGGTGCGGCCTGGTTCGTAGAAGCCCGCCTGAACGCTCGCGCGCGGCAGCCCGTGACCTGGCCGTGGCAAATTGCGTTCCTGCGTCGCGAGCTTCGTGACGTTCTCGACCCGCACAACCGCGGGCGACGCCAGGTTGCGGCTTGGCTGATCGCGACGGCAATTTTTCTTGGCGTCAACCTCCTCTTCTACACCTCGTTCTTCACCCACCCGCAAGGGGCGATCGACGCGCTCAAAGCGTTTGCGCTGTGGTCGAGGACAGGAACGAGCGATCACATCCACGCCTCATACACCTATCTTGCGTGGCTGACGCAAGAAGAGATGGCCGTGTTGCTGCTCGGCACAGCGGGAGCGATACTGGCTCTCTGGAAGGCCGACAACCAGTTCGCGGTGTTCGCTGCGCTCTGGTCAATTGGTATCCTGGCCGCGTACTCGATAATTCCCTACAAGACCCCCTGGCTCACGCTGAACATCATTGCGCCGCTGGCGATCTGCGGCGGATACGCCGCCGACTTCGCGTGGCGCCACCTCGCCGCCACACGTCGCGTCGTGGTCGCTGGCGTCGCCACGGCTCTCCTGCTCTTGTCGACGTACCAAGCTGTCGCGCTGAGCTTCGTCCGATACGACGACAACACCAATCCATATGTGTATGCGCATACCAGTCGCGACGTGCTGAGGTTGGTGGCGGAGGTGCAACGACTCGGCGAGCACAATCGAGACGTGACGATCACCGTTACGTCAAAGAATCAATTTCCCCTCTCGTGGTATTTGAGGAGTTACCGCTCCAGGTACTACAGCACGCCTCTCCTCACCAACGATTCGCTCGTCATCGGCGGGGTCGACCAGCAACCGGCACTCGAACGCCTGCTTGGCGATCGTTACGCCAAAATCGGCCGGTACACATTGCGATCTGGGGTCGGCCTCGTTCTGTTCGGCCGCCGCGATCTGGTCGGACTCGGATCTTCCGAGTCCAATCCGAACGCCAGTGACAGGTGAGCGACGCATGAGGCTCAGAATCGGGCCGCCACTTGTGTGTCTGATTCTTGGTCTGAGCCGGGCCGTCTGGCTGTCTGCACAACTCTCCAGCCTCAACGCAACCGAAGTCGGCTTCCTCTTGCTGGCCGACATTCCTGTGCTGGGTGTGCTGCTGTTACTTCTGTGGCTCGAGGCTGCGCTGGCAAAGCCCTGGAGGGTTGTTGCGCTGGGGCTCGCCGTCCTTCTCACCGTGCTCTACGTTGCTGACTTCGCCACGGTGATGGCTCTGAATGCACGATTGCAGCTCGAGGACATCGGTCGATTCGGGGTGGAATGGTGGCTGCTGCCGGCGTTTCTGGACGTTCGTGCGGTGACGGTGCTCGCCGCGCTGATCGCGGCATTTTTTGTTCGAGTGAGCGTCTCCGCCGCTCATTCGCGGATCGCCGTCACCGCGGCAATCTTTCTCTGGATGGCTCCGATGGCCGTGCGGCAAGGAGCGATTTCGCCGCACCTCCACAAGTACACGGGATCCGTGCTTGGCCTTGGTCGAGATCTCTGGGGGCTCGGAAGTCGGCCGATGCCGCGCTACACCGTTGGTGACTATGAAGCGTATCGACAGAGCTACGAAGGCCTGCTCAACGCGCCAATCGCCGCGTCACGCAAGAGCATCGTCCTCATCATCGTGGAGTCACTGTCGGCTGCGGATTCTGCTCGAACCTCCGGGCTAGGGGATCGCCTCGGCCGGTTCGACGAGCTGAGCCGAAAAGGCATGTTGTTCAGGAATTTCTTTGCCAACTACGAGGCGTCGGAGGGCGGCATCGTCTCGCTCCTCAGCGGAGTGCCACCGCTGCATTTTCCGACGGCCACGACCGACACGTTCGCCGAGTACGCATTACAGCGATCGATCACCGCGGAGCTCGCGCGCGCCGGATACCGCAGCGAGTTCCTCACGACCGTGCCACTGCGGTTCATCTCGATGAATCGTTACGTGACGAGTCCCACCGTTGGATTCCGTTACGCGGGCGGGCAGAACGAAATCGCCCGGTATCAGGGCGCACCGCGATACGCGTTCAAGTCACCGGCCGATCATCTGTTGTACGAGGAACTCCTCGATCACCTCGGGACGGCTGAAGAGCGCCGGCAGGAACCTGTCTTTCTGGCAGCGGTCA
>Ga0209382_10003281_pt1 | contig 22546 bp, 25 predicted proteins | sample SoiMetdeltSBSDD5_FD_187599 | JGI IMG/M metagenome (GOLD analysis project Ga0209382, IMG submission 187599) | Bulk soil microbial communities from a Populus tree surrounding site in Tennessee, USA - Soil MetaG P. deltoides SBSDD5 (SPAdes) (version 2) | ecosystem: Environmental > Terrestrial >...
ACCATTTGACTTGACGCTTGACCCAGGCCATGCCTGAAAATTTCATCTTGTCCGGCGCCGTGAAGTTACTCACCTGCCCGCCCACCTCAAAGGAACTAACGCCCACGATCGCCGTCGCCGTGGGTGAAGGTGAACCGCTGCCGCCCCCTCCACCCGGAATCGTCAAGACCTGGCCGGGGAAAATAAAATTGGAGGCCAGACTATTCGCCGCCTTGAGCGCCTCCACCGTCACACCAAATTGAATCGAGATGCTCCATAACGTATCACCGCTCTTCACCGTATACGTACTGCCGCCGGTGGGCACAGCCGTGGACGTTGGCACGGGAGCCGGCGAAGTCGGCGCGGGCGTCGGCGGAACGGAGCCGCCGGTTGGGATCGTCAAGCGTTGACCCACAAAAATCAGATTGGGATTGGTGATCCCGTTCGCGGCGATGATCGCCGACTGGCTAACGCCGAAGCGCGCGGAGATGAGGAAGAGGGTGTCGCCGCGTTGAACAATGTACGTGCCATCCGAGGGAGCGGGCGCCGGCGCCGGAGAGGTGGGTGCGGGCGTCGGGCCGATTGTCGTTCCAGGGATTGTCAGGCGCTGCCCTGCGAAAATTAAGTTGGCGTTCGTCACGCCGCTCGCAGACATGATCGCCGCCTGGCTGACGCCAAATTTCAACGAAATGCGAAACAGCGTATCGCCGGGCTGGACGATGTAAACCGTCCCGGAGCCGCCGGTTCCCGCGCCCGTGCCGGTTCCGGTACCGGTTCCCGTCGAACTCCCTACACCGGGAATGACGAGGCGTTGCCCCGCAAAAATAAAGTTCGCATTCGCCAGGCCGTTCGCGGACATGATCGCCGCCTGGCTGACGCCGAACTTGAGTGAAATGCGAAAAAGGGTGTCGCCGGGCTGGACAATGTAAACGGTGTCCGCGTAGACCGGAGCCGCCAGCGGCAAGATCAACGCCATAATCACCAGGGCGAGCAGAAGTTTTTTCATCAGCCTACTCCTCGAGTTGACTCGCCCCGAACTCGCGGGCGATGTTTCATTTACTATAGCAGACAGGCAAATTCGCCACAAGTAGAGTCAACGGATTCAACGAAGGCCTCCGTTAACTCAAAACTCTTATTGAGCGCCCTCCGGTTGTATGCTACTCTTGAACGGGTTGCAAAAAATGTGCCGTCGGCAAAGCATCGGCTGGAAAGTGCTTACCCCTGGCATTACTGTTAAAATTGTTTAGTTGAATCCAGACTAAAACAATCAGCCACGAATTTACACGAAAATTAAAAAAATTCGTGCAAATTCGTGTAATTCGTGGTAAAAGCTTTCCATGTTATCCATCCCAGACTTCACCCAGAAAACCCCCGACCTCCTCGTGCTGCTCAAGCAGTTAGTCGAGATTGAATCGCCCTCGACCGATAAAGCCGCGGTAGATCGCCTGGGCGCGTTTGTCGCCGAACAACTGCGCCATCTCGGCGCGCTGGTGACGGTGGACGAGCAGACAACAGCAGGGAATCATGTCGTCGGGCGATGGGTGACGGGCGGGGAACAGGACGGCATTCTGTTGCTCTGCCACATGGATACGGTTTACGATTTGGGCACGCTCGCGCGTCAACCTTGCCGCGAGAGGGACGACAAACTCACCGGGCCGGGCGTCTATGATATGAAGGCTAGCATCGCCATGCTGCTGATCGCGTTGGCCGAACTCAGAAAAAAGAAACAGTGGCCGACTCGCCCGATTACCGCGTTGTTCACTTCCGACGAAGAGATCGGCAGCACGACCTCGCGCCCGTTGATCGAGCGGCTGGCGCGGGAGGCGGCGCTCGTGCTGTGTCTGGAGCCTTGTTTGGAAGACGGCTCGCTCAAGACTTGGCGCAAAGGCATCGGCGATTTTGAAATCATTGCGCGCGGCGTCGCGGCGCACGCGGGCGCGAAACATGAGCGCGGCCGCAACGCCATTGAAGAACTCGCGCATCAGGTGTTAGCCGTTCAACGCTTCACCGATTACGCGGCGGGCACGACCGTTAACGTCGGCATCATTAGCGGCGGCACGCGCTCGAACGTTGTCCCGGATGAGGCGCGCGCGCAGGTGGATGTGCGGGTGAAGACAGCGGAGGCTTGGGAGCAGATTCGGGAGCGGATGGAAGCACTTAAGCCCACGCTGGCGGGGACAGCGGTGGAAGTGCGGGGCCACCTCAATCGCCCACCGATGCCGCGCGACGAGCGGATGATCGCCACATTCCAAAAGGCGCAGACGATTGCGGCAAGCTTGGGATTGAATATTGGCGAGGGTGGGACGGGCGGCGGGTCAGACGCGAACTTCGTCGCGCCGTTGGGCGTGCCGGTGTTGGACGGCCTCGGCGCGCAGGGCGACCACGCTCACTCCGAGCGCGAGCACATTCTCATTTCCAGTTTGCCGGAGCGAACGGCGTTGTTAGCGGGGATTGTGAGTGAGTGGTGAGCCCGCTATTTAAAAGTGTTGAATTAATAACTTACTCACTCTAGGGATGTATTCAGCAATATAAGATTTAAAGACACCCGATTGAAGTAACTCACCGATCCCAGTCCTTTTCTTCACTTCACTCAATCCTTTAATAGCGTGTGGTATTGAACGCTTCTTAATAGCTGTCGATTGAACAGCCACGCTAATCAAAGCATGATTTCCCATATTGATAGGACAAAGTTATACTACTGACGGTTGTCCCCTCTGAATTAAAATGCTATCCAACTGCTGACTAGAATCGTCGAAATGGAGTAGCGTTGTCTATGCCAAATTTACAGAGTAGTTCTGCTGAGTTGATAGAGGAGCTTCCCTTCTCCATAACAGCTCGTGTGGCCATGCAACTTGGCAGAGAAAGCATTTCCAATTCTATCGTCGCTATCCTCGAATTGGTCAAGAATGCTTATGATGCCGATGCTGAAAAAGTCAGTATTAGATTTGCCAATCTTGGGACTGCAAATGCTCTCATGATAATTGAAGACAGCGGCTTAGGCATGAGCGAAACTCAGCTAAAGCAAAACTGGCTTTTGATAGGAACTCAATTTAAGCGCAAATCCAGTACATCTAAACTAAAAGGGCGTGTAGTTACTGGCGAAAAAGGTTTGGGGCGCTTAGGCCTTGACCGATTGTGTTCTACCACCGTCTTACGTTCATTCGTTTCAGGGAAATCTAAAGGGATTGAGTTCCAAATTCACTGGAGCAAATATGAAAAGGGATCCAGCAAGAAATTAGAAGAGATCAAGCACCAACTTTACAAAATCGACAAGCGTATTTCCGATCCGATCACCGGAGAAGAGGTTCTTCACAAGAGAGGAACTCAAATATTATTGCAGCGTCTAAAAGATAGTTGGACTAAAGAGCAGATAGAAGAACTAAAAAAAGAGTTGACCTTGATTCCCTTACAGAAAGGCTAAAACTCTACTGTTCACCGCTTAAGGCATAATTTGGTTATCTGACGACCAAAGGAGCCGAGCGATGAACAGTAGTCAAGCATTGTACAACCGATTGAACGAGACGTTGCGTTCTTGTCTGGTGGTATCGAATAGTAAGCAAGTCACCAACTGGATTTGGATCGTTGTCGGGATCTTGCAAGCGCGTTCGTTGGCCTTGAGTCAAATTGCGAACCATCTGCCGATGGACACGGAGGCCGAATCGCGGGTGACCTTGATCCGGCGCTGGCTGCAGAATGGGCAGATTGACGTGTGGGCCTTTTATCAGGCGGTGTTGGAACGCGTCTTGCAAGGGTGGCAGGCGGTCGACGCCTATGTGCTGTTGGATGGGGTGATGGTGTTCGGGGACCGTTGGCAAATTTTTCGCCTGTCGTTGCAACATGGCTGTCGGGCGATCCCGCTGGGGTGGGTGGTCTTGGCCGGCACCGGCCTGACCCAGGTTGAAAAATTGGAAACGATGCTGACGCGGGTGGCCGATTTTCTGCGCGGCCGCGTGCGGCGCGTGACGTTGTTGGCCGATAGCGGGTTTCGCGATTGTGATTGGGCCAAATTGTGCGGAAAAATCGGCTGGCATTACGCGATTCGGGTGGCCTGTAATACCTATGTCACGCTGGCCGATGGCCGGTATGGCCGCCTGGATGCCTTTGTACCTTATCGCCAGAATCGTTATTTTCAAAACATTGCTCTGACCCAAGACGCCAAGTTGCAGACTAACCTCTCGGTCACCTGGACCGATGGCACGGACGGCCCGATTGAAATCGTGGCCGTGATTTCGGAGCGCGGCGCGTGTCGGAAACGCTTGCACGAGTATGGCCGCCGCATGAGTGTCGAGCAAAGTTTCCGGGATGATAAATCCGGCGGGTTCGATCTGGCCCATACCCGCTTGCACCATGCCGACCGGTTGGAACGCTTGCTGTTGGCGCTGGCGATTGCCACCGTGTGGTGTCATGAGTTGGGTGAACAAGTGATCCTCCAAGGCGAAGCGGCCCGTCGGCGCATTGACCCCGGCCCGCGCCGTGAGTTGAGTGTCTTTCAACTCGGTTGGCGCTGGTTACAGCGGTGCCTGTCGGTCAGGTTTCATGACTTGCCTATTTTCAAAGCACGTTTGACAAATCTCAAACTCAAACCAGTTGTCTCTCTGCCAAATTTATGATTCTGTAAGGGAATCAAGAGTTGACCCTTCTTATTTCACCCTTCGCCGGGATTAATGACTTTAGTGTTGAAATCGACACCAATGGTCAATGGCCTGATTTGGAAGGGGCAGTCAGCTCCTCAGAGTTATTAGATGTTGCAGAATGGTATGTAAAAGCTGAAATATTGGATGACAAATTTAGGTCAGTAAGTTACCAAATGCATTCGCCTCGTTTCAATGAGACTTTTACAGATCCGCCAAAGCCCTGGAAAGAATGTTTTCCGGATAGAGAAAACTTACCGCGCTGTGGCCCTCTGACTTTTGAATTCTATTTCTTCACACGCGAAGGAGCAGAGTTGAAGGATCTGAATCTCACGAGAACTCAGGTTGAAACTTTCTTAAATTCAAACCAAGGTATACGTATCTACCGTGATGGCTTTAGAGTTAAGCCTTATGGTCAACCGAGCGGTGAAGGTGATTGGCTGACTCTAAGCTTCAGACGTATTCAGAGCCCCGCAGGGGTTAGGAACGTTGTTGGTACATGGCGTGTTGGATACAATCAAGTTGTTGGTGCTGTTTTCATTTCTAGAGAGAAAAATGAGAGTCTAATCGATCAGACAAATCGTGAAGGAATAGTAGAAGGAAATGCTTTTTACGATCTACGTACTTTCTCAAAGCGAGCAATCGAATTTTTCGAGATTAAACGCCAGGAGTTTGAAAAGAGATCCGAGTTGTTGAATAAGTTCGAGGTAGCCAAAGAACAAGCTCAACGTGCGGCTGAAGAATCTCAGACCGCACTACAGGATCTCAAATCATCGGTGGATACAGTCAAGGAAATGTTAATTACCGCCGAGGAGAGTGGAAAGCAGCCTAAAATCAAGAACATTGAGCAGATTTTGAATACTGCTATTAGTCAAGTAGCCTCTACTGTTAAACAGTCACGAACAGCCCAAGAACAATTTGAAGAGGCAGCAAAGGAACAAGCGGAACGATTCCAGCAGCAAAAGGACACTCTAGGTAACCTTGCATCATTAGGGATACTCACTGCCAGCTTTGGTCATGAAACACTAGCATCAGTCAATCTAGTAAGAAATAATGCTGCTTTGTTGAAATCCAATCTGGAATCTTGTCTAGATATTATCAATACAACTTTACAAGAGCAAATAAAGGATGAATTGGTTATCTTACTAGAACATTCCGAACGTATTGAAACCTTTGCACGATTCACCCTGGCAAATGTAAGACGCGACAAGCGCAAGCGAAAAGACTTGCCTTTACGCAAGCTCATTACCGATGTATTTACTTACTTCCAGAAGCCCCTTCAAGATAAAAACATTGCAGTTCAACTTAACTTGGCTGACAACATTCCATCTTTTATGGCATTTGAAATTGATTGGGAAAGCATACTTATTAATTTAATTTCTAATGCAGTCTGGGCTTTAGAGGATATCCCTGCTGAGGAACGAAAATTACGAGTGAAGTTGAGAACAACAGCGCAAGAGAAAAAACTTGAAATGTTCTTTGCAGACAGTGGAAAGGGATTAGAAGCGGGAACAGCAGACAAAATATTTTTGCCAACATTCTCTACAAAGCGCAATCAGAGAGGCGATGTTATAGGTACAGGAATGGGACTTTCAATTGTCAAGAGCTTTGTTGAAGATTATCCACAAGGCACAATCAGCGTGAAGTCACCATCCGATTTAGGAGGAGCCGAATTTCACATCCAGGTTGGAATAGGTGAAATCTCTCGCCGCAACGATAAAACACGCAGAGGATAAGCCTCCTATGACTAGAAATAAACTGTGGCTAATTGATGAGAATCAAGATCAACTAAAAACATCTGCTGCATTGCTTCATATAATCCTGCCTGAGATTCAAATTATGCAAAGATTACCATTTCCACTTATGCCAGACTATATCGCTTTGATGTTAAACGATTCTGAGACTGCCTGCGTGATGGTAGATCAAAAGCTAAAAGATACAGGTATCGCTCTATACTTTGGAATCGAGCTTGCACAATATCTAAGAGCTATAGATCAAAAGTTACCCATATATATATTGACAAATTATGTGGACGAAAAGGAGCAATTCGAAGAAGGGCAATGGAGCGTTGAAGATATTATTGATAAGCATCAAATTTCGGATGTCAATTCTGACTATGTGCGCACTTTCAAAGCCAGGTTATTGAGACGTATGGACACTTATGGCGATGTACTGGCAGAACGACAGCGCAGATTTCAAGAATTACTTCGGAAGAGCTTGACAAGCGAATTGTCATCTGAGGATATACAGGAACTGCAGGAACTACAAGGTATTCGAGGCGCTGCAATTGCCGCTAATGAAGCCGAGTTACTCAGTCGCGTAGAAAATACTTTGCGAGAATATCAAGAGAAGCTAGGGCGTTTTGGTTTAGTCGATGAATGAAAGATGAATAATAACAATGAGTAACCTCTTCTTTCCAACTTTGACTCGCCGCTCCATTTACGCCCAAAAAACAGTTGGGGGCTATTACCAGTATGGTCACTACCGAATGGAGATTCGGGAGGATTGCCAGAATCGATGTGTTTATTGCGACATTCATGAGAATGAATGTGGCGGTGTTGATTCAATGCATTTAGATCATTTCCGACCACAGGTACACTTTGAGAGTCTAGCAAATGATCCTAATAACTTGGTGTGGACTTGCCCAGGTTGTAATCGGCTGAAGTCTGATCATTGGCCTGCATTAGGAACTAGGGAGACATACTTGGGAGATGAGGGTTTTATCGATCCATTTTTAGTGATGAGGCTTGATTTTTTTAATGTGAACGAAGCTGGTGAATTGCATCCTATAAAGCCGCCCGCCAAATATCAACTCGAGCTTCTTCAACTCAACAGGCATTCAAGAAAACAAATAAGACTTCTGCGGCAGACCAGACTAAAGCTCATTGAGCGTCTTAGGGCTAAAGCCGAAATCATCGAAAGACGAGTGCATGATGAACCAAGCATATCACTTGAAGGTAAGCAGGAATTACTCAATGTTGCACATGAACTTAGAAGGGACGCTGAAGCATTACTTGTTATGATGTTCTGTGTCTAGCTTGATCAATAGTCTATTACGATTTGTTTCGATTTTGCTGGCGTGCTGCAAAAATAGGCATTTCTTTCATCGCCTCTGATGTCAGATGGCGGCAACGAATTCGTTGATCTAACCAATTAGTAGTTTCCTTCCTCTTCAGACTTTTCAGCAAAAGCCGACAAGCCCTCAGAGTTCCATCTTTCGGTAGAATTACAATTAAATGATTTTCAACCGCTATAGGCTGAGAGCCAGTTATAAGTGTACCTATTGCTCGATAGGTATCACCAGGACGTGAAGTGCGTCTAACCGCAACAAATGGCGGCTTAAACACTGTACCAGCATGCTTCCTGGTTTCTTTAAACGTCTTTATGATTTGCCAAGGCTTAAGTATTCGGGCATGAATATAAAAGTATTTGTTGCCTATCTTTTTATCTCGATGAGGAACTACTGTGCCAATCTTTACTTCGAATAGCTCTGATATTAAAGGCTTGCGTTGATTCTTCTTGCCCTTTCTGACACGAGAAGTTGATAATAGGGGTTCATTAGGAACATGTTTAATAGTAAAGGTTGTCAAATAAACATTAATATCAGTCCAGCCATCAAATTGATCTCCAATTTGCTCTTTGCGATTAGTTGAATTTTCAGTCAAGAGTTCTCGCCACTTCTTATAACGTGATCCAGAACGTAACACTTCAGGAAGTATAGCAGCTACTTGAGTACTTGGAGAACAATTCGTTATACAGCTTTCCAAAAAGAGCGCGGCGGAATTAACTTTGCCTTTAGCCCAACCACAATTATCCGGCGCAATTGTGCTGAAGAAAGGTGGATTAAGTAAAACTACGAGATTATTAAAACTGGCAAGTTCGTGTAAGGATTGACTTCCATCCGCACATTTCAGATGAGGGAAGACATTTTTCCACTCTAGTATAGAAGTCTCCATAGATGAACATCTTTGAATAGCTAAGAGTACTAGACGTGCTTTGGCGGCTATTACGAATTCTTCGTAAAGATCAAATCCGACAATTCGGTCTCCCCAAAGTGTAAGCGTGTCAGCTAATCGTGGCCGCACAGGAAACGTGCGGCATGTGGCAATAAGCAGATCGCCTGCTCCGCAAGCAGGATCACAGTAGACGGTTCTATTATTAGTCTCTGGCAAGAGGCGCAAAAGGCGGTTGGCTAACTTTTTACCAGTGAAGAACGCGCCTGACATTCGGCGAATATTAAGTGGGACCTCTCGTCTCAGAACATAATTAGGCTGATCATCTAAAATAGCATTAATGGATAGCTTGCCATTACCGTTTATTCCTGTTTGTAATGCTTCTACTGCTAGTTGCTTGAGCTCTAGAGCATATTCTGCAAATTGCTTCATCTAAATAGACCTTTTGCACCTTGGGAGTACATTACTTATGCATAAGTATATTTAATGCATGTTTAGAGTATTCCATTAAGTAAGCGTCGACGGATTATACCTAAATAAGCAATTGTGGGGATTAGGTATTGAGGAAAGCCTGATTGTCGAGGTGCAGTGGCGGCGATTTATCTGGCAGTCAGACTGATGGTCAAGTTGCAGCCAGACTCCTTGAATAGCTCAACAGAATAGTCTAGACTGTTGGTGGGGATTGTGAGTGAGTGGTAAGGGTGCTACAATTTCCACAGAGTAACCTTAGGAGACACCATCATGGAACAAGTCATCTCACTTCAAGTTGAGGAACTAGAAGAAGGCGGATACTTGGCGACGAGCGAAGACTTTCCTGATTTATTGGCTCAAGGCCGCACGGTCGCTGAAACGCTCGAAATCGCGCAAGATGTGGCGCGTAAACTGGTTGAGTCCTACCTGGCTCACGGCGACCCCTTGCCTCCTGCTCTAACACTTCATGCTATCCCTCACCAGCCTCTGCACTTGAACATCGCCATCCCAGTCGCCGCATGAGCGATAAGCTACCAGCTCTCACCAGCACGGAGCTTATTCGCAAATTACGGCGCGCCGGGTTTGAGTTTGACCGGCAAGCCAAGGGCAGTCACGAAATTTGGCTTCACCCCCAAACCCGGCGGCGCGTCGTTGTCCCCAATCATCCTGGCGCAACCATCCCCAAAGGTACGCTTCGGGCGATCATCCGGCAGAGTGGTTTGACAGTAGAAGAGTTCAACAATTTGTAAATCTTACCCCCCCGCTATCGCCCCCACAATCATAAAAGTCTCTGTGCCCGTCACAACATCTTCAGGCAGCGGGGCGTCCGGCGGTTGATGGGAGAGGTCCTGCCCGCAGGCAAAAAACCGAATGAAGGGTCGGCGCTGCTTGGTCACATGATCACGGATCGTCCCGCGCAACATGGGGTAGATGGCCTCGAGCGCGTCCAGGATGGAGCCGGTTGTCACCGGCTCATCCACCTGAAGCTCAAGCTCTCGGCCAACGCGCGCGAGCGTGCGCAAATGGGGCGGGAGTACGACGCGAATCATTTTAGTGTCTGCACTTCAACCGAGAGCACCGCCGGGAGGTCGCGGACAATGGGAGTCCAATTGTCGCCGGAATCGGCCGAGGCATACACCTGCCCACCCGTGGTGCCGAAGTACACACCGCACGACTCGAGCGTATCAACCGCCATCGCCGTGCGCAGCACGTTCACGTAGCAATCGCTCTGCGGCAGCCCCTTCGTGAGCGCCTCCCACTCCTCCCCGCCCTTCCGGCTCCGATACACGCGCAGCTTTCCATCGGGCGGAAAATGCTCTAAGTCACTCTTGATTGGGACCACATAGACGGTTTCCGGCTCATGCGCGTGAACCGCAATCGGGAAGCCGAAATCGCTCGGCAAGTTGCCGCTGATCTCGTGCCAGGATTCGCCGGCGTCGTCGCTACGCATGACATCCCAGTGCTTTTGCATGAACAGCACGCCCGGCCGCGAGGGATGCATGGCGAGGCAGTGCACGCAATAGCCGACCTCGGCAGCCGGATCAGGGAGTTCGTACTGGATTTTCAAGCCACTGTTGATCGGCTTCCAGGTCTGGCCCGCATCGTCGGAGCGGAACGCGCCCGCCGCGGAGATGGCAATGAAGATTCGGTCGGGATTGGTCGGATCGAGAATAATCGTGTGCAGACACATCCCACCCGCGCCCGGCTGCCACAAGTTTCCTTTGGCGCTCCGCAGCCCGGGCAGCTCTTGCCATGACTGCCCGCCATCGGTGGAGCGAAATAAGGCAGCGTCCTCCACACCCGCATAAACCGTGTCCGGATCGGTCAGTGAGGGTTCCAGCCGCCAGACGCGCTTGAATTCCCAGGGATGCTGCGTGCCATCGTACCATTGGTGTGTGCTAGTCTCGCCCTCATAGACGAACTTGTTATCCACCGGCTCCCACGTTTGGCCCCCATCATTCGAGCGTTGGATTATCTGCCCGTGCCAACCGGTGGATTGCGAGGCATACAGCCGATTCGGATCGGCGGGTGAGCCATTGAGGTGGTACATCTCCCAACCCGCAAAGTGTGGACCGCTGACGTCCCATTTTTTGCGCTTTCCATCCGAGGTCAAAATAAATGCGCCCTTGCGCGTGCCGACTAAAACTCTAACGCTACTCATAGTTGGCTCCTTTTTTTGAATTTAAAAGACGTACACGGAAGAGCACGGATAGCACTGAAAAGAAAGATGAAAATCAGTGGAATCCGCTCTATCCGTGCGATCCGTGTACAAAGGTTTTATTTCTTCACCGGTTCATCATTCCAAAAGGGAAACGCCCACTCGTTGGACGCGTGCATCACGTCATCCAGAGTCAGGAACATTGATACGATGATTTTTCTAATGTTTATCACTTTCTCGATTTTGTTGATGCTTTGGAGTTTAGGCTCAGTGGGTGGATCGTCCACTGATAAAGCTTGGCTCATTATAGAACATATATTCTATTCGTCAATACGGAAATAGCTGCTGATTATTCACATTGTTACGCCAATGACTTACTTTTACTTTTCCTCAACCTGTGCCCGAATCTCCGGTGTCGTTTCTTTCAATGTATTTGCGGCCTCGACTTGTTTCTTCTTGGAATCGGCTTCCGACTGCTCTTTCGTGTGGCCCATAAACTTCGTAATCGAGTTGAAGCCTTCCGTGCCGGCGCTGATGATTAGCCCGGTAACGATCATATCCCAAAAGCCTGCATTCGTGACGCCCAGTGGTTGTAGAACTTGCAGCCCGGCCCCAAACGACAAGCCCATCCCAATCAACAAGGACACAATACCAAGAAATAGCTTCTTGTTTGTTTTTATCTTGTCTATCTTGTCCAGAAAAGGATCAAGTATTTCCAACAATTGTTGGAGGGCAAAGCCGGCTGCGAAGGCCGGCCCGAGGGCGATAACAAGTTTTTCCATCGCAGTCTCTCCTTTTTGTTTACATCAACCAGGGTGGAGCGTTTTCAATTGAAGGTGGTGGGAACTTTTATTACCATCCGACCTCCTTTCTATTGGGTTTCTCTCAGCCTTGTGAAGGAGTTCTTAGCGAAGATTCCCCGCCGCCAAATATTCCTTCAATTGTTCAAAGCTGCTGAAGCCCGCCATCGTGTCGAGGAACGCTTTGATTGTTGGACTGCGGCGGCGAGCAAGCAAGACCGCCGGCCCGACCGGGTCTTCGCCGGGCGCGCCGCCCCCCTCCGCGTATGCGCCGTAAAAAGCAAAATACGCCTGGTTCAATTTGCGCATTTGATAGCCGTGATCCCAAAAGAATTGGCGGCGCTCTTCCATATACGTTTCCGCCTCCGTCACTTTATTCGCGGCCAGCAAACCATCCACGCGCACGCGCGTCGTGTGCATCTCGGCCCCAAAGTCAAAGCCGGGCGCCTGCGCCGCCGCTTCCGGTGGTTGCTCACGGCGCAGGCGGTTGGTGAAAGCCGGCGGCGGCGGTTGCAGTTCGGGATAATACCGCCGGATCACCAACGCCCCCAACTCATTCCCCGCGATCGAAGCCGTCGTTTCATTCATCGTCCGCAGTTCAGGCGCAGCGCCGTAGTTGAGGCCGAGCGGCCGCAACGTTAGGAAATTGTGCGTCCACTCGTGCGAGGCGACGTTCGCAATCCAGTTCAAATCGCTGCTCTGCGCCACCATCGTCGGATAGGTGCCGATGCCGCCGAGCGGGACGATGAGCGTGGACACGTCTAACTCGCGCGCCACCCGATCTTCGAGCGCCACCTGTTCCTCCAGGGTCAGATTCCCATTCACGTCCAGATTCACTTCTTGCTTGATTTCGGCGCGCGGGGAAACAATCAGCGCGAGCGGCAGCGGCGCGAAATGGAACTCGACCGGCGGCAGCGGCTGCCCGCCGATGACCAGACCTTGTTCGGCCAGGATGACGGAGACCTGCTCCTCCAAGATCACCTCGGCCAGCGGTTGCAATTCTCGCAGACGAGCGCGCAGGTCCGCTTCTTCCGCCTGTAAGGCCGCGGTCTCCACTTCCGGATCCTTCACCTCCGGATTAGCGTAGATCACCGCAATCGAACCTTGCACCTGTTCGAGCTTCGACTGCAAATCAAAATAATCGCGCACGCGCCACGAACGCGCCGCGTCGTCCAAGTACGCTTGATCGCCCACGCTGGCCTGGAGGATTTTGAACCCGGTGGCGTCGAGCGTCCAATTCACAAAATCGAATTCAATTCCGCGCGTGTACGACTCAACGCGTTTGGGTGTATCCGCCGCCAGCGACACATCCTGAGTCAAAAGCAACAGAAAGGCCAGGATGAACAGAGTCCAGTCCACCAATGTGAGAGCCAGATCCGCCGCGCGCGTGAGACGGGCTTGCATGCCACCGATAATAGCATAGGCGGACAAATTCCCTGTGCTATAATCCCGGCTCCCGATGAAATTCCTAGTGACCGGCGCCGCCGGCTTTCTCGGCGCAGCTTTAGCGAACCGACTCGTGCACGAGGGACATACCGTCCGCGGTCTGGACGATCTCTCCGCCGGCGATCCGACGCGCCTCGAGGCCCGCATTCTCTTCACGCGTGGCGATGTCAACGACCGCCCCAAACTGTGGACGCTGCTCCAGGATGTGGAATGCGTTTATCATCTCGCCGCGCGCGTCTCGGTGCCGGAGTCAGTTTTGTATCCGCGCGAGTACAATGCGGTGAACGTGGGCGGGACGGTGAGCGTGATGGAGGCGATGCGCGATGCGGGCGTGCGCCGCGTCGTTTTAGTCTCGTCTGGGGCGGTGTACGGCGAACAGACGACTCAGCCCTTGCACGAAGGCTTGACGCCCGACCCGCGCAGTCCCTACGCCGTGAGCAAGCTCGCCGCCGAATATTACGTGCGCACGATTGGCGCATTGTGCGAGATCGAAACGGTGGCGCTCCGCGTGTTCAATGCTTATGGGCCGAGCCAGCCGCTACCCGCCGCGCATGCGCCGGTCATTCCGCATTTGCTCAAACAGGCCTTGAGCGGCGCGTCGCTCGTCATTCATGGCGACGGGACTCAAACGCGCGACTACGTTTATATTGACGATGTGGTGGACGCCTTGATCGCCGCGGCGACTGCGCAAACCGTGAACCGCCGCGTGATCAACGTGGGCAGCGGCCAGGAGGCGAGCGTCAAGCAAGTGGCGGCGCTCATCGGCGAGGTGACGCGGCGCGAGGTGGAGCCAATCTTCAGCCAAGCCGAGGGCGGCGGCGTCTCGCGCATGCGCGCGGATATTTCGCTCGCCGCAGAGAAATTGAACTTCCATCCTAAAGTGAACCTGGCTGAAGGTCTGCACTTGACCCTCGAGCGGGATCCGCGCTTTGGAGGGGGAAGAGCTAATTAACCGCAGAGAACGCTGAGAGCGCAGAGAAAAAGAAAAAGAAAGAGAAAGAGAAAGAGAAAAAAATCTCAGCGCACTCTGCGAACTCCGCGGTGAATAAAATAAGGAGCACTGTGAAGAGAATTTGCTTTGTCTGCATGGGGAACATCTGCCGCAGTCCGTTGGCGGAGGGCGTCTTCAAGCATCTGATCCAACAGGCCAAGCTGAGCGACCACTTTCAAATCGAATCCGCCGCCATCGGTTCCTGGCATGTGGGCGAAGCGCCGGATACACGCGCGCAGCGAACGGCCCAGGCGCACGGGATTCGCTTGGACAGCGCCGCGCAGCAATTCCAGCCTAAAGATTTTTCGCGCTTCGATGCCGTGCTCGCGCTGGATAGCGAAATCGCCGCCGACCTCCACCGGCTTGCGCCCACGCTTCAAGATCGCCAAAAGATTCGTTTACTGCGCGAGTACGATCCACTGGCCCAAGAGGGCGGCGACCTTGACGTGCCCGATCCTTATTATGGCCGGCAGGAAGACTTCGAGCGGGCGTATGAGATGATTGAGCGCTCTTGTGAAGAGTTGTTGAAAGAGTTCAAGTAGACGAAGGACGGACGACGAACGACGAAGGAAGACCCTTCGTCGTTCGTCGTCCGTCTTTCGTCTTTCGTCTTCCGTCAATGCATCTCCCTGACTCCATCTCCCACTACCTCCACTCTCAAGGCTGGGGCAAAATTACATCGGCCGAGCCTGTCGGTGGCGGATGCATCAACGATGCGCGCTGCGTGACGACTTCCAACGGCCCGCAACTTTTTCTCAAGCTCAATACTTCCACCCCACCCGATATGTTTCAGCGCGAAGCCGAGGGCTTGAATGCGCTCACGGTGGAGGGCGGCCCGCGCGTCCCTCGCCCTTATCTCGTCGGCGAAGAATTTCTGCTGCTCGAATATCTGTCACCCGCCCGGCCCGCGAAGGATTATTGGGAAACGCTCGGTCGGCGGCTGGCCCACGTGCACGCGACCACGCAGCCGCGCTTTGGCTTCGCGCATGATAATTACCTCGGCAGCACACCGCAGCCCAATCGCTGGGATGAGAACGGCTTCAACTTCTTCGCCGAGCAGCGTTTGTTGTTTCAAGGAAAACTTGCGCGCGAACACGGACGCTTGAGCCAGGCGCGGCTAAATCAAATTGAGAAACTGGCCGCGCGCTTGAACGAACTCGTGCCGGAGCAACCGGCAAGTTTACTCCATGGCGATTTGTGGAGTGGGAACGTAATCGCCGGCCCCGAGGGGCAGGCTTGCCTGATTGACCCGGCGGCGCACTTCGGTTGGGCCGAGGCGGATTTGGCGATGACCACACTCTTCGGCGGCTTCTCGGAAAGTTTCTATGCCGCGTACGCCGCCGCGCGGCCACTCGCGCCCGGCTATCGCTCACGCTTTGAAATTTATAATCTGTATCATTTGTTGAATCATCTGAACTTATTTGGGAGCAGTTATTTAGGATCGGTGGAGCAAATACTGGCGAAATATATATAGGCACTGAGTTTTTTGGGCCTGCGGCGGATGAAACGGATTTAACGGAAAAGAATCTGTTAAATTTTAACGGAAAATCCGTTTCATCCGCCGAGGGCCTCCGTTGACCCCCCTACTGCAAACTAATTAGCCTCCCAAATCACCTAAACGGGGGAAGACATTCCAGAACCTTTCATGCTAAAGTCAGCCTCATTATAGAAAGAGACAACCTTGGGCCATGAAGCCCTGGATGCAAACCAGCGTCTGGGGCTTTTTTTATTTAAGGGGAACGAACAAATGAAAAAACTCAAAATTCTGATTGCCGATGACGAAGCCCTCATCCGCCTGGGCTTACAGAAGATGCTGACACGACTCGGCCACGACGTTCTGTTGGCAAGTAACGGTCGCGAAGCTTGTCTCTTAGCCGAGTTGAAGCCGGACTGTGTCCTGCTGGATGTGCGCATGCCGGTCATGGATGGCCTGGAAGCCGCGAAAATTATTGCCCAGGAACAGGCGCTGCCAGTCATGCTGCTGACCGCGCATAGTGACTCGGAATTAATTGAACGGGCGACGCGCGTGCCCGTCCAGGGATACCTGGTTAAGCCGGTCACGGAGGAAAAACTCTCGGCGGCGATTCAAGTGGTCTATGCCAACTTCACGGAGACCACTCAACATACCACGGCGCTCGAAGCCACCGCGCGGGAGGCCCAGCAGCTTAAGCATGAGTTCTTAGCCAATACCAGTCACGAACTGCGCACGCCGCTCGCCAAGATTCTCTACTCGCTTGAACTGGTCATGCGCGGGCTGATTGCCTCGCCCTCGGATGAGCGCACGATGCTCCGACAAGCTCATCGTGATTCACAACATCTACTCGGACAACTGAATACGCTGCTGGATATGGCCCAGATCGAGGCCGGGGAGGCGCAGGTCTATCTCGAACTGGTCGAATTGCCGCCCATGATCGCTCAGGTGGAATCTCAATTGCAGCCGCAAGCCGAGCAGAAGAAAATTCAGATGGAAATTCAGTGGCCCGCGCAGCCGCTGCCACCGCTGCGAGCAGATCCCAAGCGGCTGAAACAAATCCTGATCCATCTTTTGGAGAACGCTATTAAATTTACAGAAGAGGGAAAAGTGACGCTCGGCTTTCAGGTGCTAGCCGAACAGCATCAGTTGCAAATTGAAGTTCAAGATACGGGGATCGGCATTCCTCCGCAGAAACAAGCGCGGCTCTTCCAACCCTTCGCCCAAGCCGAAGGCAGTTATATCCGGAAGTATGGCGGTTTAGGATTGGGATTGAGTCTCTCGCGCCGTTGGGCCGAAATGATGGGCGGCTCAATCACGTTCGACAGCCCCGGTGAGGGCCAAGGCAGCCGCTTCATTCTCTGTCTACCGCTCAGGCTGTAAGCCCCACCGCCTCCGCAAAAGCGCGCAACGCGGCCAGGTGTGCGGCGGGCGTCTTGAAGCCCTGGCCGGTCGTCTCCATCGCTAAATGCGTCGCGCCGGCGGCCTCCCATTCTCGAACGCGCAGCGCCCAAACATCCGGTTTCCCCTCTCCATAGGGCAAACGCGCTTCGATCCCAAATGCGCCCTGAGCTTGTCGAAGGGCACGGGATCGCCCCTCGTCACTCAAATAACGGTCGAGCTTCTCCAAATCCGGCGCAGCCTCGGCGGCGGTGTGCGAGAGCGGCAGCCAGCCATCGCCCAGTCGCGCCGCGCGGCGCAGCACTGGATCAGCCTGTCCACCAAACCAAAGTGGAATCGGGCGTTGGATGGGGAGCGGATTGATCCCCGCATCCGGGACCGTGTGCCAACGACCGGAAAAGTTGACGAGCGGCTGCGTCCAGAGTTGACGGAGGACGGTGATCTGCTCCTCGATCCGGCGGCCCCGATTGTGGAAATCTTGATTCAGCCCGATGTATTCGATTTCGTTCCAGCCCAGGCCGATGCCCAAGCGCAGCCGGCCACCGCTCAACACGTCCAGCGCCGCCGCTTGTTTGGCGACGAGCACCGTTTGGCGTTGCGGCAGGATGATGACACACGTGAGGAACTCCAGCGTGCGTGTGACGCCGGCCAGGAAGCTGAGCAGGACGAACGGTTCGTGAAAAGGCTTCTCATGCGTGACCCAGCCCGTCCACCCGCCCGGCCGATTTGGGTTGGGGCCTAAGACGTGATCGTCCGCCGCGACGTGCGAGAAGCCCAACCCTTCGACCGTCTGCGCATAATCGCGTACAGCCAGTGGATCATTGCCGAACTCCACTTGAGGAAAGATGACGCCGATTTTCAAAGATGGCCTACTCTTTCTTTGTAATAGCCGTTTATTTACCGCGGAGTGCGCGAAGTGCGCAGAGTTTTTCTTAACCACTAAGACACCAAGTCACAAAGGAACCCCTAAGTTTTCTTTGTGTCTTGGTGCCTTGGTGGTAGGTTTTAGGACTCTCCGCGGTAAGATAATTTTGATCATTATGTCTCCAGCGCCGCCACTGGCCCCTGCGGGTCAAGGATATCTGCCAACGCGGAATAAGGAACCACGACCGTCTGCGGGCCGGCGGCGTACGGCGCAACTTGATATTCGTCAAAGGTAATCACCAGGCCCTCAAACGAGAGATTCCAGTTTTGGTAGTTTTCCGGCTGCGGGCCGGCGCCCTCGACAAAGAAAACCTCGCTGCCTAGCCGCTGCTGCAATTCTGTCTGGCAATAGTTTGCCAGAGCGTTCAGGTAATCCGCTCCGGGGAGAAAGAGTTGATCCAGCGTTAGTTCCTGCCCGGTGGAAAGCTGATAGTTGAACGTCCGCGTATAATGATAGGGATGCGCTGCGCCGGCGGAATAACCATTGATCAAAAATTGCAGACTAATCAGATCACCCGGAGGTGAGAGGACTGTAAAGCCCAGCTCGAAAAAACTCCCGTTCCCCTCCGGTGGATTGATGGCATCTTGCGCCATTTCTTTGAAAGCCGTCACTTCTTCCTGGACCAACGCCGCGACGGTTTGATTGAAGCGCGTGACGCGCGGATCAGCCAGGCCTTGCAGCACCGGCGTCTGCGCGCTGAGAGTGTAGAGCGGCGTCTGATTGGTCTCAGAGATCACCTCGGAAGTGAGAAAGACTGTTTCATCCAACCGCAGCACTTCCGGTGCGGGCGTGAAAACAGGTTCAGGCGAAGCCGTTGGCGGCGGAACTTCTGTCGGGAAGGCGATCTCCGTAGGAGTTTCAGGCGCACTCGTCAACATGGCACAGGCCACGCCGCTCAAACAGAGCAGACTAAAAACAAAGCCGGGAATATTTTTTTGGATCATATTTCACCTAAAAAATCCTACTGCATATCAAACCGGGCCGGATGCGCGTGCAGATAACCCCAGCCATCTACCTCCGGCGGCGGGGGTGTCCCTTGGTTGAGAATCGTCGTGATGTTCGTGCGATGCTCAATGCCATGGTTGATGATTTGGATGAAAACGGCCAGAGCACGATAGTGAACCTGTTTGCCATCCCATTCGTGCTGAATAACCTCGGAGGGAGGAATGCGCTGAGCCGCGTCCGTCAGCGCCTGCGCCACGTGGGCGGCATAGTCTATCATTTGGGAAACACTGGGCTGATCTTCCCATTTGAACAAGGGCGATGGGCGGGTGCCGGTCAATAATCTGACATAGTTTGCTTCGGCGCGGAGGATGTGCTCCAAGGTCTCACGGATCGTACCAAAAGCGCCGGGGATGGGGGCTGTCAGTTCGCTTTCGCTCAGCGGCTGACAGGCTTGGAAGACTTGTTGATTAGCCCAGTTGTTGTAGCGGATGAATTCGGCGAGTGTGGTTTCAGAGGATGTTTGCATGAGGGTGAACCTCCCAGTTAACCTGAATCGGGATAAGTCTTGTGCTGTCATGCTTCACCCCGCGAAGTTCGCGGGGTGAAGCATCTCTACGCCTGACGTGGAGACCCTTCAGTCGCATCCTTCGACAAGCTCAGGACGCGCTCCTTCAGGATGACACGACGAGAAAATGATGATAGTCATCCCCTACCGCATCTTCAATTAAGTGAAAGCCCGACTGCTGAATCCAGTCTTTGACTTGTTCGACTTTGGGATAGTAATGATAGTAGCCATCCGGTCCCCAGTGATAACCACCCGCAAGCGTCCAGGCGGCTTCGCCATAGACCACGGGCAATCCCAAACGTTGGCCTTCCGCAAACGCCTGCTCAATGTCCGCCTCGGCGGTAATCTCCACCGTGAAATAAAGAGGGCTTTTCGGCTTGAGGGCGCGCTGCAAGTTATTCAGCACGCGCGGCCAGTCTTCCGGCGGCACCATTTCCAGCGCATCCATGCAGATCGCGCCGTCAAACGCGGCTTGATAGACGATTTCCTGCAAGACCGCTTTCTCAGTCGAGACCTCAGGAAATTTCTGGTGGGCGTAATCCAACACGCCCTGAGAGTGATCTATTCCGAAGACCGTTCGACCACTCGCCAGAATCAGCGGCCAATATTTGCCCGTGCCGCACGCGGCGTCCAGGAGGTGCCCCTGCGGTGGACAGAGACTCAAGAACCGAGTGAACCATTGCCGGTGGGTCGGCGAAATCTCGCCCCAGTTTTCGTCATAACTGGACGCGCTGAGAGTTTCCTGTTCTTCAGACAAACGTCGGAGTTCTTTTAGCCAAGCGGATCGGTCCATTTCTTAGTTCATTAAACATCTAGTTTCCGGTTACCCAACCATTTCACCATCTCAGGGTTACGATGGTCAAAGAAACTACTGGTTTTTGTGTCTAACGTTGTAATCGCCGCCATGTCTTCCGTGCTTAATTCAAAGTCAAACACACTGATATTTTCGATCATTCTTTCTTTGCGGGTTGATTTTGAAAGCGCAATGATGCCTCTTTGTACCAGCCAGCGGAGAATGACTTGGGCAACGCTTTTTTTGTGCTTGGCGGCGATTGAAAGCAATAATTCATTTTGAAAAATATTATTCTTTCCCTCGGCAAAGGGAGCCCAGGCTTCCGCCTGAACGCCGTTGTCTTGCAAAAACTTTTGTGTATCCATTTGCTGCTGGAACGGGTTGACTTCAATCTGATTTACCGCCGGCGTTATTTTGTTGTGAATCATCAAGTCTATTAGCCGGTCAGGCGGAAAGTTTGAAACCCCGATGGCTCTGACTTGGCCTTGTTGATACACTTCTTCCATCGCCCGCCATTCACCATACACATCGCCGAAGGGCTGATGGATCAGATACAAGTCAATGTAATCTAATTGCAATCGTCTCAGGGAATTTTCAAAGGCTTTGCGTGTGCCGGCATAGCCATCGCTCTGAATCCAAAGTTTGGTAGTGATAAACAGTTTTTCTCTGGCAACGCCGCTGTGTTTGATGCCCCGGCCAACCGCCTCTTCGTTCTGGTAAGAAGCGGCCGTGTCAATATGGCGATAGCCAGTTTGGATAGCGTCAACCACGCTTCTTTCACATTCGGTCAAATCCGTTATCTGAAAAACACCAAAACCAAGCAGAGGGATTTCAACGCCATTGTTCAATTTTACATTTTGCATGATTCTCTCCGTAAGACAGACTACTTAGACAAAAACTGAAAAGTCAGGAGCATCTTGCGAAAAATCTCTTCATACTTCGCTTGACCCAGAAAAGGCTCAGCGTGATTATAAGGCGTGAGTGAGACCGCAGTATAGTGTCCTTCTGCTTCAAAGAAGATAGAGAGTGCTCCGGATCTCGAAGGGAAACCCATCGCTTCATAATAGTTGTAAGCCCCCAGCCAACTCTGGGTATAGTTAATCTCACTCTTCAAAGGTTCACCCAATGGGTTAATGATGGCTTCTTGAAAAGGAAGTTTATCAGGGTTAGGCCAGTTTTGAATGTAGACATAGTAGCTGAGAGGCTCCGGCCCTTCCCCAAAGGTCTCACCAGACGAAAGATAAATGCTGTCATCACTGGAATTCACACCACTCGCAACTATCCAATCTGGGGGATAAGCGATCGCAAAGCCATATTTGGGAGAGACGCAAGTTTTCCAACCCGACATGATCGTTAAATGCTCCAAGAGAAGTAGTGCTGGGGGATCTGATGTGGGTGTTGGTTCAAGGATCGGCGTATTGTTTGGGTAGGGCGTATAAGTCGGATAAGGAGTATAAGTTGGATAAGCGGTAGCTTTCGTAGGACTCGATACAGAGTTACATGCAGCGAGGGCCATTGATACGCAGAAGATCACAAGGAGTTGTTTCATTAAGACCTCTTTGCCAATGATGCAAGCAATTGTTCAAAAAGTGCGCCCAACTACTGTATCACCCGCCCACACCCTAAAACCCTTTCGGCTTGCGCGGGCTAAACGCCGAAATTAATTTAGGTGATTAGGCCATAAGAACTGGAAAATGGGCAAAATAACCCGCCGACATTTGGATTTATAGTATCTCTGTCTAGAAAAGAGTTGGCGTGAGTATAGACCAACCACTTTCATAGTCAAGCGAAGAATTGAACCACTGAGACACTGAGTAAGATGATTTCACTGATTCAGTGTCCTCAGTTCTTTTCAGTGTTTCAGTGATTCAACTTGGTGTTATCATGAAACTAGTACTACAACGAGACTTCGGGTTACAACGAGACTTCACTTATGACTACGAGACTTTGCCTTTGGGCCGGTTTGGGCGTCGTTTGCGCCGCTTCGAACGCTTCCGCTTGCGATGTGAGCAATAAG
>Ga0209382_10003282_pt1 | contig 22539 bp, 20 predicted proteins | sample SoiMetdeltSBSDD5_FD_187599 | JGI IMG/M metagenome (GOLD analysis project Ga0209382, IMG submission 187599) | Bulk soil microbial communities from a Populus tree surrounding site in Tennessee, USA - Soil MetaG P. deltoides SBSDD5 (SPAdes) (version 2) | ecosystem: Environmental > Terrestrial >...
ACGCGTTCGAGCGCGCGGGGCCGCGGCTCGCTCCGGCAGAGCCAGAGGCAGTCGATCCACCTGTCGAGCGGTGGCAACGGCCGCCGTTGGATGAACAGCATGCCGGTTTCATGGTGGCACGGGGGGGCGGGGGGATCAACCTGGGGGGACTGGTTCGCGGGTTCGGGGGTTCGGGGGTTCGGGGGTTCAGGGGTTCGGGGGTTCGGGGGTTCGGGGGTTCGGATAATTAGAGGCAACCGTTGATGATCCAGCGGCTGGTTGCCTCTGACTACCCGGATTTCGAACCCGCGAACCCCCGAACCGCGAACACGCGATCTATGTCACTGTTTGATGACGAGGATCGTCTTGACCCAGCCGCTGCCCGCCCCGGTCTGGACGTTGATGTAGCCGTCCTTCTCGGTGCCGACCACGACCATCTCTTCACCGCGGCCCAGCGTGGTGAGCGGCTTGGCGGTTTCGCTCGGCTGCGCGAGCAGGCGGACGTTCGCGATCTTCGTCACGATCACGTCCCCCTCGTTGAAGCCGCCTCCGACCTTGGTCGTGCCACCGGCAGCGGCTTCGGCCTTCAGCGTGCCGACGTTGCGCTGCAGGCTCGGATCGTTCCGGACCGTGCGGACGACGCCGTTGTAGTTGTCCATGAAGGCGGCGGCGATGATCTTGCCTTCGTTGGTATTGCCGTAGCCACCGACCGCGCCGCCGGCGCCGCCGCCGAAGAGCGCGCCGCCAAGCGCCAGGTCAGCCTTCTTGGTGCTGCCCTCCGCCGCCGCGACCTGGACGCCGCTGCGCGCGTCGGCCACCAGCATGCTGGTCTGCGCTTCCTTGAACTTCAGGCCGCCGGCGATGGCTCCTACCGCAGCGCCCTTGCTTCCGAACAGGCCGCCGACCGCTCCTCCGACGCCGCCGGCGTTGTTCTCCGAGAACACCACGGACGGCGTCAGGATGAAGTCCGCGCTCACCATCTGGCCGCCACCCATGTTGGAGTTCGAACGCAGCTGCCCGGAGTTGGCGAGCTGCCGCTCCTGCATCATGTTCTGCATCCCGGCGCCCCGTTCGACGACGATGAAGCAGTTGGACTGCTGAACCATCATCCGGATCAGACCGGACGGCGACGAGAGCCGATAGCGGCTCAGATCGGCGAGAACGATGTCCTGCGGCTCGACCACGGCCAGGGCTCCCATCGGTTTGTCGCAGTGCTCGAGCCCCTTGTCCCCGGAACTACCATTCGTGCCGGCCGACCCCTGGACAACGCTGCCGCCCTTGCCCTGCTTGGTCCCGGTAACCTGGGCGCTGACCGACGCGGCGATAAGAATGGCACCCGCACCAATGACGACGCGCTGCAATCGAGGCTTCGACACTTCAGCCCTCCTACAAGAGACAAACTGGAACTTGGGTGCGGGGGTTATGCCGCGGTCCGCAAACATGCCGCAAGAGACGTGACCACGGAGAAACGGGTTCCCCGGGGGATCGCCTCACAGTTTCGTAAATGAGATAACGTGTTTCGCGACCAGGGGTTGCCGGCTCACATGAACGAAAATTCACCCGGAAGACCCGCCCGCCTGACGTCAATCGATACGCTGCGAGGGCTGGTCATGATCCTGATGGCCCTCGATCACGTCCGGGATTTCTTCGGCCCGCCGGGGATCAGCCCCACCAATCTCGCTCAGACGACCGTCCCCCTGTTCCTGACCCGCTGGATTACCCACCTCTGTGCGCCGACGTTCTTTCTGCTCACGGGAACAGGCGCGTTTCTCGCGCTCCGTAGCAAATCCGTCGCCGGGCTGTCCCGGTTCCTGCTGACACGAGGGATCTGGCTGATCCTCCTGGAGCTCACCGTCATCAGGTGTCTCGGCTACCAGTTCAACGTCGATTACCAGGTCACGCTGCTGGTGGTCATCTGGGCGCTTGGGTGGGCGATGGTCGCGCTTGCCGCCCTGGTCTGGCTGCCCGTGCCGGCGGTCCTGGCTGTCGGCGTCGCGATGATCGCCGGGCACAACCTGCTCGACGGCGTGCGGTCGGCCAACCCGCTCTGGGTGATCCTGCACGCGCAGGGATTCGTCCTGAACCGGCCGGGGTTCGTGGTGTTCGTCGCCTACCCGCTGATTCCCTGGATTGGCGTGACGGCGGTGGGCTACGCGCTTGGCCAGGTCTATCGTTGGGAAACAGAGCGCCGCCGCCAGTTTCTCCTGAAATGCGGCCTCGCGCTGACGGCGGCGTTCGTTGTTCTTCGGGCGATCAACCAATATGGCGATCCCGTGCCGTGGGCCTCACAGCCGTCCGGTGCGCGCACACTCGTATCGTTCCTCAACCTGACGAAGTATCCGCCGTCGCTGCTGTTTCTGCTGATGACGCTCGGGCCAGCGCTCTTGATCCAGCGTGCGCTGGACGGCGGCACACCATCGCTGCTCCGCCCGGCGCTGGTCTTCGGACGCGTGCCGCTCTTCTACTTCGTCCTGCATCTGACGCTCATTCACCTGCTGGCCGTCGTCCTCTGCTACGCGCAGAACGGTGCCGTGCACTGGATGTTCGAGTCGCCGAACCTCGGCGCGTACCCGTTCACACCTCCACCGGGGTGGGGTGTGTCGCTGCCGGTGACCTATGTCCTCTGGGTGGTCGTGGTGGTGATCCTGTACCCCGTGTGCGCATGGTTCGCGCGGGTGAGGCAACGGAGTACGGCGTGGTGGTTGAGTTATTTGTGACGCGGGGGTCGGGGGTCGGCAGTCTACCCCGTCTCGAGCGACCAACTCACTTCGGTGCCGCCTTGAGCGACTGCAGCGTGAATTCCTCGGGCTGATCCGGGTTGGCGGGCGCTGCCACGGTGCCGACGGCCTCGACGGAACCCGTCTCATGAGCCTTGACCCGTTGCATCGCATCGGCGTACGCCGCGTCGTTCGCGGCGCGCGGGGCGATCAACCACACGATATCGATGCCGGTCACGCTGAGTGCCGGCTTCCCTCCACGCTCCGTCAGCAGGCCGACGATCGTGACAGTGGCCTCTTTCGCGGCGAAACCGTTGTTCTTGATGATCTGCCGCAGCTGCGACAGCGTGATCCGGTTGCCCGGACGCAGGTTGATTGCCGCCGACGCGCGCTCGAGCGACACCTCCACCGACTCGACCCCCTCGAGCTTCCGCACGGCCACGCGCACGCCGTGAGCACAGGTCGCGCAATCCATGCCGAAGATCTTCAGATCGACGCGCCGAAGCTCCGCCTGCGCCAGCGATGGCACAATCACCTGCAGCGCCAGCACCGCGGCACCCATCCCCAGCTTGCCCGGTATCGTTCTCATTTCAACCAGCTCATTTCAACCAGAAGAAGTAGCTGACATTGAGGCCGATCCTCATCCGCTCCGGCTGCGCCCCGTTGGCGTCCTGGTAGATGGGGAACATCACACCGCCTTCGAGGCCGTAGGCCTTGTACAGCAGCAGCGCGGTCGGACCCACGAACACCGCGGTGCCACCGCTGCGAATGAACTCGAGACCATGGTGGAGGCCCTTCGCCGTCCGCTCGGCCATGCCTTCGACGAAGAACCGGAGATCCGGCTTGGGATAGTCGAGGCGCAGCGCCGGCGGCCGGTAGCCATAGACGCCGGTGACGAACACGACGTCTCCCATCTGATCCTGGGAGCGCTTGGAGTGGTACTGGTAGCCGCCGCCGACCCACACGTAATGCGTGCGCGACGCGTAACCGGTCGCCGCGGCCACGTGCACTCCGGGGGCCGTCTGCATGCCGTCCGGTGCGTACTCCTCGAGCGGCAGCATGGCGCCACCCGACACCGTCGATTCGAACCGCGAGCCGGCTGCGGTGGCGCGCCGATGAAAGCGCCATGACGCGATCGCCTCGAGTTCCTTCATCGGGGTCATCATCGTCATGAACCGCCCCCGCGGCATCAGGCTGCTCCTGTCGAGGGTGATCGGGAACGAGCCCGAGATCTGCACGTCCTCGGTGATCCCGAAACTGATCATCGTCCGCAGCGTCTGCTCGTCGGTGCCAGGACCATCGACCAGCCGCCCGAGCCAGGCTTGATCAATCTGCCAGCCGCCCTTGCCCAGCGTCGGCGTGGCGGCTGCGAAAACCGGCCCGTGGCCCGAGGCAAGAAGGTGGTGTGGAAGCCCCGCGATGAGCAGGACCGCAATCAGGAGTCGGATATCCTTCTTTGTCACATTCGTTCCAGTACGAACAACGACCCGTAGGTCAGGACCAGGGCCGAGACGAACACCACCGCGGAGATCCAGTAGAGCCGTCGATTCCAACGCATCAGCGGACTGTCCATGTGACAAATCTCGCCGGGGGCGCACCGCCGCGGGCGGATCACAACGAGCCAGTAGTTCAGCGCCATCAACAGCCCTGCGGCGCCGAAAACCACCCCCTTGTGCCGACTGATCACCGCCAGCCACGGGGCGACGGACACGGCAGACGCAATGACGGACCCCAGACCTAGGGTCACGAACAGAATCGGAAACGCTCAACACACCAGCGTGGTGAGGGCTGATACCAGCCCCATCACGCTGCTCATCCGCTCGACGCGCATCTCACTCTCCTCGCCCATCCCGTACCCGCCGGTTGACGTGCAAGTACCAAGGGTAGCAGGAAGCGTCAGTCGACGACGATCCGGCCTTTGAGCGACCCGTCGGAAGGGTCGTTGTGATCGTGAAACCCGCAGGTGGTGCTGTCGGTCAGGCTGCCGCTTTCCCGGCTCTCGCCAGGCTGGATGATTCCGACGCGGTTCAGAACTGGACATTGCGTATGCAGGTCGACTGGGTCCGAGACGATCGTGTGCGGCCGGCCGTCGGCGTTGACGAACATCACGTAGTTCCCACGCTTGACTTTCACTTCACGCGGGTCGACACCGGCCGGGCCAATCCGAATCGTCGCGGCTGGTGAGGGGGCGGAAGGCGTCGAACTGCAGGCAATGGTCAGCAGTCCGGCGATCGCCATGATCCGTCCTCGTTGTTCGCGCATGGTTAGTCCTTCCAGATTATTGCTAACCCTGGCGCGGTGCTCTGATTGGCACGCAAAATCACACACCGTCTGGAGAGCATTATGTCTGTTGCCCCCGCGTCGGGCATCCGCTGGCCGCGCGTGTGCGCGCCAGCCGTGCACGGCGCCAGATCGGGATCCTGGATCCTCCTGCTCCTCGTGTGGCTCGTCCCGCCGCTGCATGCTCAGACGATCGACGACGGGATCATGATGGGCAGGCACAGCCTGTTCGCAGGAAACGTGTACACGCACGACAGCTGGAATCTCTACTGGGAAGGCGCGCTCAAGCGCGATAACGAGAACGTCGGGACGATCACGACGCAGTCCAACCTGCTGTTCGGCAATTATGGCGTCACCGATCGCCTGAACGTGATTGCGGCCGCGCCGTACGTGTGGACCCGCGCGAGCCAGGGCGTGCTCAGCGGCATGGAGGGATTCCAGGACATCACTTCTGCTGGGCTTTGGTGATCCGTCCCTGGGCGTTCCGGATCCCGGTCAGCCCGCCTATCCGTCCGAGGACGCCGTCGTCTCGGGCGTCACCGCGGAACTGTTGAAGCTCCTGTTCCCGACGGCGGTCGAGCAAATCACGCTCAAGGCTGGCGAGCAGCGGCAGGCGGCACTACTGTCCGGCAAGGCGACGGCCAGCGACATTGCCGCGGGACTCGCGCTCGGGCAGGCCGTCGCAGCGGTGTTCGTCGCACGCGCGGGCACCGATGGCATGCGGACGGCCGGTGGCTCACCGGCACTGTGGCAATCACTTGCCGATGGCGCAGCGGCGCGAGGTGAGATTCCGTGGAAGAGCCAGGATCGCCCGGCGCGGCCGCCGATGCTGGCGGCCTTCGGCAGCGTGCGGGCGTGGATGATGACTCCCGACGACATCGTCAAGGAACGTCCACCCGCCCCTCCCTCCACGTCGTCCGGACTCATGGCCCGTGAGCTGGACGAAGTGAAAGGCGCAGTCGAGAACCTGACACGTGCGCAGATCGCAACCGTCTACAAGTGGGCCGACGGCGTCAGCACGCCGGCACCTCCGGGACACTGGAACTTCATCGCCGCGCCGTACGTCAGGGAGGCGCAGTTCAGCGAAGTGCGAACGGCACGCGCCTTCGCTCTGTTGAACATGGCCCTCCACGACGCGGCGGTCGGATGCTGGGAGACCAAGTTCGCCTATTTCAATCCGCGTCCGTCGCAACTCGATCCGGAGATCAAGACCGTGATCGGGCTGCCGAACTTCCCGTCCTATACCTCCGGGCATTCGACGTTTTCCTCGGCAGCCGCGGAAGTCCTCTCGTACCTGTTCCCGTCGAGTGCCACGTTCTTCAACGAGCAGAAGGACGAAGCCTCGATCTCACGCATGTATGGAGGGATTCACTACCGGTCCGACATCGAGATGGGCAAGGAACACGGCAAGCGGATCGCCGGGTACACCGTGCGATTTGCGCGCCTCGATGGCGCGGATCGGTAAGTGGATGTGGCCCGGCCGATCGGGCTCGGCGTGCGTCCAAAGGCGCATGACTTCACACGCGATGCGTCGGCTCGTCACACGGTTCGTCCTCACCCTGGCGGTCGCGATCGGGCCGGCGGGAGCGCAAAACGCCGCGCAGATTGCTGCGGATGCCGAACGCCTGATCAAGGCCCTCGACCTGCGACCGGGCAGCGTCGTCGCGGAGCTTGGCGCCGGCGACGGTGAGCTCACCGTGCTGATGGCGAAGGCGGTCGGCGACACCGGCCGCGTCTTCAGCACCGAGGTCAACCCGGAACGAGTGCAGCAGATCTCCCGCACTGTGGAGCGCGCCGGGCTGAAGCACGTGACGGTCGTCACCGGCCAGACGAAGGACACAGGTCTCAGCGAGCACTGCTGCGATGCCGTGTTCATGCGCGACGTCTACCACCACTTCGCCGATCCCGAGGCGATGAACGGCAGCATCATGAAGGCGCTGAAGCCGGGCGGGATGCTGGCGGTGCTCGATTTCGGCCCGCCTCCCGGTGCCGAGAGTCCCCGGCCCGAGGATCGCGATGAGGACGGGCATCACGGGATCACGCCCGCGACGCTCGAGCGGGAGCTGAAGGCGGCAGGGTTCGAGGTCCTGTCGACTGACCGCTATGGGTTCCGGTCGTCGCTGACGATCGCGCGGCGCCCGATGCCGCCGTGCCCTGAGGATGTGGTTGAAGACCGGCAGGGCCTGTAGGCCCTGCCGACGTCCCCTGCCGTCACGACAACAGCCGCGTTTTGAAATCCCGCGCGCGGTCGCGCGAGACGGTCAGGTCGGTGCCGACTGCATCCTTGAGCCGCACGTTGAGCCCGCCGCCCGGCAGAGTCGTCACTTCCTTGATCCAGGCCATGTTGACCAGCGTGCTCCGGTGGATGCGGACGAACCGGCGTGGATCGAGCAGCTGTTCCAACTGGACGATCGTGTTGTCCACGGCGTACGACTTTCCCTTCTCGACCGCGTAGGTCAACTTGTCCTCCGCGAAGAAATGGGTGACGCTCCGCAGGTCGAGGAACCACAGTCGATCGCCCGATCGTGACGCGATCCGTTCAGGGTATTCGGGCCTGGCGTTCCGCCACGACTCGGCCAGGCTCTTGAACAGTCCCTCCAGGTCCGGCCGCGAGACCTCGACGCGGCTCCGCAGCCGTTCGACTTTGCCGAGAGCGCGATCCAGCTCGCCCGGATCCACGGGCTTCAGCAGGTAATCGATCGAGTTGGCGGCAAACGCCTGCAAGGCGTACTGATCGTGGGCGGTGACGAACACGATGTCGGGCTGGATCGGCAGGCGCGCCAGCATCTCGAATCCGCTCAAGCGCGGCATCTGGATATCGAGAAAGCATACGTCCGGACGCATTGCCGTCAACGCTTCGACGGCTTCTTCGGGATCGCTGGTGCTGCCGATCACCTCGACCCGGCCAGTCTCGCCGAGCAGGCGTGTCAGCCGCGCAACCGCCAGCGGCTCGTCGTCGACGAGATACGCGCGCAGCCTCATCGTTCTCCGGTGTGGACTCCGGCCTTCAGACCCGACCTTGGCAGCACCATTTCCACCACGCAGCGGCCTTCGCGACGGAACACGGCGAGGTGGGCCCTGGAACCGAACAGCGCATCGAGACGGCCGACCAGCGAGTCGAGGCCGTGGCCGGCTTCCACCGTCGACAGCTCGAACCCGGCGCCCGTGTCGGACACAGCGATCCGGAGTTGCCCGTTCCCGGCCGACGCCGACACGCAGACTTCCCCGCCGTTGCGCTCGGGGCTGATACCGTGTTTGACCGCATTCTCGACCAGCGACTGCACGGACAAGGGCGGCACAGGAGCGTCGCGCAGTTCCCGGGACACGTCGATTCGTCCGTGCAGCTTGTCTCCAAGACGCGCGCGCTCGATGTCGACATAGTCCTGAACCATGGCCAGCTCCTGCTCCAGCGGAATCAACGAGTGGTTAGTGGTGTCGAGCGACGAGCGCAGGAGCGCAGCCAGCCGCCCGACGATCTGTTCCGCCCGCGCCGGATCGACAGCGATCAACGCACTGATCGTGTTCAGCGTGTTGAACAGGAAGTGGGGATGCAGGCGCGACTCGAGCGACTGCAGCCGGGCTTCAGCCGCCAGCTTGCGCGCCCGTTCCTCGGCGACTTCCCTCTCGTGCAACCGTTCCTCGGTCTCCCGGAGCCGCTCCCGCATCGATGCGTACCAGAAGGCGCCCAGCCCGAACACGATCGACACGAGCAGCGTGCCGCGGAGAGTCCCGAGGTAGTCGGCCCAGAAGCGGTCCGGACTCTGGCTGCCCATCCAGATCAGGACCGCCTGCGCAACGAGGCATCCGGCCGCGACGAACGCCAGCACCGAAATGGCCACGGCGGCCAACAGCGGCCAGTGCCGGCGCGTGAGCCACTCGACGGCCCTCTGTCCCAAAAGCAGGGCCGGCACGCCGGTCACGTTCGTATAGATCAACGCCGGCATCCACCCGTGCAGGATCTCTCGGAAGCCGCCATCGCCGCCGCCAAGCCCAATCAGCGGCAGCATGACCATCGTGGCGGCGTTGATTCCGGCGAGCAGCCAGAGACGGTCGCTGGCGCTCATCACCGTGGTCCGGGGAACGGCTCGAAGATGCCGGTGCGGAACACACTGACCGGTCGCGGCGAATCCTGGCCGAGCTTCAACTCTCCGAGCACGTCCTCGTAAAGAGTCGCGTACTCGATCTGCCTGGTTGCGAGCGACACCCAGATCCCACCCCAGTAGTGACTGCGGCCCGTCAACGTCATTCCTCCGTTCGCGATCTCGAGCGGATTGAAGAACGCACGGTACTCGATCAACGCGCACTCGGTGCCATTCCGCTGCGAGCGTCCAGTCCAGGTCAGATAGACGTCGCGGTTCTGGAACGTCCCGACCCCCGGCATGTGCACTTCCTCGGACGACATGAGCCTGTACGGAACGTTCAGCTTGAGGTGCGCGAACTGTTCCTGCCCGAACATCTCGAGCATCCCGGTGTCCCAGACCAGATTACGCTCGAATACGGCCGTCGGCGGAAAGCCTTTGAAGAAGTCCGGCTTCATCGTCTCGTCCAGCCGGCCGGGACCAACGCGATAGCGGAACCCCTCCATGAACTCGCGTTTCTGGCCCGGCGCCGTGAGTTCGGCGGGTCCGTTGGATTCAGCCACGGTGACGTTCTTCCACATTCCGTCCGGGCCGGGCAATCCCCTCGTGTACTCAGCAGACACGCGCTGACGCTGGACCACGTTGCCCCTCGTGTCAGTGACGGTATGGTCGACGACGAATCGGTAGGTTCGAGGGCCCGCGTCTTTCACCGCCCTGGGCTGCGGCAGAGTCCAGGTCTGCGCCGCTACGGTGCCCGACAGCAAACAGACGAGCGCTCCGGATTTCATGCTGATGCGCTTGAGTTCCATCGACATGCCTCCTGCCCGGCAGTCTGGCGTCATCGATGGACACGTGCACGCTCAGGCCGACGAAAGGCCATGAAACCCGACGAGCGGGGCTGGCTGAGTGACGAGTGGCGGGGGCAGATCTTGCCGGGGGTTCGGGGGTTCGGGGGTTCGCGGGTTCGGTCAGCCGGTGGTATTCAGAGGCAACGAGCCACTTGGACTTGCTCCGATCGCCTTGAATACCACCGACCTGCCGAACCCGCGAACCCGCGAGCCCCCGAACCCCCGACAAGATCTGACCGGTATCACATGAGATGATCCGCAGCGGTATGTCCACGCTCTACAGACGTCTCGCCGTTATCGCCCTGTCGGTCGTCACGCCAGCGCTTCTCTCCGCCCGCCAGGCAGCCCAGCCGGCCGCGCCCGGCGACATGATCGACCGGATCTTCAAGACCCGGGAGTTCACGGCGCGGCCTCCCGCGCCAGCGCAGTGGCTCGACGGCGGCGCGTCCTACGTAGTCGTCGAAACGAGTCCTGCCGGCCAGAACGCCGTCGTCAAGTACGACAGCGCGACCGGTGCGAAGCGGGACGTGGCGATCAGCGCGGCGCAGCTCACACCGGCGGGCGCGAGCGGACCGCTCGAGATCGAGGAGCTCTCGTGGTCGGGCGACGGCCAGCGCGTGCTGGTGTTCACCAATAGCCGCCGGGTGTGGCGAACCAACTCTCGCGGCGACTACTGGCTGCTCGACCGCCGGGCCGGAACGCTGAAGAAGCTGGGCGGCGATGTCCCGGAAGCCAGCCTGATGTACGCCCAGTTCAACGCCGATGCGACGAAGGTCGCCTACGTGCGCCAGAACGACATCTACGTCGAAGATCCGGCGACCGGCGCGGTGACACGTCTCACCCGCGACGGCACCGACCTCGTGATCAACGGCGGTTCGGACTGGGTCAACGAAGAGGAGCTCGATCTGCACGACTGCTTCCGCTGGAGTCCTGACGGCTCGCACATCGCGTTCTGGCAGTTCGACCTTCACGGCGTCGGCAACTTTCCGCTGATGTACTACCTCGGCAAGGATCGAGAGATCGTCACGCAGATTCCCTACCCGCAGACCGGCCCCTATCCATTGATCATGAACGTCCCCTACCCGCTCGCGGGGACGACGAATTCGGCGGTGCGCGCGGGCGTGATCGACGCGAAAGGCGGCGAGGTCACGTGGATGAAGCTGCCCGGCGATCCGCGCGAGCACTACATTGCCCGCCTGCAGTGGGCCGACGCGCGGACGCTGCTCGTCCAGCAGCTGAACCGGCTCCAGAACACCGTGAGCTATCTACTCGCCGATGCGGCGTCGGGCTCCGCGCGCGAGATGTGGCGCGATCGCGACGAGGCGTTCATCACCATCGGGTTCGGCGGGCTCCCCGAAGCCAGGCCGATTCGCAACGGTGCCGAGTTCCTCGTCACGAGCGAAAAGGACGGCTGGATGCACGCGTACCGGATCAGCCGCGAAGGGCGCGAAACGCTGGTGACCCCCGGCGCCATGGATGCACTGTCCATCGCCGGCGTGGACGAGAAGTCGGGAGTCGTCTACGTGATTGCGTCACCAGACAACGCCACCGAACGCTATCTCTATCGCGCGCCGTTCGACGGCCACACCAATCCCGTCCGGGTGACGCCGCGCGACTTCGCAGGCTCGAACAGCTACACCGTGTCACCCGATGGCCGGTTCGCCTTCCACAGGTTCTCGAGCTTCGACGATCCGGGGGTGCGCGAGCTGGTGACGCTTCCGGTCCACAAGCCGGTGACCATGATCGACGACAACGCGGCGCTGAAGCAGAAGGTGGCGGCGCTGGTTCAGCCGCCGGTCGAGTTTTTCAAGGTCAACGCGGGCAGCGGAACGGCAGTGGACGGCTACATGCTGAAGCCGCCGGCCTTCGATCCGTCGAAACGGTACCCGGTGCTCGTCTACATCTACGGTGAACCAGCGGGCCAGACGGTCGAGAACCGCTGGGGCGGATCCGCGACCCTCTTTCACCGGCACCTCGCGAGCCTCGGCTATCTCGTGGTCAGCTTCGACAACGCGGGCACACCTGCACCGCGCGGCCGTGCCTGGCGGAAAGCGATCTACGGCGCCGTCGGCGTGTTGTCGTCGATGCAGCAGGCCGCGGCGCTCCGATCGCTCGCCGCCGCGCGACCTTACGTCGATCTCGATCGTGTGGCCGTGTGGGGCTGGAGCGGTGGTGGCACGAACACGCTGAATCTCGTCTTTCGATCACCGGACTTGTACAAGGTCGGAATGGCCGTCGCACCCGTGCCGGATCAACGGCTCTACGACACGATCTACCAGGAACGCTACATGGGGCTGCCCTCGACCAACGCCGAGGGTTACCAGGCGGCGTCGGTCATCAACTTTGCCGAAGGACTGAAGGGCAGCCTGCTGATCGTTCACGGATCGGGCGATGACAACGTTCACTATCAGGGGACGGAACTGCTCGTGAATCGCCTGATCGAGCTGGGCAAGCCGTTCGACTTCATGACCTATCCCGATCGCACGCACGCGATCGCGGAAGGCCCGGGCACGTCCGCCCACGTCTATCACCTGCTCGCGCGCTACCTGACGAGCCATCTGCCGGTCAATCGCTGACCGCGAGTGCACTACACGTCGCAGAGCGCCACGGCTTCGCGCAGCGAGGTGAGCGGATCGCGCACGGGGATGAACTCGTGTGCGAAGTAGCCCTGGAATCCGGTCTCGGCGATCGCCGTCGCGACGGTTCGCCAGTGGACCTCCTGGGTGTCGTCCAGCTCGTGACGGCCTGGGACGCCGCCGGTGTGGAAATGCGCGAAGTAATCCTTGTTGTCCCTGATGGTGCGGATCAGATCCCCCTCCATGATCTGCATGTGGTAGATGTCGTACAGGAGCTTGACCCGCGGAGAATCCACAGCCTTGACGATCCCCACACCGAAAGCCGAGTGATCGCCCTGATAGTCCTTGTGATCGACCTTGCTGTTGAGGAGCTCCACGCAAATGGTCACGCCGTGCTCCTCGGCGACGGGCTTGATCTTGGTCAGGGCCTCGATGCAATTGGCCGCGGCCTCCGGGTCCCCCATGCCGCGACGGTTCCCGAAGAACGTGATCAGGTTCGGCACCTTCTGCGCCGCGGCAATCGGCAGCGCGCGCGTGAGCGCCGCGAGAATCTTTTCGTGATTGGCCTTCACGTTCAGGCCATCCGCGATCGAGCCGCCGGCGCCCGAGCCCATCGAGCAGATCAGCCCGTGCTCGCGGGCGATCGGCCATTCCTTCTCGGTCAGCAGATCGACGGCCGTCAGCCCCATGGCGGCGACCGCCGTGAAGAACTCCGGCAGCGGGATCTTCGAATAGCACCAGCGGCAGACCGACTGCCGCAGGCGTCCTTTGGAGACCACGCGCCCGGTAGAAGACGGCGGCGGCGTCTGCTGTCGGGAACCCACGATCATCGCGGCTCCACCAGCGAGCGCCTCTCGACGAGTCATGGTCGGCATGCCGCGCAGGCTACCATGAGCGACACGCCGCCGGGCCTCAGATCGCCATCGGCTCAGCTGGCACGATGTTCTGATTCACACGGAAGAAGTTGGTCGGATCGTACCTGCTCTTCACGGCGGCCAGCCGCTCGTAATTCGGCCCGAAGGCCGCGCGGATGGTGTCGGCCCCTTCCTCTCCGAGAAAGTTCAGGAGGTAGGCGCCGGAGCGGAACGGGGCCATGGCGTCGGCGAACCGCCGTGTCCAGCTGATGTGCCGCTCCGAATCGGCCGGATCGACCCACTGCGTGAGGATGCCGAGGTCGTAGTCAGCGCGCCGGTTGCCGAACGCCGTCGCATCATCCGGGACACGGCTGGCGGCGCCGCCGTACTGCTCCACCAGCACGGCGGTCAACGGTGACGACGCCTCATTCGCGTGAGTGACGATGGTGTCGATGGCAGCGTCGCTCAACTCCCGGAGAAACGTCGACTTCCAGTAGTTCTGATTGCCGTCGGGCACGGCGGCGTCGAACAGGGTCTGCATCACCGGGAATGGCATCGGCTGGATCGCGTCGAGGATTGGCGAGCCGAAGCCCCGCAGCGTCGAGAGAACACGCTCGCCCTCCGCGAGGTCGCCGCTGTGGCACGCGACAAAGCCGACGACCGGCGACCCGTCCGGCGCACACAGCAGCGCGGCGTATGTGGCGAGCTCGTCCGGCGCCGACGCAGTGAAGTCGCGATAGAACCTCAGGACGTCGATCGCCTGCGCCCTTGGATGGAGGATGAGGCCGCCGAGCACCATGGTCAGCGGGTGCGCCTGGTACTCGAAGGACGTGACGACGCCGAAGTTGCCACCGCCGCCGCGCAGCGCCCAGAAGAGATCCGGGTGCTCGTCGGCGCTGACCGTCAACACCTTCGCGTCTGCCGTGACCACCTCGAACGAGATGACGTTGTCGACGGTCATACCATGTTTCCTCACCAGCCACCCCACGCCGCCGCCAAGCGTGAGGCCGGCAATGCCGGTCCTGGACACGACGCCGGCCGGCACCACCAGTCCGTGTACGTGGGTTTCGCGATCGAGCTCGCCGAGCGTGACCCCTGGCTGGACGCGAACCCGCCGCGCCCGGGCATCGACGTGGATCCCCTTCATCCGCGAGAGGTCGATCACCAGGCCACCGTCGCAGACGGCTCGTCCGCCGACGTTGTGGCCGCCGCCGCGAATCGCCACGAGCAGATCGTTGTCGCGCGCGAACCGGACCGCGGCGATCACGTCTGCCAGTCCTGAACACTGCACGATCACGCCTGGATGCTTGTCGATGCTGGCGTTCCAGATGCGGCGCGCGGAGTCGTACTCCGCATCACCCGGCCGAATCACCGCGCCGCGGCACGCGCCGCGGAGTTGTTCGATCCGGCTGGCGTCGATCGCCCCGCCAGCCTTGTTCACGAGCGTCACATTGGACATGATGGCTCCGGATTGAATGAAGTTGGGGCTGAGATCGTACTACCAAGTGATGCGCTCCGGCTGTCCAAGGGCGATGAATTTCTTCAGGATGGCTGGACTGTGACAAAGTTGACCCTCACAACGATGAAGAACGCCTGCGCACTCACCGCCATCACTCTCGGCATGCTCGCCGTCGCGAGTGCCCAGACTCCCGCGCCTCCGGCACCCCCCTCGACGTTGCTCGGGGGAGTCCTGAGCCAGTCGAAGGACCCGGCCACTCCGCCGCCGGCGCAGGCCGCTCAGCCGCCGCGCCCCACGCCACCCACGCGCGACCCGAACACCGCGGGCTTCGTCGCGAAGAAGGAACTGCCCGACGGCACGGTGCCGCCGGCCGATGCCAACGGGAATTTCGTCATCGGTCCGACCCACACGCCCGCGCCCGAGATGGCGGTGCAGGATGGAGCGCCGCAGGGGACGATCTTCAACTTCCCGATGAACTCGGCCGACAGCAAGATGTATCCGGGGATCGCCCGGGACCAGGGCACGTTCGGAACGCCCGATCCCGCCGATCCCGCCAGGTTGATCGTCACGACGAGCCGCCCGGCGCCATACACCAGGCGCGTGGCTGTCTATGTGCCGAAGCAATACGTGCCCGGCACTGTCGCCCCCTTCATTGTCGGCGCGGACGGACCCGACCCGCTGCTGTTCAGCGCGCTCGACCAGCTGATCGCGCAGAAGCGTGTGCCGGTGATGATCGCGATCTCGATTGGCAATGGCAGTGGCGATGCGCAGGGCAGCCAGCGCGGGCTCGAGTACGACACGATGTCGGGCCGGTATGCCGAGTTCGTCGAGACCGAGGTGCTGCCGCTCGTCGAGAAGCAGGCCAACGTGAAGCTGACGAAAGATCCGGATGCCCGCGCGACGATGGGCTGCAGCTCCGGAGCCGCCGCCGCCCTCAGCATGGCCTGGTATCGAAACGACCTCTATCACCGTGTCCTGAGTTACTCCGGAACCTACGTCAACCAGCAGTGGCCGTCGAACCCGGAGACCCCGGGCGGCGCCTGGGAATTCCACCGCAAGCTGATCCCGAACAGTCCGGCCAGGCCGATCCGGATCTGGATGCACGTCGGCGATCGCGACCTCTACAACCCGAACGTCATGCGCGACGACATGCACGACTGGGTGGTCGCGAACGAGAGCATGGCCCGGGTGCTCGCCGCGAAGGGCTACCAGTATCAGTACGTCTTCGCGCGAAACTCCGGCCACTGCGACCGCGCCGTCAAGCAGCAGACGCTGCCAAACGCGCTCGAGTGGGCATGGAAGGATTACAAGGGGCGCTAATCGCAGTCCGCGGTCCGCGGGCCGGAGGCCACGGGCCGGGCCACGGGCCGCGGGCCACGGATCTATTTGTTGCTACCCTATCCGTGCCCTCTTTTCATCGAGCATCGCGGCCGTGGCCATCGCTCGCGTGATCAGCGCGTCCGGCGCGCCGTGCAGGCGCAACAGCGCGATGGCATTCCTGCTGGTCGAGGGACCGCGCTGCAGGCGGTGGTCGAACACGAGGCCGTCCGGACCCATCGAATCACCAAAGTGATACGGATCGTAGCGGCCGGCCGCGAGCTCGACGAGTTCGAGATCGTGGGTGGCTGCCAGCACGAGATGAGGCTTCGTCCCGCCACCCGTGCCCTGGAGCAGCTGCGTCAGCACCGCCTGGCCGGCAGCGATTCGTTCGACAGCGTTGGTGCCCCGAAACAGCTCGTCGAGCACGAACAGGTGAGGATCCATTCCGGCGCTCGCACGCACGAGCTCCAGCAGCGCTTCGACCTCGGCGATGTAGTAGCTGGTGCCGGTCAGAATGTCATCGGCCCTGCCGATACAGCTGCGGACGTGAAAGATCGGGGCCCGGTATTCTCGCGCAAGGCACGTGTTGATCGTCTGAGCGAGGATCGCGTTGACCCCGACGGTGCGCAGAAACGTGGATTTGCCCGACATGTTCGAGCCAGTGACAAGCACGCCATGTCCCGGCCTGACGGCGATCGAGTTCGGCACTGCGCTCTGCAAGAGCGGGTGGCACACGCCAATCAGGTCGGTCGCCGCCACGCCTGGCAGGAATTCCGGTCGGATCCAATCCTGTCTTCCGGCGCGATACGAAGCCACGCTGATCGCGGCATCGATCTCCCCGGCTGCCGCGACGACGCGCACGAGCGATCCGCCTCCGCGGGAGAGATCGCGCAGGCCGAAATAGAGCCCCGTTCCGTCGAGCAGCAACGCGAGATTCAGGTACTCATAGACCGCCGCAACGAGGTCGCTCAGCGCAATCGCGAGCGGACCCGAACCCGTCGACAGCATGAACGGGTTTCCGTTGATCCATCGTGAAATCAGTTTCAGCCTGCGAAGCACCGGCAGCTCGGAGCGGAGGCTGCCGACGATCGGATCGATCTCGGTACCGTTGAGGAACTGCAGCTCACCGGCCGTCGCAATGAGCGGCGCGCACTGTCGGAAGGTGACGGCGATGGTCCGCACGTGCGGATCGGTCCCGTACCTGATCGCCACGTTCAGCGCGATGAGCGCAACGAGCGGCATGAACCCGGGCGGCCAGAACGGGCCAAGCGCTGCTGCGAGGATCGTCGCGGAGAAAAGGAGGGGAAACACGGGATACCACCAGCGCTGCTCCACGGCGTCCGCCGCCGCCAGCCACCAGATGTCGTAGCCCTGAGGATCCTGCAGCCGATCGAGCGCCAGCTGCGCGCGCTCGCGTGCGGGTCTGTCGCGCTCCATTCGTGTGACCAGGGCTTCGAACGCGGCGAGATGATCGCCGACCGGCGAGGTCCGCAACCGTTGATAGAGAGCATGCTGGCCAAGCGTGCTCTGAGTCCGATCGATCGCCGCGAACACGGCATCCAAATCGAGATCGCTCCACGTCCGGTCGTCGAGCGAGCGTGCGGAGCTGGTTGCCCCGATCCTGCTGCGATGCGATGCCGCCATCCCGTCCAGGCGCCGGGTACGGTGCACCGGATTGCCCCAGTTCGCGCGAATGCGGGCGAGCCGCTGCTCACGGGCGAAGCGCAGCACGGCAGGTGCGAGCAGGACCGCCAGGGTCACGCCGGCCATCGCCATGAGGAGCATGGATGTCACTCTAGCAAACCCGCTCCATCCGGCTCGACATTAACGACATTTGACAGTGGCGACGCCAGCGCATTACGGTGGGCGTCTTTCCGACGCGCGGACAGCTTTCGGTCAACGCAGGAGCTGGCAAGATGAGTAAAGGATCGGACGACTGGTTCAACCTTCCCCGTCCCGCTCAAGGCATCAAGCTGTATCAGATACGCGAGGAGATGCGGGAAAAGAATCTCGCCGATACCGAGGAGCCGCCCCTGGAGACCTCGACGTCGCCACCCGCGGGTGACGTCTACAACGTGCGCACCAGCGACGGCACGTACAACGACCTGAGGTGCCCGCGCATGGGAAGCGCGGGCATGCGACTCGGGCGGAATGTGCCGTTGAGCGAAGCCTTCCCCGACACGGCCAATCTCCTGAAGCCGAGCCCGCGCCAGGTCAGCCTGGAGCTGCTCACGCGGACCACGTTCCAGCCGGCCACGATCCTCAACGTGATCGCGGCGGCCTGGATCCAGTTCATGGTCCACGACTGGTTCATGCACAAGAAGGGCACGTGGAGTCACACGCACGACATTCCGGTCGGCGACGGCGACACCTGGCACGAGAAGCCGATGCGGGTGCCGAAAACGCCGGCGGACGCGCCGAAGGTCGAGGGGTCGAAGCGGCCCCCCGCCTACATCAACGAGAACTCGCACTGGTGGGACGGCTCGCAAGTGTACGGCAGCAGCCCGGCCAGCCAGGCGTCGCTTCGCGCCGGCCGCGACGGCAAGGTCCTGGTCAGCCCGAGCGGAAGGCTCGGCGTCGATCCGGTCACGGGCAAGGAGATCACCGGCTTCACCGAAAACGGCTGGGTGGGGTTGAGCCTGCTGCACGGCATGTTCGCGCTCGAGCACAACGCCGTATGCGATCAGCTCAAGAAGCACAACACGAAATGGGACGATGAACGGCTGTTCCAGCAGGCGCGGCTCGTCATCTCGGCGCTGCTCGCGAAGATTCACACCGTGGAATGGTCGTGCGCGATTCTCCCGAAGGACGTGCTCTCGACCGGCCTGCGGACGAACTGGTACGGGCGGTTCAGCAAGCTGCAGAACGTGTTCCCGAAGCTCGCGGACAACGACATCTTTTCGGGGATTCCCGGATCGCCGACCGAACACCATGGCGTACCGTTCACGCTGACCGAGGAGTTCGTGTCGGTCTATCGGATGCACACGCTGATGCCGGATCACTTCACGATCCGGTCGGCGAAGACCGGGGAGGGACTCGCCAACGCTGAGCTGCCTGAACTGCTCGGCCGCCGCGGCGTCGAGTTCCTCGGCCGCTTCGAGCTGGCGGACCTGTTCTACTCGTTCGGCATCCACAACCCCGGCGCCATCAGGCTGCACAACTACCCGAAGTTCCTGCAGAACCTGGTGCAGGACAACGGCGAGCGCTTCGACATCGGCACCATCGACATCCTGCGCGACCGCGAACGCGGCGTTCCCCGCTACAACCGGTTCCGGCGGCTGCTGAACAAATCGCCCGTGAAGAGCTTCGAGGAGCTGACCGACGTGCCCGAGTGGGCCGCGGAGATGAAGCGCGTCTACAACAACGACCTCGAGATGGTGGACACCATGGTCGGGATGATGGCGGAGCCACTGCCGGAAGGGATGGGGTTCAGCGACACCGCGTTCCGCATCTTCCTGCTGATGGCGTCGCGCCGGTTGAAGAGCGATCGCTTCCTGTCACACGACTATCGTCCGGAGATCTACACCAAGGAGGGGATCGACTGGGTCGAGGAGAACTCGATGAAGCGCGTGATCTCCCGGCACTTCCCGGGCGTCGCGTTTGCGATGGAGGGGATCGAGGACGACAACGCGTTCAAGCCGTGGAAGGTGAAGAAGTAACGCGCTCAGTAGCCCTTTCGCCAATAGGCTCTGAATATCTGGCCGTCGAAGGCACCGCCATGGTAGGTCAGCTCCACCCGTTGCGTCTGGTCGCCGAAGTCTGGCAGCGTCATCGTGCCGATCAACGTTTCCTGCGGGTCGGCGAACTGAAGCCGAACCTGGCCGTCAGCATTGACGTTGCCAGTGAATCGGAACGACTCGGCCGGGGTGGAAAGGGGGAAGCGACGCAGAAAACCTGACACATTGGTGCCTTCCTGCGTTTGGAACACGAGGTACGCTTGGACAGTGATGATCGCGGCCCCACTGTAGATGCCGCCCGACCACTCGTTGTACCAACCCTCGGTCACAAGCGTCCACGCCTGGAACTCGCGTCTCTCCGTGTCGGATCGGCCGAATCGATCGACGACCGTCAGCCGCGCCACGTAGTTGCCCTCTTTCTGCATCGGGTGCGTCGCACTCGCGTCGGTCGTTACCTGTCCATCGCCGAACTCGAGGTAGTAGGTCAGTCCCTCTCCCCGTGACCCGGAGCCGTCGAACAACACCGGGCTGATCTGCTTCACCGCGAATGGCGCGCTGAAGCTGAAGAATCGCATCTTCAATACCGCATCGGGCGGCGCGCCTGTCGGATCGCCAGTTACCCTGGCGAACGTCAGCGACTGACCGTCGATCGATCCGCCACGCGACGTCAGTGGCCAGGTCGTCGCCGCGCTGAATGCCGACGGCACCGGCCCTTCCAGCACTTCGGACCCATCGTCCAGGACCACGCGGATCGCACGCTCGGCGCTCACTGTCGCGGTGACCGGGATCGTACGGTTGCCATCTCTCGTCAACGTCCCGCGAAGCGTGGCGCCCGTCTGCGACACCAGCGTCAGGGCCCGGACCTGGACCTCGCCGCGTCGCTCGACGAACCCGCTGTGCACCCACCCGCCGAGCGGTGAGGCGACGATCAGCTGGCGTGTGCTGGTCGTCTGCCGACCGCTCGCATCGGTCACGGTCACCGTCACGGTGAACGATCCGGCCGACTGATACACATGCTGCGCCACCGGGGTCGCGGCCGTCTCACCATCGCCGAACGCGATTGCGTAGCGCAATCCTGCGCCGGTAGACGCACCGGCATCCACCGTCACATTCGAAACCGCGGCGATCGCCTCCTCCGACCCGCGCCCGTCAATCGTGAGGCTGAACGACGAGGCTGGTGCTGGTGTGCCGGGCGATTCCGGCGGAGTGACCGCCGACGGCTTGGCCGGAGAATCGCCGCAACCTGACGCGATCAGGAGCAACACGCCGATCAAGAGGCAGCGGGAAGGCATGACAACGATGATAAGACTTGACAGGTCACCTCTTCCATATGCCGAGTTTCGTCGCCGGCCGGCGGGGAGTCAGCTCACTTTTTCCTGGGTTTCCGGCGTCCGGACGGCCTGGGGCGCCCTTCGGAAATCAGCGCAATTCGCGAGATCACGTCCTCATGCAGCACCATCATTCTTGTGATGAGCGATTGACCGAGTTCCTGCATCTCGCCCCGAAGCGAGCTCCCCAATTCAGCCATCTCGCCCCGAAGAGTGGTCCCCAACTGGGCCATCTCGCCGCGCAAGGTGCCGGCCAGGTCCCGCATTTCAGCCCGAAGGGTTTCACCCTGTTCGCGCATCTCGGCCCGCAGGTCCTTGCGGATGGCGTCACCCTGGTCGCGCATCTCCTGCCGCACTGCAGAAAACTCATCGCGCACTTCGGTGCGGAATTGCGAAAACTCCAACGTGAGGACGTCGAGCCGGTGAGGCAGCTGCTCGAGGGCGGTCACTCGTTCCTCCAGGCGATCTACCCGAGTTTCAACAGATTGTGGCGACATGGTGTCCTCTCCAGCGAATCAGATTCGGACCAGCAGGAGCTGGCTCCTCACCAACGCTGGAGCCAAGGGCATGCCGCGACGCGCGACGACGATACCATCGTCACCCGCGTCGTCAAGCGCGAGCCCGGAGCCGCCATCGAGGCTATAGTCATGAGCCATGAGAGCCCTGGTTGTTGCGCTGTTCGTCGGTGCGTTCCTCGCGGGACCGTCCGGCGCCGGCAGGCTCGAGGCGCAGACACCGCCGCCCACGTACGTCGAGTTCGAGCCCTTCGGGGTCAAGGGCGCGCTCTACCGGCCCGATTCCTCGCGCGAGCGGAACATCGGCGTGCTCCTGATCCACCGGGTGAACAACTATCTCGGACACCTGGCAGCCTGGCAGCTCGCGGAACGCGGGTTCGTCGTCCTGGCGATGAACTCACGCTTCGACAACAACGAAGCGTCAGTGGTCTGGGAAGTGATCGCGCAGGATGTGAGGACCGGGGTCGAGTACTTGCGGAAGCAGCGCGGCATCCGCAAGGTGATCCTGTTCGGCCACAGTGGTGGTGCGGCGACGCTCAGCTTCTATCAGGCGGTTGCCGAGCAGGGCCCGGCGTATTGCACGGACCCGCAGCGCCTGACCCGTTGCGGCACGGAGCTCGCGAACCTGCCGAAAGCCGACGGGCTCGTCCTCGTCGACGCATCGCTCGGGAATCCCATCGGCCTGCTGCGCGGGCTCAATCCCGCGGTAAAGACCGAAGGCGATCCGGCCAGCCTCGATCCCGCGCTCGATCCGTTCAACCCGGCGAACGGCTTCAGTCCTGCAGGATCGACGTACTCGGACGAGTTCAAGAAAAAATACTACGCTGCGCAATCCGCACGGATGAACCGGCTGATCGGCATGGCGATCGAGCAGGCCATCAAGCTCGGGACGCCGGCGGCCCCCTTT
>Ga0209382_10003283_pt1 | contig 22535 bp, 21 predicted proteins | sample SoiMetdeltSBSDD5_FD_187599 | JGI IMG/M metagenome (GOLD analysis project Ga0209382, IMG submission 187599) | Bulk soil microbial communities from a Populus tree surrounding site in Tennessee, USA - Soil MetaG P. deltoides SBSDD5 (SPAdes) (version 2) | ecosystem: Environmental > Terrestrial >...
GCGCGGCTGCGGAAGGAAGGACCGATGTCGGTGCGCGCGCTGGCGAAGCACCTGGGGCGCGACTACAAGAACGTCCACACGGACGTTGCGCAGCTCGTCGAGCTCGGCCTGATCGAGAAGACCGCTGACGCGCGCGTGCGCGTCGGCTGGGACGCCATCCGGGCTGAACTGAGGCTTTAGCTGGCTCAGAACAAGCGAATCGTGAAGGTCACGAAGAAATAGGCGACGAAGGCAAGAACGCCGCCGCCCGCAGTCCATGCCAAACCGATGCCGATGCGCTTGCGGGCGAAGGCGCGTACGGCCATGACGACGCAAAACGCAGCGAGTATCCCGGCGAAAATTGCGATCGCAGTGTCGTCGCTGATCGAAAAGGCGCTCGACATGGTTTTCGTCCTGTCCCTAGCGTGGCGCGAACACGAGGAAGTACTGGTACGGCAGCAAATCGGGCTGCTCAACGAGCTTGTATCCCGCGCGCTCCATCTCGGCTCTCACCTGGTCAGGCGGGATCCGGTGCTTCACCGGCGGTCCGGTCGGCGAATCGAGCCGGAAATCGATGATCGCGACCCGCCCGCCGCTCCTGAGCGCCAACTTGAGGCGCTCGAAATAGCGGCTGCGCTGCGGAATATGGTGGTAGGTATCGACGACGAGCGCGAGATCGACCGGCGCCGGCAAGTTCGGGCCCTGCTCGCCCGCGACATGCGAGGTCAGGTTAGGCAGTCGCTCGCGGGCAGCCCGATCAGTAAGGAAGCGCACCATGTCCGGCTCGACGTCGCCGCCATACACGTGCCCGCGCGGGACCGCACGCGCCAGGCGCACCGCGAAGTATCCGGTCCCTGAGCCGATGTCGGCGACGACGGCGTCGGGCGCGAGCTTGAGCGCGGCGATGACCTCGGCGGGCTTCTGCCATGCGTCGCGAGCCGGATCGTCGAACACCTTCGACCATTTTTCCGCGTCGTCGAAACGGCGATGCATGTGCTGCTCGCCGTGCTGCGCCGGTAGCGGGGCGGACGCAAGCAGCGCAAGCGCCGCGAGCAGAGCGCGCACTACAGCCATCCTGCCTTCCTGAACTTCCAGTAAAGCCCCATGTCGAGCAGGACCATCACCCAGATGGCGAACGGATAGCCGAATTCCCACTTCAGCTCGGGCATGTGCTCGAAATTCATTCCGTACACGCCCGCGATCATGGTCGGCACCGCGACCAGCGCAGCATAGGCGGCGAGACGCTTCGTCACCTCACTCTCACCGATTGTGATCGTGGCGAGGCTCACGTGGATCGCAGTCGTCACGGTGTCGCGCACTGAGTCGATGGTCTGGTTCACCCGCACCAGGTGGTCGGTTACGTCGCGGAAGTATTCGCCGAGGCCGGCACAAACATGCGGCACCCGCCCGCCGTACAGCTTCCCCGCACCGTCGAGCAACGGGCCTGCGGCATGCTTGAGGATCATCAGCCGCTGTTTCACGTAGTACAGCGCCTCGATGTTCGCTCGGGCGGACGTCGCGGGAGAGAAGATGCGCTGCTCGATCTGCTCCAGTTCCGACTCGAGCGTATCCAGCAGCGGAAAGTAACGGTCCACCACGCTGTCCATCAGCGCGTAGAGCACGTAGCCCGAGCCATGCTTGAGCAGCTCCGGCTCGCGCTCGCAGCGCGCGCGCACGTCCTTGAAACCGCGCTCGGCATGGATTCTCACCGAGAGCACGTAGTTGCGCCCGACGAAGACCGCAACCTCGCCGACGCGAAACTCCTCGCCCGCCGGCTCGATGACATGCAGCACGGCGAACACCATGTCGCCGTATTCCTCGATTTTCGGACGCTGGTGGCCGTGGCGGGCGTCCTCGACCGCGAGCGGGTGGAGGTCGAACTCCTCCTGCATCTCGGCGAGCTCGGCGTCGTCGGGGTCCTTCAACGCCACCCAGACGAAGCAATCGGGCCGGCTCACATAGTCGCTGATCTCCTGCTTGTCGATATCAGCGAGCTTCCTGCCATCCTGGTAGGCGACGCAGTTGACGAGCATGGGGCCGCATCGTAGCACTGTAGAATTCGTTCCATCTGGAGAGCCGCCGATGCCCGAGATCAGCCGCAGAGCCGAGTCCCTCGGAACCGAAAATGCGTTCGTAGTGCTTGCCGAGGTGAACGGGCTCGCCCGCGAGGGCAAGGACATCGTCAGCTTCTGCATCGGCCAGCCGGACTTCCCGGCCGCGCTGAACGTGCAGGACGCGGCGATCCGCGCGATCCGCGAAGGAAAGCACGGCTATACGCCGTCCGCGGGAATCGATCCGCTGCGCGAGGCGGCCGCGAAATACATGGCCGGGATGCGCGGCGGGTTGCCGATCCGCCCCGAGGACGTGGTGGTCGGGGCGGGCGCGAAGCCTTTCATTGCATACGCGATCCTGTCGGTGACCGACCACGGAACCGGCGACGAAGTGATCTATCCGAATCCCGGGTTCCCGATCTACGAGTCGCAGATCGTCGCGAGCGGCGCGCGACCCGTGCCCATCCATCTGCATGAGAACCGCGATTTCGCGTTCGATCCGGGCGAGCTCGAACGGCTGATTACGCCGAAGACGAAGCTGCTGATCCTCAACTACCCGCAGAATCCGACCGGCGGCCTGCTGGGCAGGAGCGACCTCGAGGCCATCGCCGCGATCCTGCGCAGGCACCCGCAGGTGTGGGTCTATGCCGACGAGATCTACTCCCGCCTGTGCTACGCGGGCAACTTTTTCTCGATTGCGCAGCTTCCGGGGATGTACGAGCGGACGATCGTCTCGGACGGCGCGTCGAAAACCTGGGCGATGACCGGCTGGCGCATCGGCTTCACGTCCAACCCGGTGCTCGCGCCGGTGTTCACGCGCTGGATCACCAATACCGAATCCTGCGCTTCGCAGATCTCGCAGTGGGCGGCGCTCGAAGCGATCACCGGTCCGCAGGATGCCGCGGCGATGATGCGCCGCAGCTTCCTCGAGCGTCGCGACCTGATCGTCGGCCTGCTGAACAAGCTGCCGGGGGTCACGTGCCGGGTGCCGGGCGGCGCGTTCTATGTCTGGCCGAACATCACGGAAGCCTGTCGCATGATCGGCGCCACCGATTCGGAAGAGTTCCGCAAGCGTCTGCTGCACGAGGCCGGCGTCGCGGTGCTCGCCGATATCCACTTCGGCGCGCGCGTGCCCGGGGAAGGGCAGCACCTGCGCTTTTCGTACGCGGCTTCCAGGGAGCAGATCGAGCAGGGTGTGGCGCGCATGGATGCGTTCATCCGCGAGAACACGCGCAAGGCGGCGTGAGCGTCTGGAAGCCCGCGGTCACGGTCGCTGCGATCATCGAGCGCGAAGGTCGCTTCCTGTTCGTCGAGGAGGAAGCCGAGGGCCGTCGCGTGCTCAACCAGCCTGCCGGCCATCTCGACCCGGGCGAATCGCTCGTTGCCGCGGTGGCGCGCGAGGTGCTGGAAGAAACCGCGCATCGATTCCAGCCGACGGCGCTGCTCGGCGTCTATCGCTGGCACTACGCGCCGCAGGACGTGACGTTTCTGCGCTTTGCGTTCTGCGGCGAGGCCGAAGGGCCCGAGGTGGGACGTCCGCTCGACCGGGAGATCCTCGCGCTGCACTGGCTGACGCCGCAGGAGCTGTCGGCGCGGCGCACGATGCATCGCTCGCCGCTCGTCGAGCGATGCGTCGCGGACTATCTCGCCGGCAAGCGCTTTCCGCTCGAGGCGCTGAGCCGTGAATTCGCCTGACGCGATCGCTCTGCTACACTGCGCCGAGATTTCCGCAGAGGAATCAATGGGAGAGCGGGTCGTCGTAGGAATGTCCGGGGGAGTCGATTCGTCGGTCGCTGCGCTGCTTCTGAAGCGCCAGGGCTACGACGTCATCGGGCTGTTCATGAAGAACTGGGAAGACGACGACACCGGCGAATACTGCTCCACCCGCCAGGATTTTCTCGACGCCGCCGGCGCGGCCGACGTGATCGACATCCCGCTCGAGGCGGTCAATTTCTCGGCCGAATACAAGGACCGCGTGTTCGCCGAGTTCCTGCGCGAATACCAGGCCGGCCGAACGCCCAATCCGGACGTGCTGTGCAATGCCGAGATCAAGTTCAAGGCGTTTCTTGACCACGCGATGGACCTGGGCGCGACGCGCATTGCCACCGGGCACTACGCGCGCCTGCGAGAGAAGGGCGGGATGCTCGAGTTGCTGCGCGGCGTCGATCCCGACAAGGACCAGAGCTACTTCCTGCACCGGCTGACGCAGGCACAGCTCGCGCGCACGATGTTTCCGGTCGGCGAGCTGAAGAAGGCGGAGGTGCGCCGCATCGCCGCAGAGGCGCGGCTGCCGAATCATGCGAAGAAGGACTCGACCGGCATCTGCTTCATCGGCGAGCGGCCGTTCCGCGATTTCCTCAGGCGCTACCTGCCGCGCGAGCCCGGGCCGATTCGCACGCCCGAGGGCCGGCAGGTGGGCGAGCATATCGGGCTCGCCTTCTACACGATCGGCCAGCGCAAGGGCATCGGCATCGGCGGGACGAGCGGCGGCGAATCGGACGCGTGGTACGTCGCGCAGAAGGACCTCGGCGAAAATACCCTGGTCGTGGTGCAGGGCCATGATCATCCGTTGCTGCTGAAGCGCACACTGGCCGCACAGGAGGCGAGCTGGATTTCCGGCGATGCCCCTGCCGAGGGCGCGACCCATTCCGGCAAGACGCGCTACCGCCAGCCGGACTCCGTTTGCTTCGTTACGCGCTCGGAAAACGACGAGATCGCGCTGGAATTCGCCCAGCCGCAGTGGGCGGTGACGCCGGGACAATCGGTCGTGCTGTACGACGGCGACCAGTGCCTCGGCGGCGCAGTGATCGCCTAAAAAAGGGGTCCGTCCCTATTTTTCCGACGGAACCGTATCGGCGAATGCAGGGCGCGCCATGACCCGCTCGAAGTGGCGGGCGAGCTCAGGATGCTCGCCGCGCCAGTCGATCGCAGGGTGCCGGAATGCGAGCCACCCGAGGCAGCAGCCCAGCGCGATGTCCGCGAGTGTGTAGCGCTCGGCGTGGCACCAGGTGCGCCCGCCCAGGTCGGCGGCAAGCTGATCGATCCCGCGCGTCACCTTGCCGAGCTGCTTGGCGCTCCACGCGGCGCTTTGCTCCTTTTTCGGGCGCAACGACTCGTAGCGTGCAAGCAGTCCGGCGTCCAGCACGCCGTCGGCGAGCGCTTCCCAGCGCCGCACGGCGACCCGCGCCCGCTTGTCCGCCGGGATCAGGCGCGCGATCGGCGAGGCATTGTCGAGAAACTCCACGATGACGCGGGAATCGAACAGCGACGTGCCGTCGTCGAGCACGAGCGTCGGAATCTTGCTGAGCGGATTGCGCGGGATGACCGGATTGTCGGGCGCATTCACGTCGACGAGCTCCAGGTCGAAGTCGATCCGCTTCTCGGCGAGGACGACGCGCACCTTGCGCGTATAGGGACTGGTGATCGAGCCGAGCAGCTTCATGTGACTGCCAAGTATATCGGCTGCATACTCGACCGCACCGCACGCTGCGCGACGGCGTTTCGGCGTCGCCCTCTATAATAGACGCATGCCTTCTCCGCTCGCGGCGCTCTCGCCGCTCGACGGCCGGTACGCCCGGACCGCAGATCCCCTAAGGCAAACCCTCTCCGAGTCTGGTCTCATCCGTTACCGGGTGCAGGTCGAGCTGGCCTGGCTGCGCGCGCTCGCTGCAGAGAGCGCGATCCAGGGGCTGCGGCCGTTCTCGCGCAGCACGCTCGCCGCGCTCGATCGCCTCGTCGAGCGCTTCGACGAGGGCGATGCAGAGAGAATCAAGGCGATCGAAAGCCGCACCAACCACGACGTCAAGGCGATCGAGTACTGGCTGAAGGAGCGCCTGGCGCGCAACCGCGAGGTGCAAGGCTCGCTCGAATTCATCCATTTCGCGTGCACCTCGGAAGACATCAACAACCTCGCATACGCACGGATGCTCGGCGACGCGCGCACCGGCGTGCTGCTGCCGTCGCTCGACCGGCTGATCGATGCGCTGCGTCGCCTTGCGCACCGCCACGCGTCGCTGCCGATGCTTTCGCGGACGCACGGCCAGGCGGCTTCGCCGACCACGCTCGGCAAGGAGATGGCGAACTTCGTCCACCGCCTGCGTCGTGCGCGAGACCGCATCGCGGGCGTCTCGTTGCTCGGCAAGATGAACGGCGCCGTGGGCAACTACAACGCGCACGTGACCGCCTGCCCGGAGGTCGACTGGGAGCCTTTCTGCCGGCGATTCGTGGAATCGCTCGGGCTGGAATTCAACCCGTACACGATCCAGATCGAGCCGCACGATGCGTTCGCCGAGCTGTTCGATGCGTATGCGAGGGCCAATTCGGTGCTCCTCGATCTCGACCGCGATGTCTGGGGCTACATCTCGCTTGGCTATTTCCGGCAGAAGCTGCGCAAGGGAGAAGTCGGGTCGTCGACGATGCCGCACAAGGTGAACCCGATCGACTTCGAGAATTCGGAAGGCAACGTCGGAATCGCGAACGCGTTGCTGCGGCATCTCGCGGAGAAGCTGCCGGTGTCGCGCTGGCAGCGCGATCTTTCGGACTCGACCGCGCTGCGCAACGCAGGCGTGGCGCTCGGGCACACGCTGCTCGCGCAGACGGCGTGCCTCGCCGGACTGGCGAAGCTCGAGGCCGATCCGCGCAGGCTGGCCGACGATCTCGACGCGAACTGGGAGGTGCTCGGCGAAGCCGTGCAGCAGGTGATGCGGCGTCACGGCCTGCCGGACGGCTACGAGAAGCTCAAGGCGATGACGCGCGGCAGGCGTCTCGATCGCGCGCGCCTCGCGACCTTCATCCGCGGCCTGCCGATTCCCGCTGCGGCGAAGAAGCGGCTGCTTGCGCTCACTCCCGCCACGTACACCGGACTCGCCGCCTCGCTCGCGAAGCGCATCTGACGCCGCCGATGATCCACGCGGCGACGATCTTCCTTTCTTCGCTCCTGCTGTTCCTGGTCCAACCGCTGATCGCGCGGCTGATCCTGCCGTGGTTCGGCGGCACCGCGGCCGTGTGGACCACGTGCATGCTGTTCTTCCAGGTGCTGCTGCTCGCCGGCTATGCCTACGCGCATGCGAGCAACGCGTGTCTTGCGCCGCGCACGCAGGCGCTCGTCCATACGGCCCTGCTCGCCGTTGCGCTTGCGCTGCTGCCGATCGCCCCGCACGAGCGCTGGAAGCCGCTCGGCGACGAAGAGCCGGTGACTCATATCCTCGTGCTGCTCGTCGCCAGCGTCGGGCTGCCGTACTTCCTGCTCTCCGCTACGAGCCCGCTGCTGCAGGCGTGGTTTGCTCGCGCCCGCCCGGGTCAGGATCCCTATCGCCTGTTCGCAGTCTCGAACCTTGCGTCGGTGCTTGCCCTCGTCGGCTACCCGTTCGTGGTCGAGCCGTATCTCGGCAACCAGGAGCAGGTGTGGGCCTGGTCGGTGCTGTTCGCGCTGTTCGCGCTGCTCTGCGCCGGGGTGTCATGGATGGGAAGCGGGGCAGGGACGGCGCAGCCGATCGAGCGCGAGGAAGTAAAGGCGCCGACGAGGGGTGACTATCTGATCTGGCTTGCGCTCTCGGCCACCGGCTCGGTCATGCTGCTCGCGGTGACGAACCACATCACGCAGAACGTGGCCGCGATCCCGTTGCTATGGCTCGCCCCGCTCACGCTGTATCTGCTTACGTTCATTATTGCCTTCGAAGGGCGGGGCCTCTACCGGCCGGCGTACTGGTGGAGCGTGGTGGTGGTGTGGACCGCCGGGATGTTGTGGCTGCTGGTCGACACCGACCACCAGTTCGACCTCTGGCTGCAGCTCGGCATGTACTTGTCCGGCCTGTTCGTCGCCTGCATGTTCTGCCACGGCGAGCTGTACCGCGCGCGGCCGCAGGCGCGCTTCCTGACCGCGTTCTATCTCACGGTGTCGGCCGGCGGCGCGCTGGGCGGGCTGCTCGTCGCGGTCGTCGCGCCGCTCGTCTTCAACGGCTATTTCGAGCTTGGCCTGGGGCTGGTCGCGGTCGCGCTGCTCGCTGCCGTTCGCTTTGCCGGCCTGCACGTTTCCGCGCGCATCGCGAGCCTGGCGCTGCTGATGGGGTCGGCCGGCTGCGCGGTCTATGACGGGATCAAGTACCAGAAGGACGTGACGGTTTCCTCGCGCAACTTCTACGGCGTGATGCGCGTCAAGGAGTACGGAACCCCCGGCGGGGTCGATCACCTGCGGCGGCTCCTGCATGGCGTGATCCTGCACGGCGAGCAGTACCTCCACGAAACCCGCCGCCACACGGCAACCACGTACTACCAGGTGACCTCGGGGGTCGGCGTGGCCATCCTTTCGCTGCGCGACCGGCCCGGCAACCGCGTAGGGGTGATCGGGCTCGGGACGGGAACGCTGGCGGCGTACGGACGCGCGGGCGACGTCTATCGCTTCTATGACATCAATCCCGAGGTGGTGGCGGTGGCCAAGCGGGAATTCACTTTTCTCGCCGACAGCGGCGCGAGCATCGAGGTCGCGCTCGGCGATGCGCGTCTGAACCTCGAGCGCGAGAAGCCGAACGGCTTCGATGTGCTCGCGGTCGACGCGTTTTCCAGCGATTCGATCCCGGTGCACCTGATCACGCGCGAGGCGCTGGGGGTGTACCTCGGCCATATGAAGCCGGACGGGATCGTCGCGTTCCACGTCTCGAACCGCTTTCTCGATCTGGTGCCGGTGGTCGCGCGGCTCGCCGCGGAGCACGGCGCGCATGCGGCGCTCGTCGACGAGGAGTCGGAAGGGGAGGACCGGACCACCAGCACCTGGGTGCTCGTCTCGCGCGATCCGAAAGCGCTCGAGCGGTCGGAAATCGTCGATGCCGGCGCCCGAGAGCCCGAGGCGCGCGACGACTGGCGCACCTGGACCGACGACTACTCGAACCTGATACAGATCCTGAAGTAGAAAAATAGGGACGTACCCCATTTTCCGAGCTCAGCGGGAAAAATGGGGTACGTCCCTATTTTTCTAGACCACCGCGCCTTCGTGCTCGTCGCGCCGGTCTTTTTTCGGCGGCCGCACGAACTGCGCGCGATCGACGCCGAGCCACATGACGAGCGGGCTCGCGACCAGCACCGAGGAGTAGATCCCGAAGCAGATGCCGATGGTGAGCGCGACGGCGAAATAGTGCAGCGCCGGGCCGCCGAACAGCAGCATCGTCGTCACCATCATCTGCGTGCACAAGTGCGTGATGATCGTCCGCGAGATCACGCCGGTGATCGCCGAGTCGATCACTTCGGGAGTCGTCGCCTTGCGCATCTTGCGGAAGTTCTCGCGCACCCGGTCGAATACCACCACGGATTCGTTGACCGAGTAGCCGAGCACCGCCAGCACCGCGGCGAGCACCGGCAGCGAGAACTCCCACTGGAAGAACGCGAAGCAGCCGAGGATGATCACCACGTCGTGCAGGTTGGCGATGATGGCCGACAGCCCGAAGCGCCACTCGAAGCGTACCCACAGATAGCCGACGATCAGGAACGCAGTGACGAGCAGCGCCAGCGCGCCATAGTCGGCGAGTTCGCGGCCGACCTGCGGGCCGACGAATTCGACGCGCCGCAGCTGCGCGGTCTTGTCTTCGGCCTGCAGCAGCGCCAGCACCTTGTGCGACAGGTCCGCGCTGCTCTGGCCCTTCTCCAGGTGCATGCGGATCAGCACGTCGCGCGACGAGCCGAACGTCTGCACCTCGGCCTTGTACCCCGCCTTGTCGAGCGCCTGGCGCACGCCTTCGACGTTCGCGGTCTCCTGGTAGCCGACCTCGATCAGCGTGCCGCCGGTGAACTCGATCGAGAAGTTCAGCCCCTTGGTGGCGAGGAAGAACACCGCCGCGAGGAACGTGAGCAGCGAGATCACGTTGAACACGAGCGCATGCCGCATGAACGGAATGACGCGACGGATCTTGAAGAATTCCATCGGCTCTATCTCACTTCCATGCGGTGTCGCCGATCGACAGGTGACCGACGCGGCGGCGATGCCCGTACAGCAGGTTGACGAGCGCGCGCGATACGATCACCGCCGAGAACATCGAGGTCAGGATTCCCAGGCAATGCACGACCGCAAAGCCGCGCACCGCGCCCGGAACCATCAGCAGCGAGATGCCGACGATCAGCGTGGTCACGTTCGAATCCAGGATCGTGTTCCAGGCCCGCTCGTAACCTGCGGCGATCGCCGCCTGCGGCGATTGGCCGCCGCGCAGCTCCTCGCGGATGCGCTCGTTGATCAGCACGTTGGCATCGATCGCCATGCCGAGGGTGAGCGCGATCGCCGCGATTCCCGGCAGCGTCAGCGTGGCCTGCAGCAGCGACAGCAGCGCCACCAGAAACAGCAGGTTCACGGCGAGCGCGAGCGACGAGATCAGGCCGAACAGCACGTAGTAGAACGACATGAAGACCACGATCGCGATGAAGCCCCACTGGGTCGCCTTGAAGCCCTTCTCGATATTGTCCTTGCCGAGCGACGGGCCGACGGTGCGCTCCTCGATGATCTCCATCGGCGCCGCGAGCGAGCCGGCACGGATCAGCAGCGCCAGCGTGTTGGTGTCCGCGGTGCTGAACATCCCGGTGATCTGGAAGCGGTTGCCGAATTCGCCCTGGATGCGCGCGACCGAGATCGCCTCGCCCTTGCCCTTCTCGAACAGGATGATCGCCATCAGGCGCTTGATGTTCTCGCGCGTCACCTGCCGCATCACGCGCCCGCCCGACTGGTCGAGGTCGACCGACACGGCAGGCCGCTGATCCTGGTCGAAGGTCGCCTGCGCGCCGGTGAACTGGTCGCCGGTGATCACGACCTGCTTCTTGGTCGGCACCTGCGTCGTCGTCCCGTCGCGCTGGCGCTCCGGGAAGATCTCGACGTTGACCGTGCTGCCGGTGCGCATCGCCTCCTCGTCGACCATGCGGACTTCGAGCGTCGCGGTGCGGCCGAGGATCTCTTTGGCACGCGCCACGTCCTGCACGCCCGGGAGCTGGACCACGATGCGGTTTTCTCCCTGCTGCTGAATGATGGGCTCCGCAACGCCGAGCTCGTTGACGCGCTTGTTGAGCGTGACGATGTTCTGCTTGACCGCGGCCTCCTGGATCGACTTCTGCGCCTCGGGCTTGAGCGTCGCCACCAGCATCAGGTCCTGCCCGTCGTCGCGGTCGACCAGGGCGAGATCGGTCGTGATATTGCCGATGACTTCGCGTGCCTTGGCGCGCGCGGCCGCCTCGCGAAAGCGCATGCGCAGCACCTGGCCCTCGCGCGTGATGCCGGCATGGCGTACGTTCTTGTCGCGCAGATTGGAGCGGATGTCGCCCCCCAGCCCCTCGATGCGCTTGGTGAGCGCGGCCTGCATGTCCACCTGCAGCAGGAAGTGCACGCCGCCGCGCAGGTCGAGGCCGAGGTACATCGGCAGTGCGTGGATGGACGTGAGCCAGTTGGGCGAGGCCGAAAGCAGGTTCAACGCGACCACATACGTCGCGTTCGCGGGGTCTGGATTGAGCGCCCGGTCGATCGTCTCCTTGGCCTTGAGCTGGATGTCGGTGTCGGTGAACCGTATCCGCACGCTGTTCAGGTCGAGCAGCGTCTGCGTATACGGAATGTTCGCCTTCTTGAGCGTGTCCTCGACGCGCGCGAGCAGTGCGGTATCGACCTTGACCGTCGACTTGATGCTGGAAACCTGGACCGCGGGCGATTCACCGAAGAAGTTCGGCAGCGTGTACAGCAGCGCAAGGATCACGCACAGCGCGATCGCCGAGTACGCCCAGGTCGGATAGCGGTTCACGGGAGGTTTGCTGCGGGCCGCACCGGGTGCGGCCTACTGGAGGCTCTTGATCGTGCCCTTGGGCAGCAGCATCTGGACCGCCGCCCGCTGCACGTTGATCTCGGTATTGGGCGCGATCTCGATCGAGAGGTACGGATCGTTGATCTTCGTGATCCTGCCGACCACGCCGCCCGCGGTGATCACCTCGTCGCCCTTCTGCAGCGCGTCGATCATCTGCTTGGTCTCCTTGGCGCGCTTCATCTGCGGGCGGATCATGAACAGATACAGCACCACGAACATCAGGATGATCGGCAGGAAGCTGAGCATGCCGGCATCGCCGGCAGGCGCTCCGCCAGTGGCTTGCGCAAATGCAGAACCGATCAACACGGGACTCCCGGGGACTCGGTAAGAGGCCGCGGATTATACGCTACGCGTCGCGGGCTCGCGCCGTCCTGCGCGCTTCCAGCAGGCGCTCGGCCGTGTCGGCGAGGCGACACGCCTCGATCGCCGTACGCAGCTCGCGCATCAGCTCGAGGTAGTAGTACAGGTTGTGCACCGTATTCAGACGCGCACCGAGGATTTCGTTCGATTTCTGCAGGTGATGCAGGTACGCGCGCGTGAAGTTGCGGCAGGCGTAGCAACCGCACTGCTCATCGAGAGGGCTTGCGTCGTCGCGCCAGCGGGCGTTGCGGATCTTCACGTCGCCGGCGCGCGTGTACAGCCAGCCGTTGCGGGCGTTGCGCGTCGGCAGCGCGCAGTCGAAAAGATCGAAGCCGCCCTGCACCGCGGTGACGATGTCTTCGGGCGTTCCCATGCCCATCAGGTAGCGCGGCTTGTCGTGCGGCAGCCCCGGCGCGGTATGGGTGAGGATCCGGTAACGGTCCTCTTTCGGCTCGCCGACCGAGAGGCCGCCGATCGCGTAGCCGTCGAATCCGATCGAGGCGAGCTCGGCGAGCGATTCGTCGCGCAGGTCCTCGTACATTCCTCCCTGCACAATGCCGAACAGCGCGTTCGGATTGCCGGCGTGCGCGCGCCGCGATCGCTCCGCCCAGCGCAGCGACAGGCGCATCGAGCGCGCCGTGTCGCTTTCGGTCGCAGGATGTCCGAGGCATTCGTCGAACACCATCGCGATGTCCGACCCGAGCACGCGCTGGATGCGCATCGATTCTTCCGGCGTCAGCATCAGCCGGTCGCCGTTGATCGGCGAGGCGAACTGCACGCCCTCTTCGGATACCTTGCGCAGCTTCGCGAGGCTGAACACCTGGAAGCCGCCCGAGTCGGTCAGCAGCGGGTGCTTCCAGCCCATGAAGTTGTGCAGCCCGCCGTGCTTTTCGATCACGTCGAGCCCGGGCCGCAGCCACAGGTGGAACGTATTGCCGAGCACGATGCTTGCGCCGATGTCCTGCAGTTCCGCCGGCGACATCGCCTTCACCGTGCCATAGGTGCCGAGCGGCATGAACGCCGGCGTCTCCACGCCGCCGTGCGCGAGCGCGAGCTTTCCGCGGCGGGCGGCGCCATCGCGATGCGTTACGTCGAACCTCATGCCGCTTTCTCGATCAGCATCGCGTCGCCGTAGGAATAGAAGCGGTAGCGTTGCTCGATGGCGTGAGCGTACGCCTTACGGATGTTGGGCAGGCCCGCGAACGCGCAGACGAGCATCAGCAGCGAGGACTTCGGCAGGTGGAAGTTCGTCAGCAAACGGTCGACGACGCCGAACTCGAAGCCGGGATAAATGAACAGATCGGTTTCTCCCGACACGGCGCCCGTTTTCTTCCACGATTCGAGCGCGCGCAGCGCCGTCGTGCCGATTGCCAGCACTCGACCGCCCAACGCCGTGGCCTTCGAGATCGCTTCGACCGTCGCCTGCGGCACGTCGTAGCGTTCGCTGTGCATGCGGTGCTCCTCGAGATTCTCTGGGCGCACGGGCTGGAAGGTCCCGGAGCCGACGTGAAGCGTGACTTTGGCGATCCCGGCTCCGCGCTCACGCACCGCCTGCAGCATCGCGCGATCGAAGTGCAGTCCCGCAGTGGGTGCGGCGACCGCTCCCTCTTTTTCCGCGAACACCGTCTGGTAGCGCTCCGCATCGGTTGCGTCCGCCGGATGACGGATGTACGGCGGCAGTGGAACGTTGCCGCAGCGCTCGAGCGCTGCCGCAACCGGCTCCGAAAACCGCACCCGGTAGAGATCGTCCTCGCGCGAGAGCACCTCGACCTCGACGCCATCGCCGACGATGAGCTTGTACCCGGGATGCGGCGGATGGCCCGAGCGCATCAGCGCAAGCGCTTCGCGCTCGGCCACGATGCGCTCGACGAACACTTCGACCTTGCCGCCGGTCGCCTTGCGCCCGAACAGGCGTGCCTTGATCACGCGCGTGTCGTTCAGCACGACCAGGTCGGACGGCGAGGTCAGGCGAGGGAAATCCGCGAAGCGCAGGTCCTCGATCGCCCCGTTTGCGCCGTTCAGATGCAGCAGCCGGCTCGCGCCGCGCTCGGCGGGCGGATGCTGCGCGATGAGTTCTTCGGGCAATGCATAGTCGAACTCCGCGGTTTTCATCCATCGCCATTATAGAATTCGCAGCAATCACGGCCGGAATGGCGGAATCGGCAGACGCAGCGGACTCAAAATCCGCCGCCCGCAAGGGCATGAGAGTTCGAGTCTCTCTTCCGGCACCAGTACTTACGGAACGTCTTTCACGTCGTCTGGCTCGTCACTGTGGCGTATTTGTGGCGTGGACTCCGAACCGACGTTCTCCGCGTACGCGAGCAGATGCGCTGGAGCTAGATGCGCGTAGCGCTTCACGATCTCCAGCGTCTCCCACCCAGCCAGCTCTTTCAGCGCGTACAACGGCGTGCCCTGCTGCACATGCCAGCTCGCCCACGTGGGGAAATACCGAACTCGCGCCCACCGACTATAAGGCGTTGGTCTCAAAGCATGCGCGTCATTTACAAGCTATGCCGGCTGCTACGTCGTCAGTTCGATGGTTATATAACTTCGCTGCCCTGTCTGATTAGAAGAACACTTTGCGAGGGACGAACCCAGACGGGCGGGAATCCCGGCTTATCGTGTAACGGACCGGCCGGTCCGGTCGCGACTACTTGCGGTCGCTGCCCTACCAGTTTCATTGCGCGCTAGCATTGTGCCTCGCCTTAGGCGGAGAGGAGGGCGCATGCTGTTTACTAGTCTGCGAGCTGATTTGGAGGCATTTAAACGCTTGCCGGAAATGGACGCCGAAAGCAAGAGAGCGTTTCAGGCTGTTTCCGAAGCTGGAGAATTTCAGGATGGTTTGGCGTTCAAGAAAAGCACGGCGCCAAAATCAGGTCGCGAAGTCAAACAGAAACTAGCGGAGAAAGGTGTCAACGTTTCAGAGGACGCTGCTGCGAACGCCGCTGAGCGGGCACACACGGAAGCCGAGCGGGCGATAAGACGACAGCGCTTTTGGGTGCAAGTGTCGATCTCGCTGATCGTGCTAATTGTCGCCTTTGCCACTATCGCGTTTTCTGCGCCGGCGCAAGCCACGGAAAAGGCGATGTTCGGACTTATCGGAACGGTGCTCGGGTATTGGTTGCGATGACCGTGCCGGGTGCACGGAGCCGGTCGCTATCTCTATCCGGTCTCCTTGGTTGGTCACTGATCATTTGCTGTGTGGCCGCACTGTTGGTTGCATTTCCGGTGTCGCTCATTTCGACGCCGGATAAGAACAAGTTTGACGGCTGGCAGTGGGCTCAACTCATCGTGTCAGGAGGGGCGCTAGTCTGGGTGACATTGGCGGTTGCAGGGCTCTGGGTGCTGCGACTTCTGCGCGGGGCTGCGTTGCTTCGCAACACCGTGCCACTCGACGCGCTGTGCATTGATCAGGCCGGAGCCGCCCTTGAGCTCGCCGGTGTCGAGTTGCGCAGCCACGGCGATCCAGCGGTAGTAGAGGATCACGGCCGTCCGCTTCTGTCGTCTCCAGTAGCCTTCTATGCATGGAATTCTCGCCAGGCCCTGGGCCGCTTTGTGGTGTTTCCAGCGCTGTTCTGGCGGCGCTTGTCATCTCACTCGGAACCGCTCAAAGCGGTCCTCGCACACGAGGTTGCCCATTTCAAGCACCGCGACATCGTCCTTATGTATGCGGCGAGGGATGTTGCGATGGTCGCGCTCGTCGTCCTTGGGGTGTCCATTCTGCTCAGCCTTATTACATCGGTCCGGGCGGATATTGCACGGGATGGATTTGAGCTTGCGGCATTGCAAGCTTCGCTTGTCGGTCGCTCGTTTCTCGTCGTATGTCTTTTCGCCACCATCGCCGCGGTTCCATTGCTGCGGCGGATCGAGGTCTGGCGGGAGGCTCTCGCTGATCGCTACGCTGAGGATGTTTGCGGCGCACGAGCGCTGGAACTTGCAAGCGCGATCGTCGAAGCGAGATCGATCGACGGACGCGAAGCCCAGGGTAGGCCCACGCATGAACACCGTGCGAAATCTTTATCGCTGACGCTGCGCTACGTCTTCATCACTGCACTCCTACTGTCCGTGCTCGCTGGCTATCTCGTCGCGAATTTCCTTTCGGCTAACGCCGCGCTAAAGGGGATGGGGCCGCTCGGTTCGATCCCGGTGCCCGAGGTAACGGTACTGATCTACGCACTGCTCGCAATCGGCGCGCCCCTGCTACTTCTTCTGCCAACGTTTTTCGAGCAGGGTACGCGAATTGAACTCCGACCGGCGGCAGTGCGGGGTCTGGTTTTCTGCGTTGGCTGGACGATCGGCTGGCTCTTGAGCCAGACGATGCCGTTGTTTCTGGCTTCCGTGGCCATGCCGGAGGGGTACGACTACGTTTACAAACATTATCCAGGGCGGCTTGCTCTCGCCGAGACGGTGGGTACGCTTTCAAGCAGCGCGTCTGCGGCGCTGCTAGCCATTGTCACCGGCGCCTTGGCTGCGCGGGCGGGTCGGTTGTGGCTCGCGGCGATACCTCCTTGCGTCTGGGTCGCAGCGTCCGCATATGAGCAGACCAGCTTGACTGGAGCAATGGGAGCGTTCGCAATCGTCATGACACTCACCGCGATTGGACTGCTTGCGGCCCTGAGCCGAGCAGCGCCGGTCAGGATTGCAGGTGCCACGGTACCAATGGTTACGTTACTCGCACTTGCACTTGTGTCGTGGAGCGGCTTCGGAGAAATGAACCATGTTACGCACACGCTTGCCGCTGGGGCGCAGGTAAGCAAGAGCAAGGGAGACACGGCAGAATCCGTTGAGCTATATCGCAAGGCAGCCGCTTATTCTCGGTTCCATGCCAAGCCGCATGCGGAGCTCGCACAAGCGCTGTTCGACGTCAAGGACTCTCCTGGGGCGATTGCAGCGTTTGAGCGCGCGGCAGCAGCACCCTATGCCCATGCTTGGTTGGAAGTGTTTCTGGCGAAGGTGAACGCTGCGGAGTTACTGCTTGCATCACGGACGTCGGCAGATCTTGACCGAGCGAACCAGTATCTGCGGGAAGCGGAGCGGATGTGGCGCGCGAACAGTCGGCTGCCGGAGAGATCTGTAGCTTCGATGCTATATAACCTCGCGTGTGTGGCTCGCCTTCGCGGTGCGCCACCGGAATTCTCTTTGGCGCGGCTGCTGGAAAGTGTAAATCTCGACCGGACTCTAATCGGACATGCCCTCGACGATGAGGACCTCCACTCATTGCGGCTGAGCGCCGCGGCCGAGCCAGAAGACGGTGCGCTGAAGCTAATACTTCGGCAACGGCCATTGAACGCGCCAAAGGTGGAGAAGCTTGTGCACGACAAGCAGATTACGGTTCAGCAGCTTACCGCGATCGTTGCCGCGCTCGGTCGGTCGGCGGTCAAAGCAACCGCCGCCGGCGCACCGCCGCCGAAATAGAGAGCTGCTGGGCTGGTCTTTCAGCGGCGCAGCTCTGCAGCGATGCGTACACAGCACGTCGCATTTAGTGCCGGCATGCTCCGTGGAGATGTTCTTCCGCGACGAGTTGTACTTGAACGTCGCATAGCGAACCCCGTTCTCGTCGGTAATCCCGGTCATCACATCGGCCAGATTCAGGGCATGAGAGTTCGAGTCTCTCTTCCGGCACCAGTACTTACGGAACTTCTTGCACCGGGTTTGGTGCGTCGCCGACGAATCGCTACCTTTCGCCACGTCGCAGCTCGAGGCACTGCGACCGATCGCAACGCGCGGTTCAGTCAACGGGTCCGCGCAGGCCCACCGTGTTCCATTTTCAATGCCTCGCTCCGCTGGCCAAGCTCCTCTCCAGCGGTCTTCGGCGTGTTTACTGAGCCGCCCCCCGCGATCCTCGCTGCTGGCGATGCCGATGTCGCGCTTCGATGGGGCGGCTCGCAAGCCGCCAGCAACGGTACAGCGAACAGGATTGCAACGAAGTGTCTGCGCATGAAAATCTCCTCTAAAGAAATCTTTATGGGTACCTGCACGTTGGCCATCTGAACCTCCGAATCTAGAGAGAAGAGTATTGAGGCCGAGGACCCTTGCCGTTGGCGAAGGTGCCCCAGGCCGCCATGAACATGGCGGCGATGATCGGACCGAGGATAAAGCCGACGAAGCCGAGCGCGGTGATTCCGCCGAGCGTGGAAAAGAAAACAACGTACTCGGGAAGCTTGGCGTCCTTGCCGATGAGAATGGGGCGAACCAGGTTGTCGGCGAGCCCGATCACCAGCACGCCCCACGCGGCAAGCGCGATGCCCTCCCACATCCTGCCCGTGGCGATCAGGTACATCGCTGCCGGAAGCCATACGAGGGCCGTGCCGACCACGGGGAGCAGCGACAGGAAAGCCATCACCACCGCCCATAGCATCGCCGGCTGGATGCCGAGCGCCCAGAAGGCGATGCCGCCGAGCGCGCCCTGCAGCGCCGCCGTCACAAGGTCGCCTTTCACCGTCGCGCGTACGACGGCGACGAAGCGGGTGGCGAGCTTCCTGCGCACTTCGCGGTCGAGCGGGATGGCATCGCTCATGCGCGCGATGAGCTCGGGCCCGTCGCGCAACAGAAAGAAAATCAGGTAGAGCATCGCGAGCAGGTTCGTGCTGAATGCCAGGCTGTCGTGCCAGAACGCGAGCGCATGGAACGCGACGAATGGAACGTTCTTTTCGAGGCCGGCGAAGATCGTTTCCCACAGCGTCGCTAGGCTCGTCACGCCCCAATGCTCGAGGATGCCGTTCGCCCACGGCGGAGGCGAGAGATGGACGGCGCCGGCCTGGACGCGGTGATAGAAATCAATCGCCTCCTGGAACACCGTCCCCGTGATGAGTGCGAGCGGCAGGATCACGACGAGGACGATGACGAGCGACGTGAGAAGAGCGCCGAACGACGGGCGGCCCGGCAGGTGGAGGGAAATGCGCTGGTGCAGCGGATAGAAAACGATCACGAGCGCCGCGGCCCACAGGATCGCTCCGAGGAACGGCCACAGGATCCACCCGAACGCCAGCGTGACGGCTCCGAGCAGCAGCAGGAATGCCTTCGTCGCCGGCATCAGCGCAGCGTTTCGAGGTAGTCGAGCAGCTTCTCGAGTTCGGCGGCATCCGGCACGCCGGTAGGCATCAGCGTGCCGGGCATCGCCCGTTGCGGATCGGACAGAAAGCGCCGCAGCGAACCGCGATCCCATACGATTCCGGATTCGATCGCAGCGAGCGAGTGCACGCCCGTGCTTTGTGTTCCTGCCTTCGTGCCCACGATGCCGCGCAGGTTTGCGCCGAGCGAAGAATCCTTGCGCGGCCCGCCGGCATGGCAGCCCTGGCAGCGCTGCTCGAAGACCCGCTGGCCCGCATCGGCGGGATCGTCGCCGCGGGCTGCACCGATCACGCCCGCCAGAAGGAGCCCGGCATACGCCAGCTTTTTCCAGACGTTCATGACATTTCCCCCGTGCAATTCACGCGCACTTCTTCAGCGGCACGACGCTCTGCGAGATCTGTGCGCCGGCAGGCTGGCGCCGGGACACTCGCATCGCGCGTTTGAAAGTCTTGCGGATGTCGGTTGCGTAGCTCGGCCGGTAGTGGAAGGTCGGGTCGAGAATGCGCTTGGCAGGTTTCATGGCTGCAAGCATAGGATCCTGGGGCGATGGAGTCGTCAGCGAAGCGTCGGCATTGGGTCCGGATTCGGTCGCAGGCAGGCGCGTGGGCAGGCTCGGCGAAGAAGCCTCAGTCCTTGAACCTGACGCCCTTGAGGGCGTAAGCGGGCAGCTTTTTCGGCGCCGGATGCGACTGGAGGTACTTGATGCTCTCCACCGGGATCACGATCAACGCGCCGTCCGCTTCGAGGATGAGGTGACGCGCATCCAGCGCCTCCTTGATGCGCGCGGCCAGGTTGGCGTCGCTGTCCGACACCGGCGCGGGGAACTCGAACCCTTTCTGCGAGCCGTCGTTGAAGTGGATGATCATGCTGCGCTTGGATCTTTCGTTCATGCGAGCTGCTTTCCTCTCGAGAGGATTTCCCGGACGGCTCGGGGCGTCCGCAGCGGCTTGCGGCCCCGCATCCCTACCGGCAGCGCGAGCCCCACGCGGCGACCGGCCATGAAGCTGCCGCGATCGAGGTTCGCGAGCATCAGCGCCGCGGCGTCCGCGTACGGCACGATCATCTGCGGAATCAGGGATGCGAAGACCGGCAGGAACAACGGCCCCGGCAGCCCGCGAGCGAACCACGGAACTTCGACCGGCAGGCGATCGAGCGAGACCCGCAAGCGGTTCGCGCCGAGCGCCGGTTGATCGACCATGGGTCCCGGACACAGCAGGCGCCAGTCGACACGCGATCGCATTAGACGATCGAAGTTCGCCTGATGCGGCCAGTACGTCGACCGCACCTTGGGCAGTTCGACTCCGCGTCGCCCGGAGCCGTCGAGATCGAGCAGCGCCGCTCCCGCGAGGAACCAGCAGACCGGCCTTGCCTGGCGCACCGATTCTGCGCCGGTGAGCACTCGGTCCACCAGGTTGACGAAGCCCTGGCCCTGCGCGACGTGGCCGGCGCAATTGACGAGCGCGTCGTGTCCGGCGATGAGCGCGCCGATTTCGGCAATGGTCATCGCGCTGAGATCGCCCGTGCAGACCGAGATCCGGGTTCGCGCTCGTCGCGGCAGCGCAAGCCTGGACGGGTCGCGCACGAGCGCCGTGACCTCGTGGCCGGCAGCCAGCGCCTGTTCGAGCACTTGCCGGCCGAGCGATCCGGTTGCGCCAAGGAGGATCAGGCGAGCCATCACGCGGCAGCAGCAAGCTTGCGCTTGCCGCCGAGCACCTTCCGGATCTTGTCGAGCATCGATGCCTGCTGGGGCGTCGGCTTCCTTTCGAGCAGCCGCTTGTCGCTCACCACGCGCTCCATCAGGGCGAGCAGCCGGGCGCGCTCGCGGTCGTCCAGCAATTGCGGCAGCGCCTCGAGCGCGCGCCTGGGCTCGTAGCGAACGATGATCTCCTGCTGTCCCCGGATCCGCCGCCACTCGTCCTGCGGCAACGGCGGCACGAGGTCGGCGTAGTCCTTGATCAGCTCCTGCGCCGTGGTGAGGAGGGACAGCGGGATCGGCTCATCGGTGCCGGCGAGCAGGAAGCCGACGCGCGCGAAGGCCTCGTAATAGCCGCCTTCCGCCATTCGCGAGAGTGCCTGTTGCACGACCGGAAGCTGGCGCGGGTCCGCGGCAGCCTCGACGGCACCTTGGCTCGCGGGGGGCTGCTCGGCAAGATAGGTGAGATGCACGTTGCCGTAGGTAGTGAAGAATGCGGCTTCCGCCAACGCGTCGCGCACGGCGCGCTGATAGTCGAGCGCGGCACTCACGAGCTCGGCGTTCATTTCCTCCACCTCGTGCAGCGGTCCGCGCTCCGGGGGCGATGCGCGCTGTGCCTTGACTGCCTGCGCGGCTGGCTCGAGCCACGCGAGCCACGGATTGACGGTGCTCGCAAAGGCCCACATGCGCGAGCGCAGCGGATGGAAGTTGCGCAACAGCCGCGCGCTCCATTCGTTCGCGGTCGCCTTCACGAAGGGGCGCAGCAAGAGATCGTAGGCCTGCTGGTTGAACTCGGAGATCGTCGCGACCGCCTGGAAAGGCCGCTCGTCCTCGCGCTTGAGCGGGTTCAGCTTGGCTACGATGTCTTCCAGCCGGTATTCCCGGAACTGGACGTCGTACGCGGGCTTGCCATCGGCTCCGGCACGCTCGGTGAATTCCATGCCGTAGATGCCCGGTTGCAGCAGCTCGATCGCCTCCATCACTTCGACGAGCTTGCGGGTTTCCTTCTGGTGCACCTTGCCGGAGACGAAGATGCCAAGGTGCCCTGCGTCTTCATGCACCAGGCCGACGATGACGTGGCCGCCGGCCTTGATCTCCTCGGTGCTGCGGTAGACGTCGGCGACCCAGTTGAACGCCTGCTGCGGCGGCGTGATGTTGTCGCCGAGCGACGCGAAAAGGATGATCGGCGACTTGACGTCGCGCAGGTCGAACGCCTTGCCGCCGGTCTGCTTGACGTCACCCGACCAAAGCTTGTTGCCGATGAAGAGATTGCCCGTGATCCACTCGATCTCCTCGCGGTTCATCAGGTAGTAGCTCGACCACCAGCGCTCGAACTCGACGAAGCGATCCGGCTCGGTATCGGCGTTGGCGAAGACGTGGTAGTACTTGCCCCAGTAGGTGTTCGCCGGATTCAGGTTCTCGAAGTTCTCGACCAGATACGCGCCGTCGAAGAGGCCGTTGCCGAGGTCGGCGGCGAACGATGCCGGCCACGTGCCGCCGAGCAGTCCGCCGGCGTAGCGCATCGGGTTCGGCGCCTGGCCTTCGTCCCACGCGCCGCCCCAGTAA